>ODAK010002732.1_pt1 | contig 18470 bp, 16 predicted proteins | sample 1539591 | NCBI WGS metagenome assembly ODAK01 (sample SAMEA3539303, study PRJEB22396) | soil metagenome | biome: tundra; feature: field; material: soil | place: USA | collected 2010-05 | depth 0.15 m | reverse complement strand
CCCTGACTGGTCTGTCCGTAGCCGTTGGCGCGGTAGAAACGGTGGGCGTCTTCTCGAACGTTGCGACTCGTCAGTTGCACCCGATAACAACCGCGCTGACGTGCCAAGTCCTCGACCGCGCGAAGCATCTGCGCGCCGACGCCGCGACTTCGCATGTCTTCTCGAACGTGCACGCTCTCAATCTCACAACACCACCCACCGGTGTGCTGGAAGTGCTGGAAGATGATGACCTGGCAGATCCCGACGACGTCGCCGTCGACGTCGGCGACCAGGACGTCGCCGAGTCGAGCTCGCGTCTCTTCGACGGCCGACCAGTAGTCGTCGACCCGCGATGAGTCTTCGGCTTCGGGCATCAGCGAACCGCCGCGAAGCAATTCAACGGCCGCCGCGACGTCCTCGTAGGCGATCGGGCGAACGAGCGCCACCGCCGACTACTCCCGGGGGTCGATTGGGGTCAGCACGCCCACCACGTCCTCGATCGCTTCAGCGGCGTCGAGGCAGAGGTCGTCGCGCATCAACGTCCCCATCACCTGGACGCCGGTCGGCAAACCGTTGGCGACGCCCGTCGCGACGCAGGCGGCGGGTAGTCCCATCAGGTTGGCTGGCATCACGAATCGGAAAAGCTCCACGACCTTCATGGCGGTGTCGGCATCGATGATGTCGTAGCCGTGCTCGAAAGGCGGTTGGGTCCAGACCGGTCCGACCACGAGCGGATAAGTCGACATGAACTCGCGCCACGCCTTTTCGACCCTGTAGCGACTCGCGTGCATCAGCTCCATCGACTCGGGCGTCGCCGACGGAAACTCGATCGTCGTCAGCTCCAAGAAGCGTTGGCCGCCCTCTCCGAGTACCGCCTCGAGCAGGGGCCGCGTCACGGCCAGGCTGGTCATCATCAATTCGGTCCAGGCGAGGTACGCCTCGAACACCATGGGCGGTTCGATCTCTTCGACCTCGTAGCCGGCGGTTTCGAGAGCCCGACCCGCGATGCGCACTCCTTCGGCGACGCTGTCGTCGGTCTCACCACCGAAGGGTTCGGGCACGAGCGCCACGCGCTTGGTGACGGCCGGTCCGCCGAGCGGCACATCGACGGACTGCGGATCGCGGTGGTGCGCTCCCATCACGACGCTGAGCCCGAGGCGGACGTCGGCGACGGTTCGAGCCAAGACGCCATTCACCAACATGATTTGTGAGCTGATGGGCATGTCCAGCAACGACGAGGGGTTGCCCTGGGCGACTCGACCGCGCGACGGCCTAATCGACGCAATCCCGCAGGCGTAGGCCGGATTGCGAAGCGATCCGCCGATGTCGTTGCCCAGTCCGATGGGGCTCATCCCCGATGCAATTGCGGCCGCTTCCCCGCCGGAGGAGCCGCCGGCCGTGCGACCTCGTTTCCAAGGATTGTGCGTCGCGCCGTAGAGCGAGGACTCGGTGTTGATCCGGAGTCCAAGGTCGGGCATGTTGGTTCGCGCGAGGGCCACGGCCCCGGCGCGGCGCATCAATTCGACCGGTGGCGAGTCGTCACTAGCCATGAAGTCCTTGAGGGTTACGCAGCCCTCGTTGGTGGCGTAACCCTTGACGTCAAGGTTGAGCTTGATCGTGAACGGCACACCGTGCAGGACACCGAGAGGGCCACCGGCTTTTTGCTTCGCGTCGGCGGCGTCGGCTTCGGCCCGCACGTCGTCGGGACGCACTTCGACGACTGCGTTGACCGCCTCGTTCACCGCGTCGATTCGTTCGAGGTGCGCTTCCACGACGTCGCGCGACGACGTGGCGCCGCTACGAATCATGTCCGCCAGCGATGACGCCGACTCCTGCCACAGTTCCTTTGCCACCGGACCTCCCGTCGAATACTCTCCGGGTAGTCTGGCACGCGCCAAAGCGCGTATCAGCCGAAGCGACCGAGGGTGTAGTCCAGCGTGCGCGGGTCGATGGGGTTGTTGAAGATCTTCTCGGTGGTGTCGAACTCGATAAGTTCACCGGCGCGGTCCTCGCCCATGAGCAAGAACGCGCAGTCGTCCGAGATGCGAGCGGCCTGTTGCATGTTGTGCGTCACGATGATGACCGTGACGCGCTTCTTCAGTTCGGTCATCAGTCCTTCGATCTTCAACGTCGCGATCGGGTCCAATGCCGACGTCGGCTCGTCCATCAAGAGGACCTCGGGGTCCATGGCGAGGGCGCGCGCGATGCAGAGTCGTTGCTGCTCACCACCGGAGAGGTTGGAGGCGGCGACCTTCAAGCGGTTTTGCACGCTGTCCCAGAGGGCCGCGGACTTGAGCGACGTCTCGGCGGCCTCGTCCAGGATCGCCTTCTTCTTCACACCGTTGAAGCGCAGACCGGAGACCGCGTTCTCGTAGATCGACATCGTCGGAAACGGGTTCGGGCGCTGGAACACCATGCCCACGCGAGTGCGCAGTTCGGTGACGGTGATGTCGCCTCGGTAGATGTCGGTGCCTTCAAGCAGGATCTGTCCCGAGACCTTGGCGCCGGGCGTGAGGTCGTGCAGGCGATTGAGCGCGCGAAGCAACGTCGTCTTACCCGAACCGGACGGTCCGATAAGACTGGTCACGCGATTCTTCGTGACGTCGAACGTACAGTCGCGAACGGCGGTGCGACCGTGGAACGACACGGCGACGTTCTTCAGCTGCATCGCGGCGGTCCCGCGTTCGGGTGTCTCGGTGGGTGCCGCGACCTTCGTCTCGACTTGTGCCATGAATTCTTGGTCCATTGGTTACCTTGCCTGTTGCTTTCTCGATGCCCAAATTCGGGCGCTTAAACTCAAAACAAAAACGAACACAACGAGCACCAGCGCTATACCCCACACTTCGGTACGCAGACTGGGCCATTCCGATTTGGCGTTCTCGTAGATTGAGAGCGGCAAGGCGGCAACGGGGTCCAACGGCTTCCACGAATTAATGTAGCCGCCCCCGATTACCAAGAGCACGGGCGCCGTTTCTCCGATGGCTCGCGAGATCGCCAGAATGATGCCGGTCACGATTCCGGTCACCGCCGCCGGGAGAACGATCTTCATGGAGACCTTGTGGGGCTTGGCACCAAGTGCCAGACCCGCCTCGCGAAGGGTGTTTGGAACGCCCCGCACGGCAATCTCGGATGAAATGATGATGACCGGAAGCATCAACACGGCCAACGCGAATGACCCGGCCAGCGCCGAGAAGCCGATATGCAGGTCGCGAACGACGAAAGAGAAGGCGAAGAGACCCATCAGGATTGACGGGGCGCCGGCCATCGTCTGGGAGATCACTCGCAGTGACGTCGCCAACTTCGAGTCGGATTCGGCCAAGTAGATTCCGACGAGAACACCGATAGGAATCGCCATGATCGATGCGTAGAGCGAGAGCACCAGGGTGCCGATGATGGCATTCGAGACACCACCGGTGGCGTTCGGAGTGATCAGGGTGGGCGTCTGAGGTAACTGCGTATAGAAGCCAGTGTGCAAGACGACGGGCAGACCCCGGTTGAACAACTGGTACAAGAGCAAAATCAGCGGAACCGCCGTGATGGCGAGTGCGATGGCGCACAGCGTGACCATGATCTTCGAGCGCAATTGACGCCGTCGACGAACCCGGTCCGAGATAGTTCGGATCTCGTCGCGCATTTGATGTCCGGTCGCCTTCGGTTCTTGGAGTTCGATCATGTCGCTCATACGACCGCCAAGACCTTGCGCTGACGACTGACCAACCACCGGCTGATTAGTGAGAGCCCGAAGTTCACGAGCATCAGCAAGACGCCTAGGGCCATCAGGGCCGCGATCTCGTTGCCCTGCGCCTCACCGAACTCGGTGGCGATCCACGCCGCAATTGACGTGCCGGGATAGAGCAAGTGGAACTGCACGTTCGCCACGCCACCCGCGACCAACGCCACCGCGACCGTTTCTCCGGTCGCACGTGCCAGGGCCAAGAACGTGGCGCCAAAAAGTCCGATCTTGGCCGTCGGGAGGACGACCTCGCGAATCACCTGCCAACGAGTCGCGCCGAGCGAAAGACTGGCTTCAATGAGGTCATTCGGTACGACCGAGATGACCTCTCGGCTGATCGCCACGAAGGTCGGCAAGATCATCACCGCGAGCACTATGGACGCCAACAGGAGCGACTGGCCATACTCCTGGCCGGGGTTGCCGAAGATCTCTTTGGCGAAGGGCCAGCTGTTGAGCCACGGGATCACTGTCTTCAACATCCACGGGGCCAGCACGAGGAATCCCCACAGTCCGTACACCACGCTCGGGACCGCGGCGAGCAGCTCGACGAGCGTCGCCACGACGTTGCGAAACCGACGCGGAATGAGAAAGACGATCGAGATTGAGGTTCCCAGACCAATCACCACGGCGATAACCAACGCGATTACCGACGTCTCTAAGGTGCCCACGATCATCGCGAGTCCGCCGAACGGTCCGAGTGGTGACTGCCAGCCCTTGCCACCCAAGAGGGTTCCGGCGTGATGGGTGAACTCGGGCATTGCGTTCGACAGAATCGTTCCCACGAAGCCAACGCTCACGGCGGCAAAGACGATGCTCGCCAGGATCAATAGATAGTGATACCACGAGCGCGAAGGGCTGGCGGAGTTGAACTCCGCCAGCCCTTCGTCGTGCGTGGTGAAATCGGGAGGTGGAGGTATAACGATTGACACCGCTGTGCTCTACCTCTCTCCTTTTATGTACTGCTTCGTAGCTGTTACGACTTTTGCGTGAGCAGGACCGTCCCGCCCGAGGTCACGTTCATCAATTGCTGACGCGAGTAGGCCGCGACGGCAGCGGGCAAGGGCACGTAGCCCTCGGCCTTCGCCAATGCACCCTGGGCGTAGTGGGTCTCCCAGTCGAGGTACTTGACAATGGCCTCACCGTTCGCCTCGTTGGTCTGGTTCTTCGCGACGATGGCCCAGCTGTAGGTCGCGAGCGGCCAGACGTTGTTGCCAGGTTGGTTGACGATCGAGAAGCTGTCAGGTGTGATGTTGGTACCCGCAGCAGCAGCAGCAGCAGCGATGTTCGTCAACGACGGCTGGAGCCACTGACCTTCACGGTCCTGCAACGACGCCGACTGAATCGCGGCGTTGCCGGGAATCAACAAGTAGCTGTACTCGATGTAGCCAATTGAACCGGGGTTCGCGTTGATGTCGGTCGCCAGGGCCGCGTTGTTCGCCGCCCCCAAGATGTTCGTGGCGTGCCACGCGTTACCACTACCTTCCATCGGGTTGCCGCTCGGGGTGTGTGGGGAGCCGCCAGAAGCGTGCAACCAGTCAGTGAAGGCGTAGGTCGTACCGGAACTCGCGGATCGATAGATCACCTTGATCGTGTCGGTCGGTGAGTTGCTGGTGTAGAGCGCCTGGAGCGCCTTTCCGGTCGTCGACGAAAGTCCGCCATTGGTGTTGATGATCGCGAGGTTCGACCACTGCGTGATAGTGCCGTCGAAGATCTTCGCGACCTCGTTCGTCGTCAACTTGATGTTGTTGAGACTCGAGCCGAGGTTGTAGCCGACCACGGCACCACCGAGGATGTAGGGAACCTGGACGTAGTTCGCCTCTACCGCGCCGGACGGCAATGTGCCGGCCGAGGGCGTCATGGGCTGGTCAGAGAATCCGATGTTGACGCTGCCGTTGGTGATCGACGTACGCCCAGCGCCGGAGCCAGCGGCCGGGTACGAGCTAAAGCTCACCTTGCCACCGGCGGAGTACCCGGTTGAGCCACTCGTCGTCGCCCCGACCATCGGAGCGTCGAACGACGAACCGTTGATGGCGAGGGAAACGGAGCTCGGGACCACGAGATCGATGTCACCCGACTTGTTGGATCCCTGGAGTCCGCCCGAAGGCGGCGCGGTCGTGGGCTTGGGCTTGTGCTTCGACCAGCCGTTGGGACAGACACCACCCTTGGTCTCGTAGCGCTTCGACTGGACCTTGTTGGACTTGAGTCGGTAGCAGACCACCGACTTCTTGTGGGTTGCGGCACTTGCGGGTGCTGACACGACGGCGAGCAGACCGGCAACGGCCAACGCAACTGCCGCGAGCGACCTGAATAGATTCTTCATTCTGAACTTTCCTCCTAAAGAAAGTGATTCATTTGCGACGCGACGGTTCGACAATCGAACGTTTTGCCACTAGGAAACTTAGGAATCGAAGGTAAACAGAGTGTGAGCGAAAGGGTCGTTCAGAGTGAAAAATTAAGGATTTTTGAAGGCCGTCGTCGCACTGTCATCAGTCGCAACAGGAGTCGCGCCAACCGCACGAGGTGCACTTGAAGTGCGCGTGTTCAGCGCTGAGCGACCCACCGCAGTGCGGGCATTCGGAGAAAATGGCGAACCGGTTCGGGCATTCGAGCGCCGGCGCGGACTCCTCGTTACGGGTGTCGGACACTTCCCAATTGTGCAGCGTCGAGAAGCGTCGCGTGGTGATGGAATCACGAAATCAGCCGAGGTCAGGCTCCCAGTACGTGACGGGGGCCATCGCGCGCTCGCGACGTGCCACGGTCAGCACTTGGGCGACGAAGGCCGCCTTGAGAGCGACGTACCGGTCGATGTCGCCGCGAGCGAGGACCGCGTTCTCGCGCTTGATGGCGGAATAGCGATCTCGCAGCTCGGGGTAGGCATTCAACGAGTTGCGAAAGAGCCAGTGATCACAGTGCGCGCGGTTGTTCTCCACCACCAAATAGAGGTGATGCTCAGGGAGGGACCGTGTCGCAGGAGCCTCAAAGACTTCACGACCGGCCACGTCGAGATCGCCCACCCACCGGTAGCCGGCCGACTCGATGCGGCCCATGACGGGGCGCAGTAGTTCCTCGCTGGCGACCACCACGTCGAGGTCGATGATCGGCTTGGCGGCCAGGCCCGGTACCGAGGTCGAACCCACGTGTTCGATGCGCACGACCAATGGTTCCACGAAGGGTGCGAGGTTCGCGGCGATCTCCTGGAACTGTTGCGGCCAACGGGGATCTCCGTCCACGACCACGACGCGGTCCATCTACGCCTCGGCGCGCAACTGGCCTGAGCGGTAGTGCGTGCGACAGAGCACTTGGTAGTGCACGACGCCCTCGTTGACGTCCCCGGTGAAGAATTGATTGCCCTCTCGCGCGACCACGCCATCCACGACGCGGGCGTTGCAGCGACCCTTTTGGCCGCACCAGCACGTCGAGGTCAGGGGAAGTTCGTGCGCCCAATCCGAGATGGCGAACAGCCGGGCCGAGCCCGGGAAGAGGTTGAGCAGGAAGTCGGCGGAGAGTCCAAAGGCGTGGACGTCGATTCCGAGGTCATCGACGATCTCGGCGAGGGCGTCGACCTGTTCGACGCTCGCGAACTGCGCTTCATCGATCACGAGGATGTTGATGCCGTCTCGACGGAGTCGTGCGACGTGGGGCGCGAGGTCGCTGCCCGGAACGACCGCTTCGGCGCTCGCTTCGATACCGATCCGACTCGTCACCATACCGGCGTCGCTGCGGTCACCGAAGGTCCACAGGGCGACGTCACTTCGTCCCTGACGCAGTTGCCAACAGAGCTGCAGGGCCAGCGTTGACTTGCCCGCCGCCATCGTTCCGTACGTAAAGGTCAGTTCTGGCATAGCCCTCTCGTCGTTGACTCGAACGACCAACGATACCCCCCAACGTGGTGACCGTCCGAGGCTCGACGTTGCGATTGGGCCCGATTTCGCCACTCGGTAGATTGAGAACGTGGACTACAGCGTTCGACCAGTCGCCTTCATACGCAACGAGAGAAGTGAGGCGCTCGATGACAAATGGGACGAGGTCATCAGCACGGTCGAACTCGCCCAAGACGTTCCGAGCGAGGCGCTGCGCGGACTCGAGGAGTTCTCGCACGTCGAGATCGTCTTCTTCGCCGATTGGGCCGAGGAGGTTCCTCCCGGGCCGTGGCACCGTCGACCCCGCGGCAATCCGCAGTGGCCGGATGTCGGCGTGTTCGCCCAGCGCAACAAGGACCGTCCGAATCGCCTGCTGCTCTCGACGGTCGCCATCGATGAACTGTCGGAGCGTTCTTTCACTACGCGCGGACTCGACGGCATCGACGGCACGCCGGTGCTGGACATCAAGCCGGTCTTTCGTTGGAGTGTGCCTCGCGGCGAACTTCGCGTCGCCGCGTGGAGTGAAGAGCTCGGCGAGGACTACTTCTAGTTCGTCGCAATAAATTTGGTCAACAGTCCGACGAGCTCCGGGCCGTTCTCCTCTTGCAAGAAGTGTGCGCTGCCGCCAATCGTCGTATGCGCTTGACCCCGCGCCCCGGGAATTTCACGGATGAACTTAGCGTCACCTCCGCGGGTGATCGCGTCATCGCTGAAACAACAGAGGAAGGGCTTCGTGAACACGTTGAGCACGGACCACGCGGCGACGTTGGCGTCGTGCGCGGGATCATCCGGCGACGTCGGCACCAGCGTCGGGAACTGTCGGGCGCCCTCTTTATAGGACTCGTCGGGGAACGGCGCGTCGTAGGCGGCCACGACGTCGTCAGCGAGTCGCTGCTCGCATCCACCAGAGACGATCTTGCCCACGTGAAGTTCGGGCGTGGTCTGGGAGAAGTCCTGCCACGCCTTGAAGGCGTCGCTCATTCGTTCGTCACCGGTCGGGAGGCCCCCGTTGCCGATCGCGACGCGAGCGAACCGCTCAGGATGCTCGCCCACGAGTCGCAGCCCGATGAGGCTCCCCCAGTCCTGGGCGAAGAGCGTGACCTCGCCGAGGTCCAATTGTTCGAACAGCAACGCGCGCACCCACTCGACGTGTCGCGCGTACGTATAGTCCTCGCGACGACTGGGCTTGTCGGAGCGTCCGAAGCCGATGAGGTCCGGGGCGACGACGCGATGACCGGCCGCCACGAACCCGGGGATCATGAAGCGGTACAGGTACGACCACGACGGCTCTCCGTGAAGCAGTACGACGACCTGTCCGTCGCGCGGACCTTCATCCAAGTACGCCATGCGAAGGGCTTCGCCGCCGGTGGGATCGGCGACGTCGGCGTAGTGCGGTGCGAAGGCGAAATCGTTGAGACCTTCGAATCTCTCATCGGGCGTGCGTTGTCGTTCCATTTCGCTACTGTCGGGCCATTCCCTCGCGGGCGGCCGATTCCTTGTCGTCATTACTATCTTGAGAGATCAACTGGATGTCGACCCGCTCGATTTGACCGTCGAACGCGAAGTCGTCGATGTAGCGCTTGGACACTGGCGAGCCGTGGTCGCGACCGATGCCCATCGCAATCGTGGAGAAGATCCTCATGACGAATGGGAGGTGCAGCGAACCGGCGTCGCGACCGTCAATCGTCAGAGTGACATCAGCGTCACGTCGGGCGCGTCGAAATCGCGCACCCAACACCGACGTTCCCTCGGGCACCTCTTCCGTGGACTCGAGTACGTGATGCTCCATGAAGATGTTGTAGTCGAAGACCAACCGGTTGTCCTGGACGAACAGGGCGACGCCGGCGTTCTCGGTGCCCATGGCGAGGATGACACCGCCGTGGTCGCGGGCTCGATTGACACGCGCCTCCAGATCCCAGCTCCGACCCCCGATGCCGGCGGCGGCCGATGGCGGGATTGGATTCAGCGGGGGTAAGTAGGTGTAGTGGCGACTGGTCGGATGCGGCGAGTAGTCGTGAGCGCGTGACGCGAAGAGGGCCAGTCCGCGGTCATCCAGCGGCAGGACGCCGTACTCCTCGGCCTCGTCCCACCACAGGTCGATCAACTCTTTCAGCTTTGCGGGATTCGATATCGCGAGGTCGTTGCATTCCGACGGATCCTCGGCGACGTGATAGAGCTCCCAGCGATCATCGTCGAACGAGACGCCGTGTTCGTGACGCGTGACCGCTTTCCACCCTTCGTGGTACATCGCGCGGTGCCCGCCCATCTCGAAATACTGCGTCGTCTTGTGACTCGGCTCGTCGGGTTGGTCGAACGCGTAGGCCATCGAGGTGCCAGCCATCGGCATCTGTTCGAGACCGCGGTAGGACTCGGGCATGGTGACACCCGCGACCTCGAGGACGGTCGGCGCGACATCGGTCACGTAGTGGAACTGGTCTCTCACCTCACCGCGGGCGGCGATGCCGTTCGGCCAGTGCACGACGAGTGGCACGTGCACGCCGCCCTCGTGCGTGTTCTGCTTGTACCACTTGAAGGGGGTATTGCCCGCTTGGGCCCAGCCCCAGGGGTAGTTCGAATGGCTGCTCGGGCCGCCGATGTCATCGAGGTGCACCACGGCCTCGTCGGGACTCTCCATCACCATGTTGAAGTACTTCATCTCGTGCAGCACGCCGAAGGGACCACCCTCTTGGCTCGCGCCGTTGTCGCTCATCAGCAGGATCAGCGTGTTGTCGAGTTCGCCAATCGTCTTCAGGTCGTCCACGAGTCGACCGATCTGCGCGTCGGTGTGTTCGAGGAATGCCGCGTACGCCTCTTGGAGACGTGCCGCGAGCCTCTTCTGGTTCTCGGGCAGTTCGTCCCACGCCTCGACACCGTCGTTGCGCGGCGCGAGTTCGGTGAACGCGGGCACGATGCCCGACTCCTTTTGTCGCGCGAACCATTTCGCGCGTGCGACGTCCCACCCTTCGTCGTAACGGCCGCGATGACGCGCGAGGTACTCCGGCGGTGCCTGATGCGGCGCGTGCGTCGCGCCGAAGGCGAGATAGGTGAAGAAGGGCCGATCGGGACGCACAGATTTCGTGTCGTGGATGAAGCCGATCGCGTGCTCGACGAGGTCCTCGCTCAGGTGGTATCCGTCGGCCACGCTCTTCGGACGCTCGACACGATGATTGTCGTACGTGAGGTCCGGAGCGAACTGATCGGTCTCGCCGTCGAGGAATCCGTAGTAGCGATCGAATCCACGCTGGAGCGGCCACTGGTCGAACGGTCCGGCCGACGAGGAGTTCTCCATCGACACGAGGTGCCACTTCCCCACGGCGAACGTGGCGTACCCGTCGTCGCGCAAGACTTCGGCCATCGTCGCCGCGTGATTCGAGATCTGTCCACGCATGCTCGGGAATCCCGTGCTCCAGTTCGAGAGTCCCCGCATGCCGACCGTGTGATGATTCCTTCCGGTCAACAGCGCGGCGCGCGTCGGAGAACAGAGCGGCGTGACGTGGAAGTTCGAGAAGCGCAGTCCTCCCGCGGCCAGTTCGTCGATGTTGGGCGTCACGAGGTCCGAACCAAAGCAGTTGAAGTGAGCGAACCCGAGGTCGTCAATGAGAATCACGACGATGTTGGGGGCGTTCTCTTTGGGATGGGTCGGCGTCGGCCACCACGGCACCGACTCGGCGACGGTAGTGCCGATCGTTCCTTCAAAGTGCTCGTACTGCTTCACCGCTCCCCCTTCGACCACCGTTCACGCTAGGTCACCTCACGGAGTCGTTGACCGCGACGCACGTTGGACCATCGCCGAGACGACGTCGCGGTCGGGACACGACGCTGGCCCGAGGACTGAGATCGCCACTGCCGACGCGGCGTTGCCACGCTGTGCCGCTTCGAGCACGTCGGTGCCCCGCGCCAGCTCGGCGAGGAAGACCCCGGAGTGCGTGTCGCCCGCGCCATTCGTGTCGACGACCGTGGTCTCGAAGGCCGCCACGCGAACCGGTACTGCGTTCTTCACGAGTACCGTGCAGCCACTCGCGCCATGGCGCACGACGACGCCTCGCCTTCCCGTCGCCTTGGCGAGCGCCACGACCGATTCGTCCAGCGAATCCTCGCCCGTGAGTAGAGAGGCCTCGGTCTCGTTGCAGAGGGTCCAATCGGCCCGATCGAGGACGCTACGAAGGTTCTCCGGCGGTACGTCCACCACGCGATTACTCGGATCAAAGGCCACTATGACGTCGTCGTCGAGATTTGAGAGCCACTCCAGGACGATTGGTGCCGACTCCGGATACATCACGTTGTAGCCCGACACCAGGACATAATCGCCACCTTGCACGTCGAGCGACGCGAGGTGAGATAGCCGCAGTGACCCTTCGGACCCGGGCGACGTTATGAATGTCCGCTCCCCACCGTCGTCGATCATCGCGACACAGAATCCGGCGTCGTGTGTTTCGTCCGCTACGAAGGCTTCGACGATGTCGTCGTGGGCCAACGACGAGCGCGCGACGGACGAGAAAGGACCCCGACCGAGTCGACCGGCGTAGATCGCGGAGACGCCCTGACGGGCGGCGGCGCTCATCGCGTTATAGCCCCCGCCGCAGGCGATCAAGTGCTCAGAGGCCAAGACGTCCGAGCCACTCTCCGGGACCCGGGCAATCTTCACGACGATGTCGATCATGACGGAGTCGAGACAGAAGAGACGGGCCGAAACACTCACGCGATCACCCTAACGACCGAGTCGCTCGCCATCGAATGCACTGGAACCGTTTGGGTCCGGCGACTCTCGCCGCGTGAGTAAAATCCTCGCAAGCGGCGCGCGGTGTCGCAAAAGGGGGCGCGGTGAGCGAAGTCTCAGAAGTACTCGGTACCGGCAACGCGAGTGCCATGCGCATCGAAGAGAACGGCATCAACGTCATCACCGAAGCCGAGCGAAAGGGCCAACCCCGAGAACTCTTCTGGCCCTGGTTCGGAGCGAACGTGTCGGTCCTGGGACTCAGTTACGGCGCCTACATCTTGGGATTCGGCATCTCCTTCTGGCAGGCCCTGGTAATAGGACTCATCGGCATCATCGTCAGTTTCATCCTCTGCGGCATCATCGCAACTGCCGGCAAGCGTGGTTCGGCGCCGACCATGGTGCTCAGCCGCGCCGCCTACGGCGTGCGGGGAAACCGCCTGCCGGCGGGCATCTCGTGGTTGCTCTGCGTCGGCTGGGAGACCGTGCTCACGGTCATCGCGGTACTCGCCACGTCGACGGTCTTCACGCGCCTCGGTTGGGGCGGCGGTGACGGTGTCAAGGCGGTCGCCATGGTCGTCATCGCGGCGCTGATCATCGCCGGCGGGGTGATGGGATTCGACCTGATCATGCGCATGCAGGCCGTCATCACCGTGGTCACCGGCATCCTCACCGTCTTTTTCATCGTGCTGACCTTCAAACACGTGAGTTGGCACGTCGTGTCGCACGTGCCCAGCGGACATCCCCAGGCCCTCATCGGCGCCCTCGTCTTCGTGATGACCGGCTTCGGACTCGGTTGGGTGAACGCGGCGGCCGACTACTCGCGCTATCTCCCGCGCAAGGCCTCGACCAGTGGTGTCGTGTGGTGGACGACCTTCGGGTCCTCGATCGCGCCCGTCATCCTCGTCTTCTTCGGACTGCTCTTAGCGGGATCATCCTCGTCGCTCAGTTCGGCGATCGGCAGTGATCCGGTGGGAGCGTTGGCCGTCCTCTTGCCGACGTGGTTCCTCGTCCCCTTCGTGATCGTGGCCGTCCTCGGTCTCGTCGGTGGTGCCGTGCTCGACATCTACTCCTCAGGTCTCTCGTTGCTGTCGGCGGGAATAAAGATCCCGCGTTACGCCGCGGCCGGTGTTGACGGAGCGGTGATGGTGATCGGCACGATCTACATCGTCTTTTACAAGAACAACTTCCTCGCCCAATTCGAAGGATTCTTGATCACCGTCGGTGTGCTGATCGCGGCGTGGTGCGGAGTCTTCCTCGGCGACCTCCTCCTTCGAAAGAAGGACTACGTCGACGCCGACCTCTTTCGCAACTCCGGGCGCTACGGCGACGTACGACTCATTCCAGTCGTGACGACGATCGTCGCCAGCGTCATCGGCTGGGGTCTGGTGACCAACACCGGCGCGTCGTGGTTGACGTGGCAGGGATACCTACTCGGGCCAGTGCACCTCGGCGGGAAGACCGGCAACTGGGCCTACGCCAACTTAGGCGTCTTCGCCGCGCTGGTGCTCAGTTTTCTCGCCACGGTCCTCTTGACGAGCCGACAGGTTCGCGAGCAAGAGGACGTCGACGCGACTCCCGTTCCAGTCTCCTAGTCAGCGACAATCCACCGGATTATTCGCACGCCTCCGTCACGGTCGCGTCCGCGTATTCGGCGATCGCGGTCAAGGGCGATCGATTGCCGAATCGCTCCGTCAATGCGACGAAGGGACGCAAACGCACTGCGTAGACTTGAGACGGTTGGGTTCAGAGGAGTTGCATTGCGTATCGGTGTTCTCACGGCGGGTGGCGACGCGCCCGGCCTCAACGCGGCTATTCGGGCCATCGGTCAAATGGCCCTGCGCGACGGGCACGAAGTCATCGGCATCGCCAATGGCTGGGCCGGTCTCGCCGACGAATACGCCGGACGTCCGCTCCATGCGAGCGACTTCCAGGGCGTCATCGCCCAGGGCGGCACGCTGCTCGGCACAGCACGCTACAACCTCGACGACCCGCCGGGGGGACGCGAGCGAGTGCTCAGCGCAATCGAAGAACACCTCGACGGGTTGATCTCCATCGGCGGCGACGGCACGCACCGGATCTCCACGTGGCTCGCCGATCACGGCGCGCCCATCGTCGGCGTACCGAAGACGCTCGACAACGACCTGCTCGGGACCGACTACTGCATCGGCTTCGACACCGCCATCAGCATCGTGGCTGAATCGATTGACCGTCTCTACACGACCGCGGCGTCGCACCATCGCGTCATGGTCGTCGAGACGATGGGTCGATTGACCGGTTGGGTGGCGGCGATGGGCGGCCTCGCCGGCGGCGCCGACATGATCGTGATCCCCGAGTTCCCGGTCACGATGGACGACATCATGAAACACCTCGAACGCCGCGTCGCCGCCGGATTGGCGTTCTCGATCGTGGTGGTCGCCGAGGGAGTGAATCTCTCGACCCTCGGTGGCACCGAAAAGGGCGAACTCTCCACCGAAGGTGTCGGCGGCGTACGTTTGGCGACGCGCGGCGTCGGTCAGTTCGTCGCCTCCAAGATCGAAGAGCACACCGCCATCGAAGTTCGCACGACGGTCCTCGGCCATCTCCAACGCGGCGGCAGTCCGACGGCGCACGACCGCATCTGGGCCACGCGCGTCGGGGCCGGCGCCTACGACGCCGTGACCTCGGGCAAGTTCGGCACGATCCCGGTCGTGCGTGACAACAACGTCGTACTCAGTCCCCTGTCGTCGGTGATCGGCGGACAGCGACAAGTGCCGCGCGAGATCTACGAGCTCTGCTCGGTCTTCTTCTGATCTAAGAACGCTTCGAGTTCGGGCCACGTGGGACCCGTCGCCGGTCCGCGTTTCGTCACTGAGATCGCCGCCGCGGCGTTCGCCAGACGCGCCGCCTCCAGGGCGGGACGCTTCAGGGCCAGTGACGCGGCGAAGGCCCCGACGTGACAGTCGCCCGCTCCGTTGGAATCGATGCTCTCGACGACATAACCCGGTACCCGCACCGCCGCGTCGTCCGATTCGACCACGACGCAGCCGTCGGCGCCCACGCGCACGATGACGCCACCCCGATACATCCGACCACGCAAGACGCGCGCCGCCTCTTCTGGGTCATTCGTGTCAGTGAGCAAAAGCGCTTCGCGAGCGTTGCACGAGAACCAGTCCACTCGGGCGAAGACCGCGTCGAGTGACGCCTCGGGAATCTCGTTCACGATCGGACCGGGGTCGAAGAGGAAGCACGTCGAAGCGGGAATCCGCGCTAGGAACGAGAGCAGCGCGCGGGCGTTGCTCTCGTGCAAGAGCGCGTAGCCGGAAAAGTAGACGAAGTCGTTCCCCTGGACGTCCAGTTCGTCCAATTGGGCCGTCGAGAGTGTCGCTTCCGCGCCGTTGCTCGTGAGGAACGTTCGCTCGCCGTCGGATTCGACGATGGCGACGACGAAGCCCGTGTCGAGGTCGCCAATAGGCGCGGTAGCGACGATGATGTCCTCTTGGCGCATGGCCTCTAGGGCGATGGTGGCGAACGGACCGAGCCCGACCACGCCGCCGTAGACCGCGGCCAGTCCCAGTCGCGAAGCGGCCGCCATCACGTTGAACCCTCCCCCGGCGAACGAGTCACTTTTCTCGACGTAGGTGTCCGAGCCACGTTCGGGCAGCGTGTCGACATTGAGCACTACGTCCACGACAACGCTGTCGACGAGGACCAGTCGCGGCGCGACGCTCACGCCGCGCTTTGCTCGGGACCGTTTCGCAATTGGAGCAGACGTCGGGCCATCTCGTCGAGTTCAAGGCCGTTCACTCGCGAGACGGTCTCGCGCGCCGTGGCCGGGAAGACCTCGTAGCCGCAGCGCGATCCGACGATGGCCCCGGTCATCGCGGCGATCGTGTCGCTGTCGCCGCCGAGCGACGCCGCCACCCGACAGGCCAACCACGGTTCGTCACGAAAGGCGCTCGCGACGGCGAAGGCCGCCGGAACTGATTCCCACGTCGCGAGACTGGTACCGACCAGAATCGGCAACAGGTCCACGACGCCCACGGCGTCGAGTCCGTGGACCAGATCGATGGCCCAACGGATCCGCACGGCGACGTCGGCACCCGCGATCCAGTGCCCTCGTCGCGAACCTCGCACGGCCGCGTCGCACGCGGTGTCGATCATCACTTCGAAAGTGAGACCCTCGACGCCGGCACTCACGGCGCCGGCAACGGCGGCCGCGCCCGCCAACGCGACGCTCGTGTTGTGCGTCAAGCGACTCGCTTGGGCGACGCGCGTGACGAGGTCATCGAGATCGAGGGACCGAACCGCGATCGCCACTGGTGTGATGCGCATCGCCGCGCCATTCGTGTCGCCGCGACGACCCACCTCTTCGGGATCGCCGCCGGCCATGAGCGCGTTGATCGCGCGCTTGGTCGAGGGTCCGAGCAGATCGAGTGAACCCTTGGCCTTCATCGACTCTTCCCAGCTGATCAGTGCGTCAGCCCAACTCTGAATATTCACTTCACCGTGACCCTCGATCAGCTCCGTCGCTAACAGCACCGCCTGCTCGGTGTCATCGGTGATCCGTCCGGCGGTCATGCCCTCGGCGATCGGATGGTCGGTCGGTGCCGGTTCGAAGTCGACGAGCACGGTGCCGAAGACGCTCACGACCTCTTCCCTCGACATCATCTGCGTCGGCATGCCGAGGGCATCACCAATCGCGAGGCCGTAGAGGGCCCCGGCGGCCCGGTCGAACTGCGTCACAGTGTCCACGCCTCCAGACTACGAAAGCGAACCAGTGACCGCGTACCATCAGGCGCCGCAACGACGGACAAAAAGTTTGGTTTAGGGTGGACTTCGCATGGGAACGTGGCCGACACTTCTGCGTGGATCGTTCGAGACCAGCGCGTGATCCCGATACTCGCCACGTCCCAGATGCGCGACGCCGACGCACTCGCGGTGAAATCGCACGGCACGGACGCCCTGGTCGCGGCGGCCGGGACCGCCGTGGGGCTCCAAGCCCAGGCGATGCTCGGCTCGTGCTACGGATCTCGCGTCGCGGTGCTGGTCGGTCCGGGCCTCAACGGCGCGGACGGTCGAGTCGCGGCCGCGTGGTTGCAGTCGCGTGGCGCCAAGGTCGACGTCATCGAGACGGCGGTCCAGCCCCGGGAGTTAATTGGCTTTCACCTGGTGATCGACGCGGCGTTCGGTCTGGGATGCTCGCGCCCCTACGACGCGCCGAAGGTCTCCGGCGAGACCCTGGTGCTCGCGGTCGACCTGCCCTCGGGCGTCGAGGCGGACAGCGGCGAGGTCCTCGGTCACCCGATGGCGGCCGACGTGACCCTCGCCCTGGGCGCGCTGAAGCCAGCTCACGTCAGCGGACCGGCGGCCGCGCTGTGCGGCCAGCTCCGATTCGCCGGCCTCGGCATCGTCACGCACTTCGACGACGGACTCGTCGTGGACGGTGACCTCGGCGCGCTCGTCCGTCGCGAGAGCGATGACCACAAGTGGACCCACGCCATCCAGGTGCTGGCCGGTTCGACGATGATGCCCGGCGCGGCCGACCTCGTCGTGCGAGGCGCCTTGGCGGCTGGCGCGTCGATGATCCGACTGACGAGTCGCGGCGACGTCGCCGAATTGACTGACCTCCCGGCCGAAGTCGTGCGCAGCGATGACCCGGCGTTCGAAAAGCGCAGCCGCTGCGTGGTGGCCGGTCCTGGTCTCGGCGTCGATTCGACCCCGTGGCTCCGTGAGCGTCTCGTCGACGTGTCCGTGCCGGTCGTCCTCGACGCCGACGGACTCGACCGGTCACTGATCCCCTCGGTGAGCGCTCACGAGCAACGCTGGGTCCTCACGCCCCACGAAGGTGAATTCGTGCGCCTCACCGGCGAGCCGCTTCCGGCCAATCACCTCGAGGCCGTTCGCGCGCTCGCGCGCGCCACCGGTTGCGTCGTACTGCTGAAGGGCGCGACGACGTTGATCGCCGACCGCGACGGCCGAGTGCGCGTGGTCCGCTCGGGCACCCCGACCCTCGCCACGGCGGGCAGCGGTGACGTGCTCTCCGGGGTCATCGGCGCCACGATCGCGCGGGGCCACGACCCACTCGAGGCGGCCGCGCTCGCAGCGCATCTGCACGGTCGAGCCGGCGCCACGTTGCCGGTCTACGCCAGTGCCTCGGACATTCCACTCGCGATCAGTGAGATCATCGGCGCGCTCTGAACGC
>ODAK010002730.1_pt1 | contig 18476 bp, 15 predicted proteins | sample 1539591 | NCBI WGS metagenome assembly ODAK01 (sample SAMEA3539303, study PRJEB22396) | soil metagenome | biome: tundra; feature: field; material: soil | place: USA | collected 2010-05 | depth 0.15 m | reverse complement strand
AGAAGTGCTCGGCGTGCTCGCGCGCCATTGTCGATGAGCGCGTGTACGACAAATTCCTGCAACGCCTGAAGGAGCGCGTCGAGAAGATCACGGTCGGCGACCCCACGCAGAACCCGGCAATGGGCCCGGTGGTCAACGAGAAATCGATGAAGTCCATCCTGGGCTATATCGAGAAAGGCATCGCGGAAGGTGGCCGCCTGATTACCGGCGGCGCGCGCGCCACCGAAGCCGGCGATGGCTTTTTCCTCCAGCCCACCGTGATTGCCGATGTTGACCCCATGGCGACCATCTCGCAGCAGGAAATCTTCGGCCCGGTGCTGGCGGTGATCAAGTCGCGCGGCTTCGAACACGGCCTCGAAATCGCCAACAACACCGAGTTCGGCCTGACCGGCGCGGTCTATACCACGTCGGAAGACAAGATCGAAGCGGCCAAGGAGCAGTTCCACGTCGGCAACCTGTACATCAATCGCAAGTGCACGGGAGCGATGGTGGGCGCGCACCCCTTCGGCGGCTTCAACATGTCGGGCACCGACTCCAAGGCCGGCGGCCCGGACTACCTGTTGCTCTTCACCCAGGCGAAGTCGATTGGCGAGAAGATCAGGAGATAGTGGCTAGTGGCTAGTGGCTAGGGATCAGCGGCCGGGGGAGAAATCTCTGGCCGCTTTGTTTTGCGCGCCGATCTCATTCCCGCCGGATGCCGATCACCGCCATCATGCGTCCGGTCTTGCCGAACTCCGCGCGGTGCGAGAAGAAACGCGTGGTGTCGCAGGCGGTGCATCCATCAACGATGCTGATGTGCTCTGCGCCCAACCCGGCGTCTTCGAGTTGACGACGATTGGCCTCGACCAAGTCGAGATGCAGTTCGGGACCAAGTTCGCTGTGACCAGGGGCCCTCGCTGTCAGAAACAACATGGGATAGCGAACGTGAATGGCGTCAGCGTCGAAGATCTCTTCGAACAGATCGCCGCTGTAAAGAAATTGCGAATCGAACTCGGCGCGCACCTCGGGGCCAACCTGATAACAGCAACGCCGAATGGACGGCCCAATGGCAGCGCGCAGATCGCGCGGCTCGCTGCCAAACTGCCGGCGCATTTCGCCAACGCCCTTCTCCACAATGCGGGCCGCCGTGCCGCGCCATCCTGCATGAAACGCGCCCACTACTCGCCGCTTCACGTCAGCCACCAGCACGGGAACGCAATCGGCGGCCTTGATCGCCAGCAGCAATCCGGGCGTGTCGGTGATGGTCCCGTCCCCCGCCAGAGGCTCGCGCGGCGGCACGCTCACCCGATGGACCACCGCCGAGTGCATCTGCTTCATTTGCACCAGCGGCCACATGCCGTCGGACCCTTCGCCCGCTGCACCCAGCGCTTCGAAAAACAGCGCGCGGTTTCGCGCGACGTTCTCTCTGCTGTCCGTGGGGGTGACGCCGAGGTTCAAGCTCCGTCCGCCGTAACAAGTCGAAACCCCGCCCCGTCGGGTGCTGAATCCATGCACCAGCCACGGCACATCCGCGAGGCTGGGCGCGCGCAAAATCCCCAGCGCCTTTCCAGTTGCAACCGCGGGTTGGTCCGGCTGAGATTTCCGGCCCGTGGAATGGGGATTGGAATCCGCTGACACGGATCTATTCTAATGAAAATTGCGCGGCTCGAATTCTGCCTCTGCCGCCGCGCGGAATTACAATCACTGCGGCGATGCTGCTCTACTACATCACCGACCGCAAAAGTCTTGCTGCGACCTACGCGCAGCAGCGCAGCCTATTGCTCGCCAGGGTCGCCGAGGCGGCGCGCTCAGGGGTTGACTACATTCAGCTTCGCGAGAAAGATCTGGCGGCTCGCGATCTGGAACGGCTGGCACGCGACGCGGTACGAATGGTTCGAGATCATTCCGCGACGACAAAACTCCTGATCAACGGCCGCGCCGACGTTGCACTCGCCTCCGGGGCCGACGGGGTGCACCTTCCCGCAGGCGACCTGACTGCCTCAGAGGTTCGTGCGCTGTGGATGCAAGCCATCGATCGCCCGCCGGTGATTGCGGTCTCGACCCACACCCTCGCCGAGTTACGTGCCGCCGCGGCCGACGGCGCAAACTTTGCGGTGTTGGCCCCAATCTTCGAGAAAGCGCATGCTGGCGTGCCGGGCATCGGCCTCGACGCACTGCGCGCTGCGTGTGTTGGATCAACGCCGGCGGACAACCCAGAATCGGCGCCACAAAATCGCTTTGCGGTATTGGCGCTGGGCGGAGTCACTCTGGCGAACGCGCGGGCCTGTCTCGCTGCGGGCGCCGCCGGAATCGCTGGGATTCGCTTGTTCCAGACCGGCAATATCGTCGAAACGGTTCGCCGCCTGCGCGAACTGGCACCCATCTAGCGCGCTACCTTCGTTCCGCTTTCCGCGCCAGCGACTTCAGCACCATATTGATTACTGCCAGCACGATGGCTCCCCAAAAGGCCGGCCAGAAGCCGCGGACCGCGAAATTGGGAGCCAGCAGCGCCGAGGCCAACATCAGCATCAGCGCATTGATGACCCACCAGAAGATTCCCAGAGTGAGCAAAGTCAGCGGCAAGGTGATGATTTTCAGGAAAAACCCGAGCGTGGCGTTCACCAGCCCGATCACCAATGCGGCGATCAGCGCTGCCGCAAATCCGTGCACATGGAATCCGGGCACCACCTTCGACACGATCAGCAGGCTGATCGCGCTCAATAACCAGTTCAGCAGCAAACGCATTTCGTTCCTTTTAGGGCAAGGAGAATTCGCGAGAAATTATACCGCGAGGGAAATGCGGGGGGGGGCCGCAGCCTCCCGCGCCATGCGATAAGCTCTTTGCAGAGGCCGACCATGCCAGATGCGATCGGACAATTCGCCAAAGCCAGGTACCTGAACCTGGAAACCTTCCGCAAAACCGGCGCGGGTGTGCGCACCCCAGTATGGTTCGCGCAGGCTTCGCCCGCCGACTCTTCGCCTGACGAAGGCAGCATCTTCTACATTTACTCCACGCCCGACGCCGGCAAGGTCAAGCGCATCCGCAACAATCCCAGGGTGCGGGTTGCGCCTTGCGACATTCGCGGCAACCTTCGCGGAGCATGGGTGGATGTACGCGCCCGCATCTGCGACGGCGCGGAAGCGGCACACGGGCAAGACCTGCTTCGCCGCAAATATGGCTGGATGAAGATTGCCGGCGACTTCTTCAGCCGCCTGCGCGGTAGAACGCAAAACGTGATCGCGATTCACATCGATTGAGACCACGAGTCGCTCTGGCCACATCGGGCCCGTTAAAAAGGCGCTGTCTGGAACGAGTCCGCTGGAGCTGCGAGAGGCAGCGGGTCCGCCCGAACCAGTGTGGATGGTCGAACAGTTACGGTGCTCTTCGTGCTGTTGGCGGGGTGCAGATCCAGTAGAAGAATTCTGCTGTCGGAGTGATAGCTTTCGCCGGACGCAGTTTGCGCCTGGAAAACTGGATCTGCGGAATGCAAATATTCCTGTCGGCTCACCGACGATGTATTGGTCAGGTCGGTTCCAACGAAATCACGCTCGGTATCCACCGCGGCATCGATCCTGTGGTTAATCAGGCGTCCTCGCTTCGCGATTTCAATCGCCACGTCGTGCGTCGCTGCACCCGCCCAGATGGGCGTCCCATCAATGGTGTAGCCGGTCTTCCATATCCGAAGATGATGACGCCGCGACATGATCGCATCCGGATCGGGCAAGGCATACGAGTAGTCCTGCACCCTTCCGAACAGATAAAACCTGGCCATCGGCAACTGCGTGTCATTGGTCCTATGCCGCAACAAGTGCCAGACGAAGATCGGTTTCCATTTGTCGGTTTTGACCCAACCGGCGCGCTCAAACGCTTGCTGCAGGTCTTCCTGTTGCCCCACAAAAACCAGGTTTACCATGTCGCCCTCGCGGCCCTCACCACTGAAGACCCGGGGCGGCAGATAATCCATCATCTCGCCCAGTTCGGAGGAATTTTCTTGCGAACCCGGTAACCCTGCCGATAGCAGCGAGGCAGCGCCGTCGATTTGCGCAGTGATCTCTGTACTCTTCACCACGGTGCTGTCATGGCCACGGGTGAGCAGAAAAACTGGCGCAGCGGGCAGGAAGATGAAGCCGGTGGCGATCATACCTGCGGCCATCAGCTTGGTACGGGAGCGGCCTTTCACGTTCATGCGGGCACGCAACCCGACTTGATCGCCGTTTATCAGTTCTACGGAATCGAGTTTCAGGGCCACCTTGCCTCCGATTCCCAGCAACCGCCTGCCCTTAACTCCAGTGACGGAGCCGTGGGCGATGGTTCCCGCGGGAATAACCGTGAAACCGGCGACGTTTACATCTCGCACCACGACAAAATTCAGGTTGTCGCCAACCCGGGCGTGGGCAGAGGAAACGCTTTCGGCAAGTCGAAGCTTGATGGAGGTTCCATCGGGAACGGTCAATCTGGCAGGAATCGCACTTCTCTCCTGGGCCGAAACCCAAGGCATGAGAAACATCGAGAGCAGGATATAGGCAGGTATTTTGCGGAGATACGCGCTGGACAATGGACGCCGCCTTTGCTGGAGGTCTAGCCTCTCACCCGCGACGGCCAAAGATGTCTTAGCGCAACGGCGTGATGGATTAGGGGATTCTACCGCAGCTGGAATGTCTCCTGTATGGTCAAAATCGCACACTACGGAGATGTCATTGTGGCTTCATCCAAGAAATGAGTACCGTCTGTGTGGGCGATGATTCCTTCTGAACCATTGGTGCAGTGAGCTTATTGCGGAAGGCCCCTTTGTTTTAGGTCCTGAGCGGCTTGCATCACCTTCTCCGGCGTGCCCAGATCGCGCCAATAATATTCGTCGGCCCGAAAGGCGAGAATTTTTTCTTCCCGGCCAGCCAGGCGCAGATAGCAGTCGATGATGGAGAACACGCCCGCTTCCGTCATTTTCGCAAACAGGTGAGGAGAAATTACGTGCACGCCGCAAAACGCCAGCGCCTGCATCTGCTCTGAAGGTCGAACCAATTCAGTTTCGCCATCGCCCCCGGACCGCCGGCCGCAAAGCTGCAACTGCTCGTCGAACAGCAGGTAGCGAGAACTCTCGCGGGCTTGCACCGCCAGGGTGGCGAGGGCCCGATTTTCCAGGTGAAACTGCACCATGCGCCCCACATCGATGGTGCTGATGACATCCACATTGTGCACCAGGAACGGCCCTTCCGAGTCGCGGGAATCCCCGAGAAAAAAATGCGCTGCCTTTTTCAGGCCGCCACCTGTGTCGAGCAACACCTCCTCGCGCGAGACTTCAATCTTCATGCCGAAGTTGTCGTTGGTTTTCAGATACTCGACAACCATGTCGGCAAAATGATGCACATTGATGATCACCTCGCGAATTCCAACCGCGCGCAAGCGAGCCAGCGTGATCTCCAGCATCGTGCGTCCAGCGACTTCCACCAGCGCCTTGGGGCGATCGTCAGTGAGTGGCCGCAATCGCGTGCCCAGGCCGGCGGCCAAAACCATCGCTTTCATTCGCCCAAATTCTCCAATTCACGATGCTGCACCACCACTTCCACCCCTTCCCTGCCCCGCAAATGTTTGGCCAATTGCTCGGCCAGATATACCGAACGATGCTGGCCGCCGGTGCAGCCAAACGACGCCGTCAAGCTCTTAAAGCCGCGACGCTGATAATCGCTCACGCTGGCATCCACCAGGGCGGTGACGCCAGCCAGAAATTGATGCACGCTCTCTTGCTGATTCAGGTAATCGGCCACGGACTCGTCTTTGCCGGTGAGAGTTCTGAAGCGCTCTTCGCGTCCGGGATTGGGAAGGCTTCGCGCATCGAAGACGAAGCCGCCGCCGTGTCCGGTCTCGTCTTTCAGCGGACCGCGGTGGAATGAAAAACTGCAAATCCGCACCGTGACCTTGCCCGTTCCCGGCGCCAGACCCTGCAATTTATCCGAGCCCAGAATGCTCTGGAACGCCTCCATCAGGGTAGGCAGCGCGATGGGCAGTTTAACGTTATGAAGCAGCCAGCGCAGGTTCTTCAGCGCGTATGGCACGCTTTGCAGAAAATGGGCTTTGCGCTCGTAAAATCCGCGAAAGCCATAAGCGCCCATCGCCTGCATCATGCGGACGTACACGTAGGCGTAGTAATGCCGCATGAACGCTTCGCGATCAAGCTCGATAAAACCGGCAAGCGTGTCGAGATAATGATCCAGCAATTGCTGGCGCAGCTCCGGCGGCAAATCGGCCTTGGCATCGAACAAAAGCGAAGCGATATCGTATTGCAGCGCCCCTCTGCGGCCGCCCTGGTAATCCACGAAAAATGGATTGCCGGCGCGCAACATCACATTGCGCGATTGGAAATCGCGATACAGAAAGTAATCCCGACTTGCACTCAGCAGGAATTTCGTCAGGCGGCCGAAATCCACCTCCAGCGCCTGTTCATTGAACGGGATATTGGCGAGCCGAAGAAAATAGTACTTGAAATAATTCAGGTCCCAGGCGATGGACTGGCGATCGAAGCTGGCGCGCGGATAGCACACCTTGTAATTCAAATCGCGGCCGGCCTCGATTTGAAAGCGCGGCAACACCGCCACAACCTTGCGATAGGCTTCAACCGCCGGGGGAGCAATCGACTCGCCTGCCCGATTTTTCGACAGAAACTCAAACAGCGTCGTGTCCCCCAGGTCTTCTTCCAGATAAGCGCCGTGATTCAGATCTTCCCCATAGATCTCCGGCACCGGCAGTCCGTGCCGGCGAAAATGCCGGGAGAATTCCAGGAAAGCCACGTTCTCTTCGCGCACTTCATACAGCACCCCAATCGCGCTGAGTTTTTGGCTGGCGAGCCGGACAATATTGCGCCCCGAGCCGCCCAGATGGCCCGGCAGCGGCTCCACCTTATCTACCGCTGCGTGGAAATGCTGCTCGAAAAGTTTTTTCAGAACGTCCATGAATGTGATTTCCCGCAATTCCGTTTTGCCCTATTGCCCAGCCGCCGATTGCAGCAACCGCTCCATCGCCTTGGCGAAACCTTCCTCCTGGTTCGAAGCCGTCACCAACGTCGCCGACTTCTGCACCTCTGGACTGGCGTTGCCCATCGCGATGCTGATGCCGCTTTTCTTGAACATCAGAACATCATTCGGCATGTCCCCGATGGTGGCAATCTCCCCCGCCGGGATGTTGCAGACCCGCGAAAACATCTCCACCACCTCTCCTTTGTTCGCCTTTGGGTTCGTGACATCCAGATAATACGGCTGCGAACGCGCGGCTGAAACCCGGCCCGCACTCCACGCCTGCATGTCCTTTTCGCAGAGCGCAACCGCGTCCAGGTCGTCGCTAACGCCCACTATTTTCACAACACCATCCGTCAGCGAATCGAAATCGTGCACCACCGTGGGTTGGAACTTCACCGTCCACGCCTCCCGCGCCACGTGCGGCCCATCGGCATTGCGTACGTACCAGTCGCGATCGGTATAGAGGAAGATGTCCAGTCCATGCTTGACGATCAGCCGCACAGCTTCGGCGGCCACATCGGTTGGCAGCAGCTCCTTGGAGATCGGCGTGAGATCGGGCTTGACCACTACGCCCCCGTTGAATCCAGCGATCGGTTCGGTTATTTCCAGCGGTTCGATCAGCATTTTCATGCCGCGCGGCGGCCGCCCGCTGGTAATCCCAAACAGAATGCCCGCATCATGCAACTTCTTGACCGCCTCGATGGCGCGAGCGGTGAGAACTTTGTCTTGTGTCACCAGCGTGCCATCGACATCGGCGATGACCAGACGAACGCCAGGATTTTGCGTGCCAGCTTGAGAACTCATACCAGGTCCTCCTTTTCGCCTTGGTCTCACCTACAGAGCATGTGTGAGAACTCGTCCCGGATTGCCAGGGTGGAACGACTACAAAAAAACAAAGCCCCGCAGGGGCGACACAATATTAGCCCAGGGCGTAAGCCCTGGGTAAACTGGGAAAAATTGACGAGTCCCTTCAGGGACGGCACATCCTACAACCCGGGGCTGCTCTGCATGATCCCGCCGTCAACAAAAATAGTCGTGCCCGTGATGTAACTGGCGCCCTCTCCGGCGAGGAACGCGACCACGCTTGCGATTTCCTCCGGCCTAGCCATGCGGCCCAACGGAATGGCGGCGTCCAATTTCGCCAGCAATGCCGGATCGTTCATCGTCGACGCATTGATCGGCGTAGCTACGGCCCCCGGACCAACCCCCACGACCAGAATGTTATGGACGGCGAGTTCGACTCCGGCAGTGCGGGTCAACATGCGCATGCCTCCTTTGGAGAGGCAATAGGCGGTGTTGCCAGGCATCGGCCAGTCCTCGTGCACGGAGCTAACATTAATGATCCGGCCACCGCCCCCTTGTGTGATCATCTGCTTGGCGGCGATCTGCGTGCCGAAAAACGCGCTCTTCAGATTTATGTCGAGCACCTTGTCATATTGCGCTTCGCTGGTTTCCAGCACCGAGGTGCGGGTCTCGATGCCGGCATTGTTCACCATGATGTCAATACGCCCGAACCGCGCCACGGCCGCGTCAATCAGCTTCTGCAGCTCCGCCACCTTGCTGACGTCGGCCCCCACACCAATCGCCTGGTCCCCGAGCGCAACAATCTGCCGTTCCAACTCCTCGGTGGCCTCAGGGTGGGAGATGTAGTCAATCACGATACTTGCGCCTTGGCTAGCCAGTGCGAGCGCCACCGCTTTGCCGATACCGCTATTTCCGCCGGTGACAATTGCGACTTTGTTCTCCAACGCCATGGGGACCTCAGAATCTTGGATTTCGCGAAGACGAGCGGCGGTTCACTCCGGCTGTGCGGCATGGGACACGCCGCGACACGAAGTCTTACAGTGAGTAACGCAGACTGTGCTCGGGCACGATTCCGATGTCCATAAAGAAACCAATCCTGTCTAACGCCTTCCGGTCTTGACTCGGTTGAAGGTAAACAGTGCGGCGACAAACCCAACTACAATCACAATCGACCATCCCTTGTTCTCCATTACCGTCGTCACCACGCCCCCTAAAAAATCAGACAGAGAATCCATGGCGCTGCCGGGTCCAGTCCCATGAATTGCATCGTAGCCCACAAACCCCAGTAGAACGACCGCCAGCACGATAGCTATGATTATGACTACGTTCCACATGACTTAGCTCAGGATGTGTTTTTCCACTAGAAGACATCGTCAGCAGCCTTACTGCTGGCTGCCGATCGCACTGCCAATGTCCGCAAGCCGCTAAAACCTTTCTACTGCCACGGCAACTTTCCCCATTTCTACGTCGAATATACGCTGCTTGCGCGATTCGGCAACGAAAAGCTGCGCACCGGGGTCCCCCACCCGCGCCGTCCTTCTGGTGGCGTTTACGGATCTGGATCGGTCTTCAAACTCACACGCGCGACCGGCTGGAGCTACACCCGCTGCACGACTTTACCGGGATTTGGGTGTCGGCGTTTCTCCCACCGGAGCGGCAGTGGCGCGTTGCCCTGGCGAACTGGGCGGACTGGACCCGGACTGGAGAGTCATCCGTAATCCACCACAGTGGGCTCCATCGCAAAAGGGAAAGGCCTCCGCGAACTGCAATTGCGGAGGCCAGGTTTTTGGCAAAAGTTAAGCGAGGCCAAGGCCTCGCCGCAACCGTTACCGCTTTTTCTTCTTGGCAGCTTTCTTCGTGGCCTTTTTCTTTGTTGCCATTGGGTGTTTCCTCCTTGTTGTAACCTTCTCCCTTGAAGGTCGATTTTCGTGGCCCAAAATGCCATACCCGCCCAAGATGTTGCACGAGCAGTATGTCTAACACAAGATATTGCGGTTACTCGAACGGAATGTCAACAAAAATATTTGGAAAATCTCTTGCGCGGTCTTCGGTTTAGTGATCCGCGTCCAAAACGACGAAACAAGTCCACGATGAAACAAGTCCAAAACGACGGGACAAATCCACGATGAAAGAGGTCCAAAACGGCGGGACAAGCCCAAGACGGCGAAACAGATTCAAGAGGACGAAACAAGCCCAAACGATGGGACAAAATGTCCCGTCGCGAGCGCCTGAGTTACACTCGCTCACAGATGCGGACCGACCTAATCGAGCTCGAAGTTTTCAAGCATCTTTTTCACTCCATCGCGGAAGAGATGGGCGCAGCGCTGCGGCGCACCGCGTTCTCGCCCAACATCAAGGAGCGCCGCGATTATTCCTGCGCGCTGTTTGACGCAGCCGGCAACGTGCTGGCCATGGGCGATCACATGCCGGTGCATCTGGGCTCGATGCCGATGTCGGTGCGCGCCGCCATTGCCGAGTTGCCGCTCGCGCCGGGCGACGTGGCGATGCTCAACGATCCCTTCCGCGGCGGCACGCATCTGCCCGACATCACCGTCGTAGCTCCAGTGTTTGTGGGACGCGCCCGCCGCAACGCCGCTCCCGAATTCTTCGTCGCCGCCCGCGCGCATCACGCCGATGTCGGCGGAACCTACGCTGGCTCGATGGGTCCGTGTCGCGAGATCTACCAGGAGGGGTTGCGCATTCCTCCGGTGAAGATCGTGCGCAGCGGAGCTCTCGACCGCGACATCCTCGCCCTGTTGCTCAACAATGTTCGCACTCCCGAAGAACGTGAAGGCGACCTGAGTGCGCAACTGGCGGCGTGTCACACCGGCAGCACGCGACTGCTCGAACTTTGCGCGCGTTATGGCATACCGCGAGTGCGGCGCGCCGCACGAGCGCTGCTGGATTACTCCGAGAAAATGATGCGCGCATTTCTGGCGACGGCGCCGCCGGGAAGCTACGCCGCCGAGGACGTGCTCGATGACGATGGCGTAAGTGAGGAGCCAGTGCGGATTGCGGTGCGCATCACCTTTCCCCGCGCAATAAAATCCGCCAGCAGGAAACCGCGGCCCGTGGTCATCGATTTCACCGGCAGCTCGCCTCAGGTGGAGGGCAGCATTAACGCCGTGGAAGCCATCACCTATTCGGCCTGCTTCTACGTTTTCCGCTGCCTACTGCGCGAAGACGTTCCCGCAACTGCCGGATTGATGCGACCGATCCAGTTGATCGCGCCCGAAGGGACCGTGGTCAATGCGCGTCCACCGGCAGCCGTGGCGGGCGGAAATGTTGAGACCTCGCAGCGCATCGTTGACGTGCTTCTGCGCGCGCTGGCCCAGGCGCTGCCCGAGCACATCCCCGCCGCGTCGTCGGGGACCATGAACAATCTCACCATCGGCGGCATGGACAGCCGCAGCGGCAAGCCCGTGCCTTTCGCCTACTACGAAACCATTGCGGGCGGCTCGGGCGCCAGCGCGGCCCACGACGGCGTCTCGGGCGTGCACACCCACATGACCAATTCGCTGAACACACCCGCCGAAGCGCTGGAATACAGTTATCCGCTAAGGGTGATGAAGTATGCGCTGCGCGCGGGCAGCGGCGGGGAAGGAAAACATCGCGGCGGCGACGGCATCGTCCGAGAAATGGAAGTGCTGGCCGATGCCACGGTGACCCTGCTCGCCGACCGACGCAAGTCTCGACCGTACGGCCTGGCGGGCGGCGAGGACGGAGCGCCGGGACGCACCGAAATACTTCGCGCCGATGGTTCCACCGAACTCATGCCCAGCAAGGGCAGCACGCGCTTGCGGCGCGGCGAACGCGTTCGCATCGAAACCCCCGGCGGCGGGGGATGGGGGCAAAGCGGAAGAGCGCGAAGATAGTTCAGTTTGATCGGCAGGCGGTTCGCTCCCACCCTGTCGCTGCGCGACAAGGGTGGGGCACCCGGCAGCGGACTACGAATCCCCCGCGCGATAGGGGTTGACGCCGTGCGAAAACCAGCAGCGCACTTCTTTGTCTTGCAGCTCACATGGGGCCGCTCGCCGGCTGGGTGTATCCAAACGGCAGCCGGATCTCCGGTTTTGGTGCGACTTATGCATCATTTCGGTTTCCTCTCACTGGCCTGTTGCACTACACTCGTCTAACGCGGACAAGGTGCGATATGCCACTTCCAATCGTAGAAGTTCGGCCATTAGAGCAATCATTTAAGAAGACTCGCCTTTATCAATTGTTATCGCAACGAGCGGAGTCCGGCGAAAAGGCTCGCCGCATTGTCTCAACGACGGAACGAATACTTGAACTCGCAGAGGAGGTACTCCGGGCGGCTGGGACGGCCCCTCTCGATTTCACCCTCCATGACAACCATCATTCTTTCAGGGTCGCGGAAAGGATGTGGATCGTGCTTCCGCCCACAATGCCTCCGGATCTTTCGACCGAAGAGCTAGCCCTGTTGCTCCTTTCAGCCTATCTACATGATATTGGTATGTCGCCTGATCGCGAGACGCTCATAAAATACCGCGATCTTGCAATAGGCGCTCCCAATTCCTCAATTACAGGCGAAGAGCGCTCTGATTTCTATACGTGGTTTGACTCGTCGCGGTTCGCGGACGACCTTCGGCTCCCGCTCGTAGTCACCGGTTCTGAGGACCTAGATAACCTCGAACAGCTGCTTACCTATTTCATCAGAACGAAGCACAATGATTGGAGTGAGGTGTGGATTAGAAAACACGGCGATCTGTTCACCGTTACTGAATATCCTGAGTTCCTCGACGATTTGATAAGACTTTGTCGCAGTCACCACTATGGTTTTGATGAGCTGATCAAGAGTGACTATGACCCGAAGCCTGTGGGGATAACGGACCAACCATTGATGGTTAATCTCCGTTATCTTGCTTGTGTTTTGCGGGTAGCTGACATTCTGGAGTTCGATCCTGAGCGGACACCCGATATTATTTACCAGCACAGGAACATCAGCAGAGACAGTCGGATTTTTTGGTGGCAGTCTTTTTACGTCAATTCAACTTTGAGCGCCGACCGCAAGAAGCTACTATTCTCTGCACATCCGCCAAATGCCAAGCTCCATCACGCGCTGAGAATAGTGGCTGCAGACATCAACCGCGAGCTCTTGCTCGTTCGACGTCTAAACGACGTGCGCCCTTTCAAACTTGCTGTCGCGGGCGACCTTCCCCATCATTGGGACCTATCCACCGAGCTAACTGAATCAATAACACCTAAGGATAATTCTTACGAGTTCATTGAGGGTTCATTCAGACCAAATAGTGCAAAGTTGCTTCAATTGCTTTCGGGATCGAATCTTTATAGGTCGCCGCTCGATGGCATCCGCGAACTCGTGCAGAACGCGTTCGATGCAGTTAAGGAATACATCGCTTACGACACCCTCCAACAACAAGATGACCGGCCGACCGGGGAACTTACTAGCGACGCGCTGACCGTCGACTTGCGGATAGAGGAGCACGACGGTCGCATATACCTAGTGTGTTCCGATCAGGGCGTAGGAATGACGAAACACATCATAGAAAACTATCTCCTGGTTAGCGGAAACAGCAGATCGAGCGAGCTACGGTCACTTGAGAGACGATTGGAGGAGCGCGGCCTCCAATTAGGATCTACCGGGCGCTTTGGAATCGGTGTTTTGAGCTACTTCATGCTCGCCGACCAAGTTACGATCACGACCCGTCGAAGTCAGCTGTGTAGGGACGAAGACCCGAACGGCTGGAGTTTTGAGACCGATGGTGTCGGTGGTTTTGGTGAACTCCGTCGGCAGTCTCACCGCGTCAGGGGTACAGAAGTTCGGCTGCGAATCCGGCGTCAGCTCGCGACAAGAATAGAAGATTTCGAGGAGCAGGTTGCCAAATACTTTGCTCACGTTCTGGTCCGCGTCCCATGTCGATTCAGATTTAGCGGGCAGACTAAGAGCACTAACTGGGCACCTGGCTGGACCAGATCCTCCGAGGTTTTTATCACCAACATATTGACCGACATTTCTGGGAAGACCGAAACCAGCGAGGGCGAGGAACTTCAATCATCTAAAGAGCGTGCGAAGCGACTACTGGCTGCCAAGGAATGGTCTGAGATCGAAAACGAGATCAAAGTCACCTTGCGCTGGCATGTAGTGAGCGCACCTGAAGAATGGCATGGGGTTCTTCCGCGCTCATTTGCCGTACTTTGAAATTCCGGGCGGTGCCAGCCTGGCTTTTATGAGAGTATCTGCGGCTGGCGAAGACCTCGTATTCAGGGGCATTGATCGAGGACACTATCTCGACCATCCAGGTTTCATGGTGCAGGCTTGGCGAGGTGTACTCTTTTCGTCTCAGCACAATCACGATGACTTCTTTTTCGTTGAAATCGACTGGACATCGGGTTCGGCTGGTGAGATCTCGGTTAAGAGGTGGGAAGTGAAGACCAGTTCTGAAAGCGAGGAGGCTCGGGCTGATTTACGCAGCAACCTAAGGCATGAGCTGAAGGCCTTCGTTAGGAAGCATTCCGACTCGAAATACCATGCATTCAATGCAAGACTATCCAAGATTCCTTGTAGTGAAGAAAACATTTATTGGCTAAGCGTCGATGGTGAGCAGGGCCACTGGGCACGAGTCGAATTCCCGAATCGGATTGGCGAGCAGGGCACATACGATGAGACCATTGGCGAGGAGAAGGTCAGCCAGGTTCCACTTCTCCGCAGACATAACGAGGAGTATTCATTCAACGGTGTGTCGTGGGCGTCGATCTCTTCCGATCCAGACAGGATGGTGCCCATATTGAAGTCCTACAGTGTCGGCATCACACCAATCTTCGACGGCCCGTCTGTCGTGTCGCCGCGCCCTTATGTTAGTTCTCAGTATCCTCCTGAGTGGAAGGCATTAACCGGCGTCTATGTCGATGACCTTTGGGGCCGGTCGGTTGGATCTACCGTTTGGAATCGGGATAACCCTTTGGTGAGAAGGTTTTCTGAGGAAAGCTGGACAGCAGTCCGTGAGATGTTTCCCCGATCTCGCGAATCGGCGTTCAACCCTTTGTCACGCCGGGACCAACTAGTCAACGATGAGGGGTTCCTAGCGAATTTCATAGCGCAAATGCTGACACATGCAATGCTGAGTAGCTGGGAGGCGCTGCTGGAAAAGGACCAAGAGCTAGCAGCAGCCGTATCGACGTTGTTGGCCTCGTGCCAGTTGCGCGACCAGTACTACCTTCGGATATCGTTGGGAAATAACAAGCTACTTGGAGTTTCAGAAGCGTCAATTAAGGAGCTGTTCGCCAGCGATAACGTAGGCTTTAGGATAAAAGAGCTGCTGCCTCGTCCAGCGCAAGGATGGGGCCTGACACGAGCAGCTAAAGAGCCTGTTACAAGGAGCAGCTATCGCTGGGCTAGAGATCCATGGAGGGACGGGTCTAAGGAGAGTGCCCTTTGAGTCGTATGGCCCCACTCTTGTGGCGCACCGACAGGGTGGGGCACCCGCAGCCGGCCAGTTGTCGGTTGTAAGTAAGAAAGAAAAGCAGGTCCCTCGACTCCGCTTCGCTCTGCTCGGGATGACAAGGAACAGTTGTCAATGGCCAGTTGTCAGTAGTCGGTTGTCAGTGGCCAGTTGTCAGTTGTCGGAAAGCAGTTGTCAGTAGCCAGTAGCCAGTAGCCAGTTGTCAGTTGTCAGTTGTCAGTCGAAAAGCAGATCCCTCGCGGGCGAAGCCCGCTCGGGATGACAAAACTGGCAACTGATAACTGGCTACTGGCAACTGCCTACTGTCCTTTCGTAACTCGAAGCGGGTAACTGTTTCTGCTAGGCTCGGGCTATGACGAGGTTCCTGTTCTGGAATCTGAATCGGCGGGAGTTGCATGGCTTCGTCAGCCGGCTGGCGCGGCAGGAGAATGCCGACGTGCTCATCCTGGCGGAGTGTCCCACGGAGCCGGCGCGGATGCTGGAGGACCTCAACGCGGAGGCGCCCGACCATGCCGACGCGCCCGACTACGCCAAGGCGCCCTACTACCAGTACGCTGCCGGCAACTGCGGGCACCTGCTGTTCTTCACCCGCTTCGAGTCGAGTTTGCTGACGCCGCTGTTTGAGAGCCATCGCGTCTCGATTCGGCGGCTGACGCTGCCCGGGTGCCAGAGCATCCTGGTGGCCGCCGCCCATCTGCCTTCCAAGTTGAACTTTACCGAAGAGAGCCTGCTGGTGGAGTCGGTGCACCTGGCGCAAAGCATCGACAAGGTCGAGACCAGCGAAGGTCACGCGCGCACCATTCTGCTGGGCGACATGAACATGAATCCCTTTGAGGCGGGCATGATCGCAGCCGGGGGCCTGCACGCGGTGATGAGCCGGCGCGTCGCCTCCCGCAAAACCCGCACCGTGCAGAAGCAGAAATATAAATATTTTTACAACCCCATGTGGGGACATTTTGGCGACAGCGGCGAGGCCGGCGGCACCTTTTACTACGAGGGCGCTGATTCGCTTTGCTATTACTGGAACCTGTACGACCAGGTGTTGCTGCGGCCCGATCTGCTGAAGGGCTTCGCGCCGGAGGGTGTGCGCATCCCGACGGCGATCCGCGACTGTTCGCTGTTGCAGGAGGACGGGCGGCCCGACAAAGAGACGATTTCGGACCATCTGCCGGTGACGCTGGAGCTGAACTTTTAAGGAAGGAATTCGATGTCTGACAATAACGATTTTTGGCCGGCGAACATTGCCGAGTCGAACCTGATCACGCCGGTCACAATTCTGAAGGAACAGGCCGCGCTGCTGGGCGAGAAGACCCGCCAGTTGGTGAAGGGCGAAGTCGTCACCCAGACGACGGGCACTCTGCTGGTCCACTACTTCTATATCGTGGCGCCGACGCTAAGCTACAGGTTCGAGCTGTTCAATGTTCAGCACCACGTCAATTTCTATCCTCTGGTTCTGGGGTATCTGAACAAGAGTACCTCGCTGCCCACCGAGAACGACTTCAAAGAAAAGCTGAAGGAAATCTTGGCATCGCAGCACACCCTGAACGTGGTGCACTCTATCCTTGCGCAGGTGCGCTCCTGAGAAAGCAGTTGCCAGTAGCCAGTGGTCGGTTGCCAAGAACAGTTGTCAGTTGTCGGTTGTCAGTGAAAAGCGAAATCTCCGCCCTAGCCAAAAGCAGGCTAGAACGGGGCAGCCGGCATGATTGAAGTCGAGCCTTCCCCGGAGCGCTGAAGCGCTCCTCCCCCCGCATAAATGCGGGGGCTCCCACCAACCCCGGATTTTGCGCGGAGTTTTTCCGCAGCCTGTGAAAAGGCGCGCTCCACCCAAAAGTGACTGCGGCGGTCGGGCTTAGGATGGTTCGGGTTTGAAGATCATGCCCTGGCTGGTCTTGCCGTTCATCAGCACCACAAGCGGCGTCGCAAAGCGCAAGTGGCGGACGCAGCCATGTTCGGCGATCGCCGGTTGGGCGGCCAGCCACTGCCAATCGACGAAGCCCTCACCGGCATCGGGGTTGACGGTGAAGTAGCCGATCTGAAACGCGGTGAGGTTCTGAAAGAAATGACTGCCCTGCGACGGAACTACGCGGAGATCCCGGAATCCCGACTCAACAATTACCCGCGCTCCGGAGATCTGGTCCCAGGCCACCGGAATTCCCAGCCACGGGTCGGTCGATCCCCAGCGGCCCACTCCGATCAGCAGGTACGGCGTATTCTCCTCGCAAAGCTGAGCATTGAAATGGGCGACGCTTTGCGCCACTTCGGCGCTGCGGGCGCGTTCAAAGCGGTGGAAGTCAACCACGATCGCGTCGCGCAGGTCCTGCAGACGGCCATGTCCCAGCACCTGCGAGCTTTGGCATACCAGGCGCTCCGGTTCCACACTTTCCAGGCGAATCTCTTCGCCGCCGCGGGCCAGCACCAGCGGGCGCAGTTGAAGAAAGCTGAACTCGGCAGCTTCGCTGGGTTGCCGGGGGAGCCGAACCGCAAACTCGATTTCCACCGGACGTCCCATGGCGTCCTCACCGATGCTCATAAGCTGATCAAGGATGGCGGGCAGGGGAAACATGCCGTGCTTGAGGATGGGCGCGAAACTCACAATGCGCGGGCCGGGGCGGCTCAGCCCGTCATAGACTGCGTGATTGTCCTCCGAGTAGGTGGAGCCCAGCATCTGCAAGGTCCCGTCGGCCTCTGCCACGTCGAGTCCAAACGCCACCTCCCGCAGCTCGGTAACCGGATCTTCGGGGTCCGCCGCATGGTCCAGATTGAGCGCCCAGAATTCCGTCTGCGAGTTTGCCAGGATGTCTTCCACCGACGAAAACTGCACCAGGCTCCGAGGATGACGCGGGCTGAACGTCAGCGATTTCCCGCCGGTGACGACGGCACATCCCAATCCCAAGGCGACGGCCGCGAATCCATCCTCAACCTTGACCGGTCCAACCGGATAAAAGTTGCGCGACCGCACCACCCCGGAGAAATCTGGATAGAAGCGGTGGCCATGGGTCGCGCCTGCCACCTGCTGCACCAGCACTGCCATTTTTTCCTCTTCCAGACGATACGGTGTGGCGCGCACGTAGGACTTGGCATGCTGGCTGAAGGTGGAGGCGTAAACTCGCTTGATCGCCTCCAGTAGCTGCTCCAGGCGCATTTGAATGTCAAGATGGTGGTTCCCCAGCATAAAGGTTTCGTACACGCCGGAGAACGGCTGGTATTGCGAATCCTCCAGCAGGCTGGAAGAGCGGACCGCCA
>ODAK010002729.1_pt1 | contig 18481 bp, 15 predicted proteins | sample 1539591 | NCBI WGS metagenome assembly ODAK01 (sample SAMEA3539303, study PRJEB22396) | soil metagenome | biome: tundra; feature: field; material: soil | place: USA | collected 2010-05 | depth 0.15 m | reverse complement strand
TCCACTGGAGACCCGCGAGGATCGGCGGCAACTCATCGCGGCTCTGGAGCGGCAGACGAATCTTTTCGATCGGGGTGATTTGCAAATCGGGCTGGGATTGGAAGGGATGGCGCATGGGGGAGAACAGTGACGAATGTTGCGGGTTCAGACACCAATACTTCTGATTATGCTCAACCACCACCCCAACATTCGCATGCTCAAATCACCGCCAAACCCAACTGGGACAAGGGTGTCCCGCACCTCTATTCAGACACTAAATATTACCTGAAGCATCTGCGGCCATTCCAAAAACTGTGTCAAAGCTGGCGTTTGTGCCTTGTCCATCCGAGTTGCCTGGATGCCCCGTAATTGTCACAACATCTCGGTTTTGATTTACACGGCGAATCCGGGATCCCGCATCAAATACATAGATGTTGTCAGCAAAGTCACAGGTCAAGGCGGTGGGGTTGCTGAATGAAGTGAAAACACCATTTCCGTCAATTGACCCGGAATTGCCAGACCCGACAAAGACCTCCAAAGTGCCATTGGTGAGCCAACGGTATATTTTGTTCCCTACCGAGTCGGAGATGTAAACTCTGTTTAATGAATCCGCACAAAGGCCAACTGAATTAACTACTCCATCCAGATTTGTCCTGGAAACAAAACCGTCGCTTCCAATTCTGACCAGCGTTGCATCTGGAAAAGAAGTCATGTTGGCAGTAATCCACAATGTATTTGAATGATCGATGGTCATTGAACTGAATTGACCCAGTAAAACATTTGTTCCATAACCCGCCGTCGAATTTCCACCTCCAGCAAATGTCGTGACCGTTCCGTCGGGCGAGATTTTTCTGATGCGCCGGTTTCCGCTATCCAAAACGAACAAGTTGCTCAACGTGTCTGAAACCACCTGCTGCGGATAATTAAACATCGTCAATTGTCCCTGCCCGTCCAGATAACCAGTGAATGCTGAACCAGCGAACGTCTGCACAACATCATTGTTTGTGTCGTAAATCTGCGCTTTGGCCTGCCACATGAGCGAGGCTGCAATTGTAATGAGAACAAGAGAAGTTTTCAGTTTCATAGTTTGCCTTTGATGTTTTTGTAATTCAAACCCGATTTGCCCCGTTCGTCCAACCCAAACTTCTTTTGGCAGCACGGCTGGCCCCGCCCGGCGCTGCCGCCGTCAGCTTTCATACCAGCGCGGGAAAATCATGCCGGCGCGTTTGCCGGTGAGCAGGCTGCTCACCATGCCATGCCCCACAAACCACGCGCTGCGCGCCGCGAGCCGCAGCGTCATCCGCCGGCGGCGCGCGCTGGCGTCGAACACGCTGCGCCAGTAGGAGCGGAAACGCGCGGGCGGCCATTGCGTGGCGAAGGCCGTGAGCAGCGCCCATTCGAGGTCGCGCCGCGCGCCGGGCCGCGTGGTGGACGGCAGAAAATTGAAGTCGCGAAAACTTTCGCCGGTGTCGTCCCACAGTTCGTCGCGCCAGAACGGCGTGCCGGGCAGCGGCGCGAGCGGGATGAAAAACGGCTGGCTCATCTCCAGTTCGTGCGACAGCCGGAAAATGGCGCGCACGGTTTCCGGCGTGTCGCCGGGCAGGCCGTAGATGAAGGTGCCGAGCGTGAACACGTCCGGGAAATCATGCGCCAAAATGCGGAAGGCCTCGCGCACTTCGGGAATGGTCGTGGTCTTGTGAACCGCCTTCAAGCCGTCGCCGTCGGCCCGCTCCACGCCGATATAAACTTCCTTCAATCCGCCGCGCACCTGGCGGGCGAGCGCGCCGGATTTTGCATCGCGCACGACGCAGTCGGCCCGCACCCACGCGCTCATGCTGACGGGAAAATTTTCACGGAGCAGCGCGTCGGCGAGTTCGGCGGGCAACTGCGGATGGGCGTTGTAACACGGGTCCACCCAGCCGAAATGCCGGCGGCCAAAATCGCGCGTCTGAATTTTTATTTCCTCCAGCAAGCGCGCGACGGATTTGAAACGGACGAACGGCCGCGTCTGCTCAGCGACGAAATTGCCCATCTGCCGCCACAGCACGCAGAAATCGCAGGCGTCAAAACAGCCGCGCGACGATTCGATGGCGGCGAGGCCGGGATGATTCTGGCTGCCCGCGCCGTAGCGGTGCATCGGCAGCAAATCCCACGCGGGCATGGGCAGATCGTCGAGATTTTTGATGAGCGGACGATGGCGCGTGCGGATGATTTCACCGTCGCGGCGGAAGGAAATGCCAGCCACCTGCGCGAGCGCGTCCGGCGAATTTTCGCGGAGCGCGTCGGCGAGTTCGACGATGGTGTTCTCGCCTTCGCCGTGCGCAACAACATCCACGAGGCCGGTCTGCAACACCTGCGGGCCGACATGGCCGAAGAAACAGCCGCCGGCGATGACTTTCGCCCCGAGACTTTTCGCGAGGCGCGCGAGGCGGAGACATTCGGCGCAGCTCACGGCCTCCTCGCCCATCGCGACGACGGCGGGACGGCGCGAGCGGATTTCCGCTTCGAGCGAGCGCCAGCCCATTTCAAGCGCGGGCGCGTCGAGGATTTCCACGCGCCAGTCGGGATTGTGCTGGCGCAGCATCGCGGCCATCGAGGCGAACGCGAGTGGCGGCCAGAAGGACGAGGCGGGGCCATTGAATGGCCATAATGGACGCGGAGGACGGACGAAGAGAAACAGTTCTTTCATCCGAATTCCGAAGTTGGGGAGCACGCCCGCCTCGGGCGTCGCTGGACGCGCCCTCGCGGCCAGCCGCTTGCGCGTGAAGCGGCCACGAACCATCGAGACCGTTCGGTGCGCCCGAGTTTTCCGCGGGGGCGCGGAAAACCGCGCCCGGGGCGGGCGCGCTCCCTTTCCATTTCGGAATTCGGGTTCATGCGGCCACGCGTGGAGCCGGTTGGAAAAACCATCGCCACAATCCGCGGGCCGCGAGAAAAAGATTTGCCGCCAGCAGCAGCGCGAGCGCGAGCGCGCCACCGGCGGTCAGCAGCGCCAGCGCGGTGGCGGCGAAAGAATTTTCACTCTCGCCGAGCAGCGGCGTGCAAATGAGAGCGGCGAGCAGGGCCACAGCATATACGATTTGCGATTTACGATTTACGACCACGAAGCACGAGCGGAGCGTAAATCGTAAATCGTAAATCGTAAATTTCCCAGGCAAAGGCAGCCACAGAAAAGCAACGAGGCCGAAGCCGAAAAGAATTCCCGAAGCGGCGCGTAGTTCGGGGTTTTGCGGAATCCAGTGATAGCCCGACGGCACCATGAACAGAAGAAACGCGCCGTTGAGCCAGCGCCAGAAACTGGTCGGCTGCGGCGGACGGACGAGGTGCAGCAGCGCGGCGACGAGCGCGCCGACATAAACGCCGATGCAGCGCTGGCAGCACGGCAATAGTTCGCCGCCGGGCGACCAAGTGTGGGCGAGGCTCTGGCCGCAGACGTGACTGAAAAGCTGATGGAAAAAATCCAGCATGGATTATTTCATTCCGGCATCATCCACCGTCGGCAGCGAAATCGGCACTTTGGTGATTTTGGGTTGGCTCCGGCCAACTTGCACCAGGAACAGCGCGCAATCTTCCGGTCGAAGCACTGATTTCTTGTTCGCAGCGAGCCAGGCTGAAGAGATGGCCCAAGTCCGGCCGTCGTGGGACAGCGACGGCTGGGCCAGCAACGACAGCATGTCGTCCGATTGCGCCTGAAACAACGGCGTGAATTGCAGCGGCTTTTCATTCAGTGGAATTTCCAGCAGGCCACATTCGTAATTGGTCTGGCCCGCCGCCTGGCTTAGGTAGGCGGTGAACACGCGGTCCTTTTTCGGTCCCAAGTCCAGCCACGGACCGGAAATTTTCACTTCGCAGCTGGGGCGCGTAATAGCGCGCGTAAATTTCTTTTCGCCATCACGCCAGATTTGCAATTCCTGGTTCGTCCCGCGCCCGCTGACAAATATGATTTCATGCTCGCGCGGATGGAACGCCGGGAACGTGCCTTCGCCCGTTTGGTTCGTCAACGTCAACTGCGATTGGAACGCGAGCGTCTCCGGGTCAATCACGCCAAACTCGCCGCCGCCGTTGTCGGGCAATTCACGCCAGCCGATGATGGTTTTGCCGTCGTCGCCTGGGAGCACGGCGATGTGGTTGGTATTGACCAGCATCTCGCCCGTCACCCAGTCCAGACGGGCAAATCCGTGCTCGGCATTTAAAAAGACCTTGGTGCCGGCCACCGCAAACGGGAGTTGCAGGGCGTTCAATGGCTCATCCCATTCCAGATTGCCGATGTGGCGGATCGGCTCCTTGCCGCCGCGCGGCAGCACGAAGAGCGACAGCCGGTCGTGCTCTTCCGCCTGCGCCACGAGAATGTGTTTGCCATCCGGCAACCATTCGGCGCGCAGGCAGGCCGAGTGGAGGTTGGTGTCAGTGTGTGCGCCGATGCCGGAGAAAATCTGTTCGCTGCGGCCCGAGCTGCGGTCATAGACCGCGATGCTCAACGCGCCGCTCTGCGGGTCGAACGACGGATACAACACCTGCCGGTCGTCCGGGCTGAAGGCCGTGGAGCAGGCGAGAACATAAACCAGCAGCGACGCGACGCCGATGCCAGCCAGCAGGATATGAATGGTGCGATTTGTTTTCATAAATCAGAAATGGGCACGGTTCTCTTTTGGCTTCATCGCCTGACATTAATCCCAATGCCGGCACAATGGGAATCGAAAAAATCGTTGGGAACATTGAAAAGAGCGATGCCCGTCGGAAGGCAGATGCCGGGGTCACATTGATGTTGCCACATGTCGTGATAGGGCGCGTCGCTCCGCGCGCGCCGTAGTGAACCAGAACGCGCGGGTTGGCAGAAGCGGCGCGCAGGGGACTGCGCGCCCCACCTTGCGATCCGCTCAATTGCATGCGCCAATGCCAAAATGATCAGCCACCGGCAACCGAAAACACCCGGCATTTCTGGCGCGCTGCCGAAATGCCGGGCGGAATTGTTTGAGCGATTTAAAAACGACGACGCTTATTTGCTGTCCAGCTTGCGCAACGCGAAGGCATACGCGCCGATGGCCACGGCTTCGCTGGTGCCGAGGCGTGACATGCCCACGCCCAGGCGCTGGAGCGGATCGTATTTGATCTTGTTCTTGGTGCCGGGAACGAAAATTTCCTTGGCCTCGCCTTTTAGGAATTTCTTCAACTGCGCCTTGTCTTCGAGATTGAACGCCTTGGATGCGAGGCGGCGGAACTGGTTGCCGGTCGGGCCGGTGTAGTTGCTGTTGAGTTCGTCAACCAGCGCGGGCAGGAACAACGGCCACGCGCCGGACACACCGCCGCCGATCACCGCCAAGCCGTCAATGAGCGTAAGCGCGTTGCCCATCGCGTCGCCGGCGGATTCGCCAAGGCGGCGGAACGCTTCCAGCGCGGCGGTTTTGTTGCCCTTGGCCTTGCCGCGGCCGATGTCGAAGATCACCTTCGGCTCCGGTGCCTGATCGAACGCGATGCCCGCCTTTTTGGCGTAGGCGCGGCGCACGGCGCGGATGCAGCAGCCCTCCTCGGCGTTCATCTCGGGGTCCAACTTGTTGCGCAACAGCCAGACTTCGCCGGCCATCGAGTTGTCGCCGATGAACAGTTCGCCGTTGCGGACGATGCCGCCGCCGAAGCCGGTGCCCATCGTGACGCCGAACAAATTCTTGTAGCGCTTGGGGCTGCCGGCTTTTTTCAGGAGATCGTTCACATACGGCAGGAAGCCCGCGATGGCCTCGCCATACACGAACAGGTCGCCGTCGTTGTTGATGAAGGTCGGAATGCCGAACTTCTTTTGCAGCATCGGTCCGAGCGCAATGCCGCCGCGAAAGCCGGACAGGTTGCCAAGATCGCCGATGATGCCGGCGGGATAATCCGCCGGTCCGGGAAAGGCGAAACTGATCGCCGTCGGCGGCGCGGGGCACGCGGCTTTCACGCGGGTGAAACCTTCGGCGATGTTGGCGAGGCACTTGTCCAGATTGTCGCCGTTCGATGGCATGGACACGGTTTCGGTGACGGCCTGGTTGCCGCGCATGGCGGCGAAACGAAAGTTCGTTCCGCCAGCGTCGAGCGTCATGACAATGCGAGAATCGTTATTCGAGGACATGATGAAGTAATTTTTCGGTTTGATTTTTCGCCAACGCAATCACGCCTTCGCTGCCGCCGGTTTTTTGCCGCCCTTGAGCGAGAGCAGCAAGAGGTAGGCAAAGCAGGCCGCCGGCACGACGAAGGACATGGATTTCATGCCGTTGTCCACCAGCTTGCCCATGACGAGCGGCACAATCGCACCGCCGGAAATGGCCATGCACATGAGGCCGGAAAGTTCGCTGGCGCGTTCGGGTTTTTCTTCGACGGTGATCGAGAACAGCATCGGCCAGATGTTGGCGAAGCCGAAGCCGGCGGCGAAAACGCCGGCGATGGCCAATGACTTTGATCCCGTCATCAGCATGATTCCGCCGACCAGGCCGAGCAGTGCGGACAGACGGAAGAAATTGCGCGGACTCATCACCGCCAGCACCGCGCCGCCAACCAGACGACCAATGGTGAGAAGCGCAAAGAACATCGGTGCGCCGTATTTGGCGGCCGCATCGTCGGTCATGCCCATTTCCTTCAGGCCTGGTAACAAGAAGCGGCCCATGCAAACTTCGGCGCCGACATAGAGGAAAATTCCCAGCACAGCCAGTGCGAAGACCGGCTCCTGGAGCAAGCCAAGACTTGATCCGATGCTCGGCGGCACATCGGGTTTGGCTTCGTCAATTTTAAGAATGGCCACGGTCACAAAAGCGATGGCCATGAGCAAAAAGAAAACCGGAAACGAGCCGCGCCAGCCCATGTCTTTCAAAAACGCAAACAGCGCCACGCCGGTGATCGTGCTGACCAGCCAGGAAGAACCGCTGCTGCCGATGCCCTTGATGCCCTGCGCGAAACTCAAGTTGCGGCTGTAGGCACCGGCGGGGCTGACGTCGCGCATGATCGGATTTCCCGCCACTTGAAGGAAAGTGGTTCCCACGCCGAGAAAAAAGATGCACGTCAGCAACACTGCAAATCCCGGATTGATTATGCTGGGCACGAGCATTGCCAGGGCGTTGATGCCCAAGCCCAGCAGCAGCAATTTTTTCTTCCCAATGCGCGCGGCCAGCAATCCGCCGGGCACGCTGAACACGGCAAACGCAATAAAGACGAAAAACGGCAGCAGTGTGGCCATCAAGTTGGTCAAATGATATTCCTTTTGCACCGTGTCGGACAGCGGTCCCATGGCGTCGGCGACGCCCATGACGAGAAAGGCCAGAAAAATGGGGATGGTTTTGAACTTCATAGTAATTTCTAGTTGTTGTGTTGGTCGGTTGTTTTTGTCATGTCACGTCAGTCTGGCGGTTCCGCCGGAAACCAGCTTCGCGGGCGGAAACCCAATACACATTCGGCGGCTGGCCGCCCGGCGTCGCGGCGCTGTTTTTGGTAATGATGGCGAACTGTTTGCCGGAAAATTAATTTTTGTGCAAGCGAATAGTCGCGCAATAAGCGAATTGACAAGCCGGTCCGCCGCCGGGCGAATAGTTTTTACCAGTCAAGCCGGGGGTCTGGCGGCGCAAAATCATTCCGGTTTTTCCCCGTAATTGATCGCCATTGCGCCGCCGAGCAGATTGATGACGCGAACCCTGGTCAGTTTGAGCTGGCGCATTTTTTCCGCCACGGCCAGTTGCGCCGGATAATGTTTCAGCGATTCCAAAATGTAGGCGTAGGCCGACGCGTTGCCGCAAAACAGCCGCCCGATGAGCGGCACGGACATTTTCAAATGCGTGAAATAAACCGCGCGCCACAGCGCGTTCGCCGGCTTGCCGAAATCCAGCACAATGATTCGCGCACCGGGCCGGGCGACCCGGCGCATCTCCTCCAGCCCTCGCTCCCAGCTCGTCAGGTTTCGCAAGCCGTAACCCACAGTCACAATGTCGAAGGAGTTTTCGGGAAAGGGCAGTTGCTGCGCATCGCCCTCAATTAATTTCAAACATTTAATATTTGATTTTAAATTGGCCGGCGGTCGTTGCGCGGCGACGGCCAGCATTTGAGGACTGAAATCAAGACCGGTCACGTCCGCGCCGCGTTGCGCCAGCGCGAAGGCAATGTCGCCCGTGCCGCAGCATACATCCAGCGCGCGGGCACCGGGCGAAACCCGGGCCAGTTCCGCGACCCGGCGTTTCCAGTTCCGGTGCAGCCCGAAACTCTGGAGATCATTGATCAAGTCGTAACGGCGGGCGATGCGCCCAAAGAGGTCGTTGACCTTGGCGGCGCGCGCTTCGCCGGGCGCAAAAAAAACATTGCTCACGCAGGGAGTTTAGCGGTTGCGCCCCGGCGAGGCAAAGCGTAGAAATTCCGTAGAAAATCCGGGTGGTGGCGCAGATCGTCTGGCGTTGACGCGGTGGCCACCCGCAGACGAAACGCCGCACTTCCGACGGTGCCGCCGCCGAAATTCCTTTGCGGCTGGCAGGGATTTTGCTAGTGTCCGACAGCCGCAGATAAAAATGATTTTAATGCATTCCCAGCTGGCGATTTATTTATGAACACCGACCCGACCGGGGCGCCGGCCAAAAAAATTTTGGTGGTGGATGACAATGAAATTGTCATCAAGACCATCACCTTGAAATTGCAGGGCGCCGGCTATCAGGTGATCACCGCCATGGACGGTTCCGAGGCGGTGGCGATGGCCCGCAAGGAAAGCCCGGACTTGATCCTGCTGGACATCAATTTCCCTCCGGACGTGGGCGGCGTGACGTGGGACGGTTTCCGCATCATGGAATGGTTTCACCGGCTGGACGCGTCCAAGAAAATTCCCATCATCGTCATGACCGGCAGCGAAGACCCGAAGTGGAAGGAACGCGCCACCGCCGCCGGTGCCGTGGCGTATTTTCAGAAACCGCTGGAACATGATTACCTGCTGAAAGTCATCCGGGCCACGCTGGGCGAGGCGAACCGGCCCGCCTGAATTCGAACTGCCGCGTTGCGCGCAAAGGCGCACCCTCCCGGCCCTGCTGGCCGATGCGCCGCGCTCGCCAGGGCCGCCCCGTTCCCGCATCCTCGCGGCGATGAAAAACCTTATCGTCAGCTCTCCCCACGGCTCGGGGCGCCGCTGCTCCGCGAACGCCTCGCCGCCTTCCGCCGCGACGAAGTCTCCGCGGCCGCCGCCGCCGATCAACTCGGCCTGGGTCGCCCCCGCTGCTACGAACGCTACAGCGACTGTCTTCGTGCCGTCGCGCGCCAGCAGGGGGAGCGCTGGACGCCGGGCACCTCCGGCGGCGACTACGCTCCCGACTGGCCGCCTTCACCGCACACGGCCTGCCGCCCGGACTCAATGTGGATTGCCACCGCTTGTTCTTTTCCCCAGCGCCCCGCGGCGTTGACGCCACTAGGCGCAGAAATAGAAACGAAGCGAGCGAAGGGATTTGAAGCCGCTCCAGACTACCAGCCGTTTCCATATCGGAAACAGCGCAATTCATAATGTCTCAGCAGGTTATCCCCCATAATGCCGTCTGGCTAGAGCGAAGACTTGCGAAGATTTCCGAACCGTTTTCGTCATGCCGAGTCATGAAAATGTGACTACTATGAGCTCATCGTCTTGAACTGAAATCACAAACATGGCATCACTATATCATGGCTCCCACCGCTTTGAGCAACAATCGCACAGGCCCTCCCCTCATTTCCAAATCGAAATTCTTATGGCGCAGCCATTGCAAAAAATTGCTCTGAGTAGCCTACCGCGCCAAAGACCAAATCCCAGCGGCGGACAACGCGCACCAAGCCATCTTCGATCAGGGCCACGAAGTGGGTGCGCTGGCCAAGCTGATGGTCAGGCACGCAATCAGGACTCGGCGTCGCTCCTGTTGTCATGTCGGAAGCCGGACCAACCCCATCAGCCAATCAACTCCCAAAACGATTAAGCCGGGCGAACAACCAAAGGAAAAGACCAAACAGCAACGGCAGAACGACAATCAGAGCAATCTTCCAAAGCCGCATTCGCTTCTCCCATCTGGTTTTTTTGCTTTTATCCATGCGGTATGTGTTCCATGAGGCTAACCGGAAATCTTGGCCGAGACAAGGCTGGTGGCCCGGTGCGCGTTACCGCACGTCCGAGGCTCCACGCTACTCCGGCAACTTCCATCGAGCATTCTTCAATGGCGCGGATCGCACGCGAGAGGAGGACGAGTCGCTCACCGCGGTCTAATCAGCGGAACCAAACTCCAACCACTAGCCCAATGGTTCGGGCTGCACCACTTCATCCCCAAGACCAAGCAGCCCCAGAATCTCCAAGGCAGGCAGGGAAGCTGGGAACTGGGCCGGATGAAGCTGGGCGGCATTAAGCAACTCGTGCACGGTGAGGGTTTGAGATGCCCCATCTTGCTTCAGCAATGCGGCGAGGTGTTGGATCGCCGACTTCACCTGTTTGTGTGTGATGATTTTCATACTTTTAGGTCTGACGATGGGGGCAGTTTGCTCCCTGCTAGTTGGATTTGTCGAGCATAAATTGTTAAACGAATGAATGGTGTTTAAAAATTATTGTTATGCCGAAACATGGCTCGCAATCGCACGAGGCAGTTTGCGAAAATATAATCGGGCGATCTCGCACCGCAGACATCAATCAGATTGACGTGGGGCTGCGTTATCTGGTTGGCGGGCTTTGATGCACGGGCGTTCACCGGCGGCAAGCTGTTTTCCAGAGGATTCAATTTTGCCGGTTGACGGTCCTGGCTAAAGCGGTGTTGGGCAGCAGCATCATTTCACACGCTGGTCGCAGTAACTTGACCGCTGAGGCAGCCAGCGCGAAACCGCAGCACAGTAGTGGACGTATGCTTCACCGAATTTCCTTCGGAGCGTCGGCTCCTCATAAAACCGCACGAACAAATGATAGCCGACAGCCAGAAAAACCGTGTAGCCGAACAGCAGAATCCTGCCGGGCAGAACGGCCTCGCTAACCGCGACCAGGATAACGCCAATATACTGAGGGTTGCGCACATATTTGTAGAGGCCAACGACGACCAACTGGCGAGGCGGATCATACGGCGCTGGTGTGCCGCGACCGCGACGACCGAAATCAACGAAGCACCAGATAATCATCGCCACCCCCGGCAGGAGCGGGGCAAAGCCCAGCAGATGTGCCGCTCCCAGATCGAAACGCGGCCACAACGTGCTGGCGATAAGTGCGAGTGGAACCAAGCCCAGCACGGTTCCCGGAACGAGAAGCGTAAACAAGACTGTTCGCAACCAGAGCATTTGGACGCGCCGCCTAAGTTTGGAAAAGCCGCCGCCGACCGCGCGACACCGACCGCGCGCAGGGCGGTTCCGGCAGTTTGCTTGGCCTCTTGTTCACTTGCTCTTTGGCTCCCATAGTTCGATGCGATTGCCTTCCGGGTCGGTAATCCAGGCAAATCGCCCGTAATCGTGTTCCTCGACTTTCTCGACGGTTACGCCGCTGCGACGAAGCTGTGCCAGCATCCGGTCCAAATTGTCTACGCGGTAGTTGACCATGAACGCTGGCCGAGCAGGGCCGAAGTAATCCGTATCCGCCGGGAAAACCGACCAGACAGTGCGACCAATCTCATCGGGTCGCTCATGCTCACGCCAAATGAAATCAGCGTGGCCTTCCTCCGCGCCAATGCCGAGGTGTTCTTGATACCAAGCAGACATCCCAGCAGGGTCACGCACTCTGAAGAAGATGCCGCCGCTGCCGGTTACCTTTTCCGTTTTATCGCTCATGTGAGTGATGGATGCTGGTTTCGACTAACCGTTTGCAGCCTACACCTCAAGCAGCCGCCTGCAAGAGTGCAAAAAACGGTGAGGGGTGCCGGGCAGTTGCCCCAAGCCCGGCGCTGCACGCCGACCGCCTAGTCAGGCTTTCGCCGCCGTCTTTCATCTTAAACGCAAGGGTTATGGCTCGGTGACAAATGCGCCAAGGAGGCAGGACACGGGATGTCCATTGAGGAAACGCTTTACCACCGAGCTTGGAGCACCTTCCCATGCTTATTTGCATTCCGCAAATTGATTTTCGGCTTCCGAATTTGAAAACAAAAGCGGTCAGCCTGAAAAAGACAGGCTGGCCGCTTTCCTGTCCCGCCTCCTCGCGGTGTCGCCGGAACGACAAAATAATACGAATGAATACTATGAGGGTCTGATTTTGTCCACTGGAAAGCATCCGGCTACGCTTTGGTTCCGCGGTCGGGTTTTGGGCGCGGCATTTTTCCAATAAACGCAGGCAAACATAGATGCCGCCCGGAGCGATGTTGACGACCCTGGCGCGAACCGTGAAACTCAATTCCAATGAAAAAAACCTCCTTTCCCCTGTCCGAAGTTTATCGGCTGCTTGAACCCGGCCCGGTCGTGCTGCTCACCACCGTTCGCGCCGCGCGTCCGAATGTCATGCCCATGTCGTGGCATTTGATGATGGAGTTCACGCCGCCGCTCGTGGGCTGCGTGGTCAGCAACGGCAATTACTCTTTTGCAACTTTGAAGACGACCAAGGAATGTGTGATCAACATTCCCACCGTGGAATTGGCGAAAACCGTGGTGGCTTGTGGGAACACTTCCGGCAGCAACACGGACAAGTTCAAGAAATTTGGATTCACGCCCTTGGCTGCCAAACTCGTCAAAGCTCCGCTCATTCGCGAGTGTTTTGCCAGCTTGGAATGCAAAGTCGTGGACATGAAGCTGGTGACGAAATACAACTTTTTCGTCCTCGAAGTCGTCCAAGCGTGGCTTGACCCGGCGCGGAAACGGCCACGAACGATTCATCATCAGGGCGAAGGCGAATTCATGGTGGCGGGCCGGACGCTCCATTTGCCTTCCAAAATAACTTCTCGCACCGGAAAATAAATGCCTTCCGCTGGACGCCAGCCCACATCTGAGCCGGCTCGGTTGAGCCGGTCCAACTGGCCGTCCGAATGTATGTGGCGTTCGTCAAGGTCTGGACTTAAACTTGCTGGCGGTTGCGCATGAAAATCAAATTCCTGTTGCTCGGATGGTTTCTGGCCGGGTTCGTCTTGCTGGCCAATGCCGGCAGTCTCCAGCGTCTTGGCCATGTCACGCTGACACCACGCCATTCCAGCCCGGACGACAAAGGAATGTATTGCGCCGTCATAGACCCGACCAACGGCTATGCCTATTTCGTTGGCAGTTACCTGTTCAAACTGGACATCACCGGGAATCTGCCCGTGCCGGTGGGCACGAACCTTCAAACCGGACAAGCTTCGGAAGCCGCCATTGATCCGGCGGCGGGCTATGCCTATCTGCCAAAAGGCAACGGAATTATCAACCGCATTGCGCTCGGAACGGGAACCAATTCGCCCGGCACCGCCGGTTCGCTCACCCTGACGGGCACCGGTGCCACGTCCATCGTCATTGATGATTCCGACCCCAATCCGGCCAGCCACTACGGTTACGTTCTCTGCTCCGGGACTCCCGCCACGGTGGTAAAAGTGGCGCTCGCCAGTTTTACGGCCGTCTCGTCGGTGACGCTCAATGCCGGGGAGAATAATTTTGCCTGGGGCGAGATTGACACTAAGAATGGCTATGCCTACTTCGCGAGCTACATCCTTTTCAATGCCCCGGCCATTCCGCAAATCGTAAAAATCAAATTGACGCCCGGCACGAATGCGCCCATCCGCCTTGGTGCCGTCAGTCTGGGCGCCACGCCCGTTCCGCTCTGGACGGCTTCCATTGACACCTTGCACGGCTATGCCTATTACGCCACGGACAACGGCACGACCAACATCCCCGAAACCGTTTTCAAAGTGAAACTGGGCGAGGGCGACGCGCTGCCGACGCCGGTGCCGTTCGGCGGCGTCAGTTTCAAGACGAACGAGGTGCAGATCACTTCTCAATTCGTTGACCCCGTGGGCGGCTATATTTATTTCAATGACGACAACACTTATCCGGGCAGGGTTTATCAGTTCACGCTCAATGGCACGAATCCGCCCGTGGAAATGGGTTATTTGCAGCTTCAAGGCGGCGCGCAGACGCCCCCGCCCAACGGCGTGTCCGGCAACAACACCACCACCAACGCCGACGGCATTCTTCCCCTCGGCGAAGTGTTTCTGCGCTCGGCGGTCTTTGATCCGGTGCATGGCTTCGCTTACATCGGCCAGGACAGCCGGCCCAATCAGGTCGTCAAGCTGCAAGTCGCGCGGGACACGCCCGTCATCACCAGTTCGGCGATGCTGCCGGGCAGCACGTTTCAATTGGGCTACACCAACACGCCCGGCGTGGCGGGCACGGTGCTGGCCACCACCAACGTGACGCTGTCCGTGAGCAACTGGAATGCGCTCGGCACCGCCGCCGAAATTTCCTCCGGCCAGTTCCAGTTCGCCGACCCGCAGGCGACGAATTATCTGCGCCGCTTCTACCGTATCCGCTCGCCGTGATCATTAGTGCCGACTGGCAGGGTGGCGGGCCGGATTCAGTCGGAATTCAACGCCATGGCGCAAAGCCGCCAAGCCGCAATCGGATTTTTAATTACGAAACCATGAAACCAAGAATCATCAAAAAGATTTCATGGTTTCCTGGCTTCCTGATGGAATCGTTTTTGGTTGCGCCTTTGCGCCTTCGCCTTCGGAAACGAAGGCCGCTTTTTTATTCTGCAAAGGTAGCGCGGGCGTCCCGCCTGCCGAGTTTGGCGACACGCCAAACGCAATCCTATTGGACGCGGACACGGTAGAGCCGACTTGAACCGGTAGCTCCAGTGTCGGTTAAAGTAATCGTTCCGCCCGTGCCGCTAAGCGTTTGAACAACCGTCCAGTTTGCAGCACTAAACGCATTCTTGTATTCCAAAGTGTAGTTGAAGCCAACCTGCGTCGGCACGGAAAGCGTGAAGGTCGTTCCTGTTCGGTGAGGGTTGTTAATCCTTGGCGAGGACGCTTGCGTGAACGTCACCTGCACGTTATGGGGAGATTGAATGTTGTTGAGGGAGTAACTGGTGCCCCCGGTCTGCACAACACCGCTGTCCACTAGCCATTGATTCACTATGTAGCTAATACTTGGAGTGGCCGTGAATGATTGGTTGTCCCCGGCGTTCTTTAAGAAACTGCCATTCGGACTGATGCCGCCTCCGGTGCCCGCCGACGCACTGATCGTGTATTGCGGCGGAACATAGGTGAACGTCACTTGCACACTATGGGTAGCTTGAATGTTGTTGAGGGTATAGCCAGTGCCTCCATTTTGCACCACACCGCTGTCCACGAGCCATTGATTTACCACATAATTGGCGTTTGGAGTGCCCGTGAACGCTTGGTTGTCCCCAGCGTTCTTTGAGAAACTGCCGCTTGGACTGATGCTGCCGCCACTGCCCGCCGACGCGTTGATTGTGTAGGTCAGTGTGGTAACAGATCGCTGGAGAGGCCCAAGCCCGGCGGCGCGTTCGTCCAAGTGATTGCCCGCACCATCAAATACAGCCATACCATACCAATAAGTGCCTACGCTTGGAGGAGTGTCGGGATTGAAGCTTCCGCTCAACGGCCCATTCCCCGCAACCGTTATAGTCTGGATGTCCAGCCAGCCGGGGTCATTCGCCGTTCCATCACCCGAAGAGCGACGTAAAACTACCTGTGTCAATCCCGACCCGCCGCTGTCGGAAACTGTATATGAAGCGGTGAATGAATTTCCGACGGTGATCGAACTAGGCGTAACAGAAAACGCGGTGATAGTCGGCGGAGTTGTGTCGGTCGGCACCGACTGGGAGGATTTAACAACATCTAAATCAACCTGCAACGAGCTACCTGGTATGGCGATCGTATAGCCCGGAGCTGACTGATACTGCCATGCAATCGCGTTTGCGACGCCCGACCCAGAAGGATCCATAGTCGGATATGGCGTGCCGCCTGGGGAAGGATTGGTTGGGTTCGCAATCCAGAATGGCACACTTGGTTCCACCGCCGCAATGGACGAGTATGTTGACAAGAGACAATAAATACCTGGGACGTAGCCAGCGTTGCGCACAGCGGCACACCACGCGATTATGTAGTCAAGCTCGGGCTGAGATTGAGCACCAGAGGTTTCGATGTCTAGATAGACAATACTTCCGATTGGAAATCCCTCCTGTATCAACAACGGCACCGCAGAGTTTGGCAGGCCAATAGAATTTACTTCAGAGGAATTACCATCTTGCGTGCCTTTGAGTGTCGATGGGTTAGAGGAGTTACCAGGATCCTGATTTGCGTGGGCTGGATCTTGCTCGCCGATGTAGATTGGCGCTACCGTCCAGCCCTGTGTTAATAGCGTGGAGCGATGTCCCATCCAACTGCTGCCACCATTTCCAGCAACGTTACGGCTTGGCGCTGGATAGAGATAATAGCCTACCCACGAGAGGTTGCTATTTTGGTGCAGCCATGCCATCACAGAATCCGTGGGGTATGTGTGGGTATCGAACCCGGCGAGGATAGTGCTCGCGTTATTGTTAAACGTGAAAGTGCCGTCACTGACATCCTGCGACAGCACGGAGTTGCTCGCGTTGCGTGCCTGCAAACGAATCCGCCCCACTGCGGTTGGAGAAATGACGAGCGGTGGTGTCCATGAGATGGATAGGCTCGCGGCCGTAGCAGTCCCTACGTCGTTTAGGTAAGTGCTTCCCCCATCCAGCGAATAGGAAACCAGAAAGTTGTTGATCTGCGAGGTATCACCAGTGACGGACCAAGTGATTGTGTGCGCAACGCCAAGTGCCCAGGTCTCGCCGCCATTGGGTGCGGTCACCGTCAGCGCTGGGCCGGAGGCGGCGATGATCGTGAAAGGTCCACTGCTGATGGCCCCAGCCAGGAAGGTGCCGCTGGAGTTGAAGGCGCGGACCCAGACGACTGCTGTGGTGGTGGCTTGGCCGCTGGTAGGCGTGTAATTGAAGGATCGCGTCGCGGCGCTTAGGTTCGCGGAGATGTCGGTGTAGCTGCTGGCATTGTCCGTGGACAGCCTTACCACGAAGTAACTGATCTGGGTCGTGTCCCCGCTGACCGACCAGTTCACCGTCTGGCTGGTGCCGATTTGCCACGTCGCCCCGGCATTGGGGCTGTTGAGCGTCATCGTCGGGGCGGGATTGGCGATGGTGAAAGGTCCGCTGCTGATGGCCCCTGCCAGAAAGGTGCCGCTGGAGTTGAAGGCGCGGACCCAGCAGACGGCTGTGGTGGTGGCTTGGCCACTGGTGGGCGTGTAATTGAAGGACCGCGTCGCGGCGCTCAGGTTCGCGGAGATGTCGGTGTAGCTGCTGCCGTTGTTTATGGACAGCCTTACCACGAAGTAACTGATTTGGGTCGTGTCCCCGCTGACCGACCAGTTCACCGTCTGGCTGGTGCCGATTTGCCACGTCGCCCCGGCATTGGGGCTGTTGAGCGTCATCGTCGGTGGGGGACTGGCGATGGTGAAAGCTCCGCTGCTGATCGCCCCAGCCAAGACGGTGCCGCTGGAGTTGAAGGCGCGGACCCAGCAGACGGCTGTAGTGGTCGCCTGACCGCTAGTGGGCGTGTAATTGAAGGATCGCGTCGCGGCGCTCAGATTCGCGGAGATGTCGATGTAGCTGCTGCCGTTGTTAATGGACAGCCTTACCACGAAGTAACTGATCTGGGTCGTGTTCCCGCTGACCGACCAACTCACCGTTTGGCTTGTGCCGACCTGCCATGTCGCCCCGGCGTTGGGGCTGTTCAGCGTCATGGTCTGCGCAAGCGCGGAGTGCGCAAACACACACAGGCTCAACGCGATGATTGCTTGAAGAAGTTTCTGTTTCATCGGCTTTCCTTTCCTGAGATCAGCCCAGCGGGGCTGCCGCTTTTCACTTTTGGGGCGGCCTGTTTTGGGTGCGGCTTCTGATGGAACGCTCTGATTGGACCCGGCCCGCCGCATTCCCGCAAGGCTGCTTTTGGGAAAGAGGAGCGGTTCACGCCGTTAGATTACACGAGAACACCACAGGATGTAAAGCCTCCTGTTTAGGTTTTTTGCTTTTGCGAGCATTACACAATGCCCTCGCGCAAGCCCAATGTCTGTCCACTCCGAAAACGTTTCGGGAGAAATGTGGCGCGTTTGCGGTCGCGACGGAATCTGACTCAGGAAGAATTGGCCGAGAATATTGGCGTGAGTTCCCGTTATCTTCGGAGCGTTGAAGCGGGCGAATACTATCCAAGCCTGCCAATCGCCGCGCGTTTGCGTGCTGCGCTCCATTGCGATTGGAACGAACTGTTTGCCGGTTGCGAGAAAGTGTGAGGAAAGTTGCATCGGGCGGGTCGCCCGATGCAGCAGGCGAGACGCCCGCGCTACCATGAATTTCATGGAGTGTTCACCCCCATTATTCGCGACGGCCAAAAGAGACACGTTCCAAGGTGCATCCTGAGAAACAATTTTGTTAAAACCTCCAGCCCCGTCGGGGCGGCATATTCCGCTGATGCCGCTCCTGAACGGAGCTTTGGAAAATTTGGTTTCATGGGGTGCAAAGATTTCGCGCCTACGGTGCTGGCCGGTGGCCGAACCCGTTGCCGAATGAATGGAAAAATTCCGG
>ODAK010002725.1_pt1 | contig 18497 bp, 11 predicted proteins | sample 1539591 | NCBI WGS metagenome assembly ODAK01 (sample SAMEA3539303, study PRJEB22396) | soil metagenome | biome: tundra; feature: field; material: soil | place: USA | collected 2010-05 | depth 0.15 m | reverse complement strand
TCCTGCCGCACGAAGTTGGTCAGGATCGGCTGCGACATCACGATCGCGCCTTTCAGGGAATCGCGCATCGCCTCGACCTCGTCCGCGGTCTTGCCGGCGAGCCACACCGGCGCGGCGACGATCTCGCCGGCGGTCGACGGCGACCAGCCCTCGGCGTAGCCAATGAGCGGCATGTAACGCGGCTCGACCATCTCGAGCGTGAGCTTCTCGAGCGTCCAGCTCCGCGCGAACGGCCACGGCTCGAGGCGCGCGTTGGCGAGGCCGTCCGCCGCCAATCGATCCCGCGCGAAATCGGCGGCGCGTTTGTGCGCGGGCGACCCGGTCAGGCGCGGGCCGATGTCGACGGTGAACATGTCGAACACCGGGCCGACCTGCGAGCGCTCGGTCCCCTCGGCGCGCATCTTCGCGAGCACGTCCCGATCGGCGGTCGACTGCGCGTGGACGAGCACGCCGATCGCCGCGCAGCCGGCGATGAGAAGCGATGGCTTGTACATGGCGCGCTGAGGATATCAGAAGTCGTGTCCGCCTTTAGGCGGACCGTCTATTCGGCGGGAGCGGGTCGAAAGCGTCCGATGGTCGCCGCCGAGAACTTGCCGGCCCAGATCTTCAACCGGCCGCCGCCGAGCGACTGCTCGAGCGCATCGAACTTGACGTAGGCGACCGGCACGAGCAGCAGCGTCAGGAAGAGACAGAGTGACTGGCCGCCGATGACCGTCACGGCAATCGCCGCGCGGCCGTGCCCGCCGATGCCCAGGCCGAGCGCGGTCGGAATCAAGCCGGCGATGATCGCCGAAGTGGTCATCAGAATCGGCCGCAGACGCGTGCGGCAAGATTCGACGATCGCCTCGCGCAGCGGCATGCCCCTGGCGCGAAGCACGTTCGCGTAATCGACTTGCAGAATGGAGTTCTTCTTGACGATCCCGAGTAGCAGCAGCACGCCGAGCGCGCTCCACAGCGACAGCAAACGGCCCGTCATCCACAGCGTGAACAGCGCGAAGGGCACCGACAGCGGCAGCACGAGCATGATGACGATCGGCTGAACGAAGCTCTCGAACTGCGCGGCGAGGACCATGTAGACGAAGATCATCGCCAGGCCGATCGCCATGATGAGATTGACGGTCGTCTCGTCGAGGATCTTGCTCTGGCCCGTCAGCCGGTATGACATGTCGGGCGGCAGATCGAGACTCGCCATCATCCGGCGGACGTCATTGCTGCCTTCGTCGAGCGCGTGCCCTGGCGCGATGTCGGACTGCATGGAGACCGAGAACTGCCGGTTGAATCGCGTCAGCGTGGTCGGACCAAAGCCTGCTTCCAGGCGGGCGATATTGTCAATGCGGACCGGTGCGCCTGACGCCGACGGAACGGTGAGTCTGCCGATCGCGTCGATGTTGCGCCGCTGGCTGTCAAGCACCCGAATCTTGACCGGATACTGTTCGGAACCTTCCCGGTAGTTCGAGATCTCATCGTCGCCCGCCACCGCGAGCCGCAGCGTACTGCCAATCGTTCCCATTTGGACGCCCAAGTCGGCGGCCCGCTTGCGATCGACCGCGACGTGGATTTCGGGATTCGATACGCTCAGGTTGACCTTCACATCGATCAGGCTCTTCAGCTTCTGCGCCTTCGCGAGCATCTGCATCGAGTAGCCGGCGAGGCGTTCCATGTCCGGGCCGAGCAGGTTCGCCGTGATCGCGTATGACCCATTCTCGCCGCCACCGAGGGGTTGGCGAATCGTGATGGTCGGCCTGTAGCCGGGATGATCCTTCAATCGGCGACGCATCTCGGCCACCATCTCGTCCTGCGTGACGCTCCGGTCCTCGAACGGCACGGCGTAGCACAAGAGGTGGATGTGGGTCGGGCGTCCGGTAATGGCTGGCTCGATCTGAGCGATACCGGGAATGCCGCTCAGTTCCTTGACGAGCGACTTGGCCACCTCGCTCGACCCTTCAAGCGACGTGCCTTCGGGCGTGTCGATATGCACCGTCCATTCACCCATGTCTTCGTTGGGGACGAACGTCCGGCCGACCATCCGGTTGAGCGGGAAGATCGTCAGGAACACGACCACGGAGATACCGATGATGACGTTGGCGTGATCGAGCGACCACACGACCCAGCCGGTGTACCAGTGGTCAAGCCAGCGGAAAAAGCCTCGCTCCTTCGTCTTGTGATCGGCTGTGGCGTCGGAGAGCTTCAGAAAGCGCGAGCTGAGCATCGGCGTCAGCGTGAAGCTGACGAGCATCGAGACCATGATCGAGAAGGCCATGGTCCACCCAAACGGGTTGATGAACCGGCGCGCGTAGCCGGTCATGAACGCCACCGGCAGGAAGATCACGACCAGCGACAGGGTCGTCGCCATGACGGCGAGCGTCACCTCGCGCGTCCCCTGGATGGCCGCCTCGAACGGCGTACAATTCTTTTCTTCGATATACCGGAAAATGTTCTCGAGCACGACGATTGCGTCGTCGATGACGATGCCGACAGCGAGCGTGAGGCCGAGCAGCGTCATGTTGTTGAGCGTGAAATCCATGGCCCGCATGAGCGTGAACGTCGAGAGGATCGATGCGGGAATGGCCAGCGCCGAGATGATCACGGCGCGGACGTTCCGGATGAAGAACATCACGACGAGCGCGGCGAGGAGGCTGCCCCAGATCAGGTGTTCCTCCAAGGCGGCGACCGAGGCGTAAATGAACTTGGAATCATCGCGCGTCACAGTCAGCGTCACGCCTTTGGGCAACGCCTTCTGAATCGAGGCGAGTCGGCCCTTGATGCCGGCGATCACCGAAATCGTGTTTTCGCCCATCGCCCGTTGGACGTCGAGGATGACCGCCTGAGAGTTGCCGAGCCACACCGCCTGTGTCGGCCGCTCGAAGCTGTCTTCCGCGTACCCCACGTCGGCAATACGGATCGGCGTGCCATTCTTCGTCGCGACGACGATGTTCGTGAACTGATCGGCCGCATCGATGCGCCCGAGGGTGCGAAGCAGCAGTTCGCTCTTGCCCTGTTCGATGGTCCCTCCGGGAATCTCGATGTTTTCGTTGACGACGGCATCGCGCACCTGGTTCATCGACAGGCCGTACGCATTCAGCTTTTCGACGTCGACGACGATGTGCACCTCGCGCGCGCGGCCGCCACCCAGAGCCACTGCCCCCACTCCGCTGACCGTCTCAATCGCGCGCTTCACCTGCTTGTCGCCGATTTCGGTCAACGTCCGCAAACTCATCGAGTCCGACGAGAGCACAATCGACATCACCGGATCGGAATCCGGATCGACTTTCGTGATGATCGGCGGCAGGATCTGTGGCGGCACGTATCGCATCGCGCTCGACACCTTCTCGCGAACGTCGTTGGCGGCGTCGTTGATGTCGCGCTCGAGCACGAACTTGATGGTGACCGTTCCGTGCCCTTCGACGATGCCGCCCGACGACATCTCGTCGATGCCGGAAATGCTGCTCAGCGCCTCTTCCATCGGTTCGACGACCGACGTGACCATTTCGTCAGGGCTGGCGCCTGGCAGCTGGAGGTTGACGCTCACGGTGGCGGGATCGGCCTTCGGGAACAAATCGATGCCCAGGTCGCGGAAGGAGAAGATCCCCAGCACGACCAGCGACATGACGAGCATGGTCGCGAAGACCGGGCGGCGGACGCAGAGCTCAGAAAGCATGGCGTTCTATCCCGCGCGCGGCGCGCTACTTCACTCGACCGCTGACGGCCACCTTCATGCCGTCGGCCAGCTTGTCCACGTCGGTCATCGCGACGGACTCTCCGGCCTTCACGCCGCTCACAGCTTCGGTGCGATCGCCCAGCCGGTCGCCGATCTTCAGCTCGCGAACCGCCAGCCGGTCGCCTTCGACGACGAACACGCGGTTGACGCCGTATCGATACTGGATGGCGGCGTACGGCAGCGTCATCACCTGATCGATCTTGCCGCTCTCGATGTGCACGCGAGCGAAGGTGCCAGGCTTGAGAAGGCCGTCGCGGTTCGGGACCAGCGCCTCGAACGGAAACGCGCGCGTCGCCGGACTCACGGCGGGGCTGATGCGCGAGACCTTGCCGAGAAACGTTTTGTCGGGATACGCATCGACGTGCAGAGCGACCTGCGCGCCGACCGTGATCCACGGCGCCATCTTTTCCGGAATCTCGGCGATGACTTTCAGCGGATCGACGCGGACGATGCTCATCACGGCCGCTGGCGTCGCCGCCGTCCCCTTCACGAACTGACCGAGGTTGACGAAGCGCTGCTGCACGTACCCGTCGAACGGCGCGCGAATGTAGGCGTCCCGCACCTGGCGATCCGCCAGCCGCATGCTCGCCTGGGAGGCGTCGATCGCGGCGCGTAGATTCTTCGCGTTCTGCAGCGCGGCGTCGTAGCTGGCCTGCTTGGAGTGCAGCATCGCCTCGGCATCGTCGAGCGTCTGCTTCGGCACGAGCTGGCGTTTGTGCAGCTCGTCGGCGCGGTCGTAGGACTGCTTGGCCTGCGCAAGCTGCGCGGCCGCGTTCTCCACATCGGGCGTCTGCTCGATCGGCGGCAGCCGATCCGGCGCGCTGGCGCCGTATTTCGCCAGCGTGCTCTCGAGCGTCGCCTTCTGCAGATCGAAGTTGTATTGGGTCTTCTCGCGGTCGAGCTCGACGAGCACCTGGCCGGCATGGACGCGATCGCCGAGATCCGCGAGCACCGCGCGGACGACGCCGTCGGCTTCCGATGAAATGACGGCCTCGTCCTGCGCGGCCAGCGTGGCGACGACTTCGACGGAACGACGGACGCTGTCCTCCCGGACGGTCTCGGTCTTGACCGGTTTCGCGGCATCCTCGCGCCCGCGCGCCTGCGCGGTCTCTGTCTTGGAGCAGCCCGCGAGCGTCAGCGAGACGACGGCTGCCACGGCGACAACCCGGCCGGAACACATCGGAACGTTTCGAAACATAACCGGAATGAATCAGGCGGTAAACGGCTCCGCAGAGTATACGATGCCGCGCGCTGGCTGCGGCACGCCTACTTGTAAAGGATTGTCTTTCGCCTGCTACAAGCGAAGCCGATGGAGCCGCAGGGCGTTGGCGATGACCGAGAGTGAGCTCAAGGTCATCGCGGCGCTCGCCCAGATCGGGCTGATGAGGAGGCCGACGAACGGGTACAGCGCACCGGCGGCGATCGGGACGCCGACCGTGTTGTAGACGAACGCCAGAAACAGGTTCTGGCGGATGTTCCGCAGCGTCGCGCGGCTGAGCCGACGCGCGCGGACGATCGCGCGGAGATCGCCTTTGACGAGCGTGATGCCGGCGCTCTCGATCGCGACATCAGTACCGGTCCCCATCGCGATGCCGACCGTCGCCTGCGCGAGCGCCGGCGCGTCGTTGATGCCGTCACCCGCCATCGCCACGAGGTGCCCCGCGCGCTGCAGCTCCTCGACGACGGCGCGCTTGCCGGCCGGCAGCACCTCGGCGCGCACATCGTCGATGCCGAGGCGCGAGGCGATCGCGGCGGCGGTGATCCGGCTGTCGCCCGTCAGCATCACCAGGCGCAGGCCGTCTTCTTTCAGCAGCCGCACGGCCTCGGCGGTCGACGGCCGGATCGGATCCGCCACGGCGATGATGCCCGCGATGCGATCGTCGATCGCCACGAAGAGGACGGTCTGGCCGTCCTGCCGCAGCGCGTCGGCGCGCGCGGCGAGCGCGCCCGGATCGACCTGACGCGACTCGAGCAGCTCCAGCGTCCCGAGATCCACGCGGCGGCCTTCGACGCGCGCGCTTACGCCTCGTCCGGTGGTCGTCGCGAAGTCTGTCGCCGGTGGAATCGCGATCCCCCGGGTGCCGGCCGCCTTGAGGATGGCCGACGCCAGCGGATGCTCGCTTCCCCGCTCGACCGCCGCGGCAAGGCGCAGCAGCTCCTGGTCGTTCACGCCAGGCTTGCCAGGCACGCCCGGCGCCACCTCGATCGCGGCGACCTCCGGCCGGCCCTCGGTGAGCGTGCCGGTCTTGTCGATCACGAGCGTGTCGACGCGGCCCAGCAGCTCGAGCGCTTCCGCGTTCTTGACGAGCACGCCTGCTCGGGCGCCCTGCCCCGTGCCGACCATGATCGCCATCGGCGTCGCGAGGCCGAGCGCGCACGGGCACGCGATGATCAGCACGGCGACCGCGTTGACGATGGCGTGCGCCAGGCGCGGGTCCGGGCCCCACACGCTCCAGGCGACGAAGGAGAGCGCGGCGGACGCCACCACCGCCGGCACGAAGTACGACGCGATGCGATCGGCGAGCCGCTGAATCGGCGCCCGGGTGCGCTGCGCATCGCTGACCATCCGCACGATTTGCGCCAGGAGCGTCTCACTGCCCACGCGCTCGGCGCGCATGGTGAAGGTGCCGGCCGACACCATCGTCGCGCCGATCACGCGGTCGCCGGCGCGCTTCTCGACCGGGATTGATTCTCCGGTGACCATCCCCTCGTCCAGCGCCGCGCCGCCGTCGATCACCACGCCGTCGACCGGCACTTTCTCGCCGGGCCGCACCCGCAGCACGTCGCCGACCTGCACCGACTCGAGCGGGACGTCTTCTTCTTGACCACTCGCGGATTCTCCGCTCGTGGGGTGAACCACGCGTGCGGTTTTCGGCGCCAGCCCGAGCAGATGCCGGATCGCCGCGCCGGTGCGATGACGCGCGCGCAGTTCCAGCACCTGTCCGAGCAGCACGAGCACGATGATGACGACAGTCGTGTCGAAGTAGGTGTCGACGCCGGCGCCCATGCGAAAGCCGGCTGGAAAGACCCCGGGCGCGATTGTCGCCACCGCGCTGTACGCATACGCGGCGCCGACACCCATGCCGATGAGCGTGAACATGTTCGGGCTGGCGTTCACGAACGACGCCCACATGCGCTCGAAGAACGGCTTGCCGCACCAGAACACCGTCGGCGTCGCCAGCGCGAGCTCGATCCAATTCACGCGCGACCCGCCGATCGCGCGCGTCGCCGCGCCCCGCGTGATCATGTCGCCCATCGTCAACAGGAAGACCGGTAAGGCGAACGCGACGCCGACCCAGAATCGGCGCGTCATGTCCACCAGCTCCGGGTTCGGCTGATCGGCAGCCTCCGCCGAAGGAGGGAGGACCGGTTCGAGCGCCATGCCGCAAATCGGACAGGGTCCGGGCCGGTCGCGGACGATCTCCGGGTGCATCGGGCAGGTGTATTGGATCGCGTGCTGGGTGCTGGGTGCCGCCGTGCGTGGTGCGGCGCTGGGTGCTGCGGTGCGGGGTGCTGCCGTACTGGATGCTCGACGAATCTGCAGAAGGCCCGCGGCGGCAGGTTGATGCTGATGCGGCTCGCGCGCGCCTGCGAGGTAGTGCTCGGGATCGGCGGAGAACTTGGCGACGCACCCCTTCGAGCAGAAGTAGTACGTCGTCCCCTCGCGCTCGACGTGCCCCGCGGCGCGCCCGGGATCGACCGTCATCCCGCAGACCGGATCGATCGCTGAGTTATTTGCGCTGGCCATTCGCTTCCACCACGAGCCGGTCCGCCGTCGTGAAGCGCGGCTCGATGTCGACCGGCACCGCCGCCATCTTGTCGAGCGCGCTCTTGACCGGCGGCCGCACGACGCCCAGGCGCTCGCCGAGCGCCTGGGCCTTCGCGTAGCTGCCCTCGGCCTCGATCGTCATGATCTCGCGCGTCAGACCGGCGACGCCGTCTTTGATTTTTTCCGGGTTCACCGCGAACGTGCCGTCAGCCCGCGCGATAAAGCCGCCCTGATCGATCAGATAGTTGAGCTGTACGGCGATGCCTTTGCCATGCGCCTCGTTAACGCCGAAGCGGATCGCTCGGAACGTCGAGGCGAGATACGTCGTGTACAGCGCCTGCTCGAGCGACTTGGGCAGCACGCCCTTGTCGATCATGTGTTGAATCGCGAAGAGCCCCGAGATGTCGGCTTTGGCTTCCTCGATGAAGCTGTACGTGTCTTTCAGTTCCTGCCGCACCGTCGTCTTGCGTCCGCCCACCGTGATGCCGTGCGGGCCGAGGCCGTGCATCAGCTCGTGCACGACCGTGTGCGTGAAAAAAGCATCGAACGACAGCGCGCGCTGGTCGGCCGGCGCCAGGACGATCTGTGAAATCGGCGTCAGCGTCTTCGCGAATTTCGCGTCCTGCACGTTCTTCAGCATGACGCGTTTGGATCCCTTCTCGCGGATGACACGCTCGTCGTTCGGCAGGTTGAACGCGGCCGTCTGCACGCCGCGGTTGCCGTCGCCGGCGGCGAAGATCTCGTTGACGACGACGATCGGCGCCAGCGCGCCGAGCTTCGGATTGCGGTACTTGGGATCGATCGGCAGGTTGTTCTCGATGTCCTGGAGCTGACCGCCGAACTTCTGCAGCTTCGCGGTTTCGGTTTCATCCTGGACCGTGACGTACGACTCGAACGCCGCTTTGTAGTTGAAGATCTCGTCCTCGTAGACCTCGTACGGGCCGATCGTCGGCTCGATGGCGCCCGTCAGCTCCATCCACGCGACGTCGCTGTCGTAGTAATCGTTCGAGAGGAACGCGGCGGCGCGCTTGGTCAGAAACGCCTTGAGCGTCGGCTCGGTCGTGAGCCCCGCCGCGTCGCGCAGCAGCGCTGCGGCTCGTGTCAGCTCGCCCTGATACGCGACGTTGTACGGCACGAGAGTCAGACCACCGTTCGCGCCGCGGTGCACGACGGTGAAGAAGCCGGTGGCGCGCGCGCGCTCGGCCTCCGGCAGCGAGGCGATCCACTTCTCGATCTCGGCCTTCGACGCGTCGGCGGGGTAGAAGTTCGCGCCCTGCGGCTTCGCTGGCGCGCCTGGGACGAACGGCTCGTTGTGATCGAGCCGCGACCACGGGCCTTTGTTTATCAGGAAGTAGTGCAGCCGCGCACGGCCCTCCGGCGTCTGGTCTTTCACGAGGGCGGCGTGCATCGCGTCGTTGCCGGCCCACGCCTGCCGCAGGAACAGCGTGTCGACGATCTTCGACGCTTCGACCAGTTTGGCGAGCACCTGGCGGTTCGCGGGAGAGAGCGTCGACACGTCGGCGCCGATGTCGGTCGGCGCGAAACGCGCCGCCATCTTCTGCAGGTTCGCGGTCTGGGGCACGGGCGACTCCTCAAAGGCGACGAGCGGAACCGTGATCAACGCCGCGAGCGCCGCCATCGTCAATTTCGATATCATGCGCCTAGTGTACAACTGGAGGCGGATCGTGAAACGGATTGCAACTCTTGTGGCGCTCGCGCTCGTCTTTTTTCACACCACCGGGCACGGCGCCGCGACGCTGCCGCTGGAGAAGATCAAACTCCCGCCCGGCTTCGCCATCTCCGTCTATGCCGACAACCTCCCCAACGCGCGCTCGATGACGCTCGCGCCCGACGGCACCGTGTTCGTCGGCACCATGGACAAGGGCAGCGTCTACGCGATCGTCAACAGGCAGGCGGTGACGGTGGCGAGCGGCCTCAACGTGCCCAACGGCGTCGCGTTTCGCGACGGCTCGCTTTACGTCGCTGAAAACAGCCGCGTGCTGCGGTACGACAAGGTGCTCGACTGGCTCAAGCAGCCGGCCGCACGGCGACCGCCGCTGACGCCCGCCGTCGTCAACGACAAGTTTCCGCCAGACCGACATCACGGGTGGAAGTACCTCGCGTTCGGCCCAGACGGGCTGCTCTATCTGCAGGTCGGCGCACCGTGCAACGTCTGCGAGCGGCCCGACCCGTACGCGAGCATCATGCGGATGAAACCCGACGGCAGCGCGCTCGAGATCTTCGCGCGCGGCGTGCGCAACAGCGTCGGCTTCGCCTGGCACCCCGATACGAAGGAGATGTGGTTCACCGACAACGGACGCGACAATTTGGGAGACGACGTGCCGCCCGACGAGTTGAATCACGCGCCAAAGGCGGGTCTGCACTTCGGTTTCCCGTACTGCCACGGCGGCACGATTCCCGATCCGGATCTCGGCAGCGGCCATCCGTGCTCCAACTACACGCCGCCCGCGCAGACACTCGGGCCGCACGTCGCCTCGCTCGGATTGAAGTTCTACACCGGATCGATGTTTCCGGCCGAGTACCGCAAGCAGATTTTCATCGCCGAGCACGGCTCGTGGAACCGCTCGACGCCGATCGGCTACCGCATCTCGGTGGTCCACCTGCAGGGCGATCGCGCGGTGAAGTACGAGACGTTCGCCGAAGGCTGGCTGCAAGGCGGCCGCGCGTGGGGGCGCCCGGTGGACGTGCTGATGCTGCCGGATGGTTCGCTGCTCGTCTCGGACGATCAGGCGGGTGTGGTGTACCGCATCACATACAGGGGCTAGGGCGCGTGCGCCGGACTATTCGGGTGTTCGCTCGCCTGAGTCCGACGACTGCGGAGGTTCCGGATTTGCGTGCTTGTCTTGAGGCTTGCGGCGCGGCCTCCGCCGGCGCGGCTCGCCCTTATCACGTGCGGCCTTTCGGTTCGGGGCCTTCTTCGCCGCCTTGGCGGCATGGGCATCCGGCAGCGGCGGGCGGCTCTTCGCGTCCCGGCGTTCCCGGTCGCGCACGAACGCCTTGATGATCTTCAGCGCGGCGCGCGCCTCGCGCTCGGTGCGCCGGCCCTTGAAATAGGCCGCCAGCTCCTTGGTGGCGCGAAGGACTTCCTGATCGCGCATCTGCTGGTTGGCGGCGCTCTCGCGGGTGACGGAGGGTGTGTGTCGCTGGCCCATGGCTTTTTCTCAGTGAACGCCGCGTGACGTGTGGAGAGCCGCCGGGTCCGCGCCGAGCCGGCGGATCGCGGCTTCCCACATGCGATCGGGCGGCGTGTTGAACACGAGATCGCCATCGACGTCGCTCATCAGCCACGCCGACGCCTCGAGCTCGGCCTCGAGCTGGCCCGGCCCCCATCCTGAATAGCCGATCATCAGACGCGCGCGCGGCGGCGGCAGCGGCTCGAGCAGTCGGCGCAGCAGATCGGGCGAGGTCGACAGATACAACCCGTCCGACACCGGCGTGCCGCGCTCGCCTTTATCGTCTGGTGTCTCGCCCGGCTCCTCGCCGATGAGAATCCAGCTGCGCTCCGGTTCGACCGGTCCGCCGATCCAGACCTGGAGATCGTGGTCTGGCGTCACCGGCGGATCCAGATTGACGACCACGCGGCCGGTCGTGACGAGCGGGCGGTTGAGGACGAGGCCGAACGCTCCGTCCTCGTTGTGCTTGCACAGGAGCACGACGGTGCGGCTGAAGTTGGGATCCATGAGCTGCGGCATCGAAAGCAGCAGCGACGGGGCGAGCGAGCCGGACATCCCTTTTATTCTAGCGCCCTGAGGTTTTCGAGCGCGACCGAAAGGTTTCGCCGCAGGCCGCTGACTTTAGTCCGCCGCATGGCGCTCCCACGCATCGCGCGCTGCAGCTCATCGTCGCTCATCGCGGCAAGATCCGGCGTCGTTCGCCTGTCCCATGCCGGACGCGGTTGCCACGCGGGATCGGCCGACGCGGGTGGAGCCGCGTTCCAGGGACAGACCTCCTGGCAAACGTCGCACCCGTACACATGCGACCCGATCGCCGGCCGCAGCGCCTCGGGGACGCTCCCGCGCAGTTCGATCGTCAGATACGAGATGCACCGCGTCGAGTCGAGGACGCCCGGTTCGACAATGGCCTGCGTCGGGCACGCCTCGATGCACAGGGTGCACGCGCCGCACTGGTCGAACGACGGCCGATCAGGCTCGAGCGGCAGGCTGCAGATGATCTCGCCGAGCAACAGCCACGACCCGATGCCCGGGTTGATGACGCACGTGTTCTTGCCGATCCAGCCGATGCCGGCGTGCTGCGCGTAGACGCGCTCCTGCACCGGTCCCGTGTCCACGTAGCGCCGCGCGTCGAATGGACCCGCCGAGGCGTCGCGCATCCACGCCAGCAGCGCGTCGAGCCGCTTCTCGATCACGGCGTGATAGTCGTCGCCCCACGCATAGCGCGCGATCTGCGCGCGCGACGGATCGTCGCACTCGGTCGAATACGGCCGATCGGTGTTGTACACGGTGCCGGTGACGATGACGCTGCGGGCGGACGGGAGAACGTTGCGGACGTCGGCGCGGCGCTCGGCGGACCGGTGGAGATACGCCATCTCACCGGCGTAGCCGCGAGCGAGCCACTGCGGAAAGAAGTTCAGTTCAGGAAAGTCGCCGGCCGGCGCGATGCCGCACAGATCGAAGCCGAGCGCGCGCGCCCTGGCCTTGACCTCAGTGCTGTCCAACGAGCTGTCTCAGCACGTACGGCAGGATGCCGCCGTGACGGAACGCGACGAGCTCCTCCGGCGTGTCGATGCGCGCCACCGCCTGGAACGCGATGACCGTTCCGTCGGCGCGGTGCGCGCGGACGCTGACGCGGCCGCCCGGCCGCAGCCCCTGCGCGATGCCGGTCAGATCGTAGCGCTCGCGGCCCGTGAGCCCGAGCGACGCCGCCGTCGCGCCGCCTTCGAACTGCAGCGGCAGCACGCCCATGTTCACGAGGTTGCTGCGATGGATGCGCTCGAAGGTCTCGGCCACGACCGCGCGCACGCCGAGCAGCTGCGTGCCCTTGGCGGCCCAGTCGCGCGACGATCCGGATCCGTATTCCTTGCCGGCAAAGACGACCAGCGGCACGCCCGCCGCCTTGTACCGCATCGCCCCGTCGTAGATCGTCGTGACGTCGCCGTCGGGCTGATACGTCGTCCAGCCGCCCTCGGTGCCCGGCGCGAGCTGATTGCGCAGGCGGATGTTGGCGAAGGTGCCGCGCATCATCACCTCGTGATTGCCGCGCCGCGCGCCGTAGGAGTTGAAATCGTGGGGCTGCACGCCGTGGTCCATCAAGTACTCCCCCGCCGGGCTGTCCCGTTTAATCGAGCCGGCCGGCGAGATGTGATCGGTCGTGATGCTGTCGCCGAGCAGCGCGAGCACGCGCGCGCCGGTGATGTCCTCGAGCGGCGCCGGCTGCAGCGTCAAACCGTCGAAAAACGGCGGATTGCGAATGTAGGTGGAGTCGGGCTCCCACGTGAAGCGGCTGCCGCTCGGCACGGCCAGCGCCCGCCAGCGTTCGTCGCCGTGGAAGACGTCGGCGTACTGCTCGCGGAACATCTCCGCGTTCACCGACGCCAGCATCGTCTCCTGAATCTCGCGTTCCGTGGGCCAGAGGTCGCGCAGGTACACCGGTTCACCGTCGCGGCCGACGCCGATCGGCTCGGTCGTGAGATCGAGCGTCATGCGTCCGGCGATCGCGTAGGCCACCACGAGCGGAGGCGAGGCCAGGTAATTCGCGCGGACCTGCTGCTGGATGCGCCCCTCGAAGTTGCGGTTGCCGCTCAGCACCGACACGACGACGAGATCGCGCGCCTCGATCTCGGCTGACACTTCGTCGGGCAGCGGGCCGCTGTTGCCGATGCAGGTCGTGCAGCCGTAGCCGACCAGATTGAAACCGAGCTGCTCGAGATACGGCGTGAGGCCGGCTTTGTTCAGATACTCGGTAACGACCTTCGAGCCCGGCGCGAGGCTCGTTTTCACCCACGGCTGACGCCTCAGGCCGCGCTCGACCGCTTTCTTCGCCAGCAGCCCCGCGCCGATCATGACGCTCGGGTTCGACGTGTTGGTGCAGCTCGTGATCGCGGCGATCACGACCGAGCCGTGCTCCACCTGGCGCATGATGGGTGTCGCCGCCGGAACGTCCTCGCAGGCGACCGCGCCTTCGCCCGTCATCGCCGTCGCCGCCGCGGCCATCGCCGGCGCCACGTCGGCGCTCTTCTTCAGCGTCGCTTGCATCAGGCCGAGCGCGGTCTGAAATCCGCTTTTCGCCTGCTTGAGCGACACGCGATCCTGCGGACGCTTCGGGCCCGCCAGGCTCGGCTCGATGCCGCTCAAGTCGAGCTCGATCACCTCCGAGTACACCGGATCGGGCGCGCCGGGCGTGCGGAAGAGGCCCTGCGCTTTCGCGTAGGCCTCCACGAGCGCGATGCGCGCGGCGTCGCGGCTCGTGAGCCGCAGGTAGTCGAGCGTCATCTCGTCGATCGGAAAGATCGCGATCGTCGCACCGTACTCCGGACACATGTTGCCGAGCGTCGCGCGGTCCGCAATCGTCAGATGCTCGAGCCCGGATCCGAAGAACTCCACGAACTTGCCGACCACCCCGTGCTTGCGCAGCCGCTCGGTGATCGTCAGCACGAGATCGGTCGCCGTCGCGCCTTCGGGCATCGCGCCCGTGAGGCGGAAACCGAGCACCTTGGGAATCAGCATCGAGATCGGCTGGCCGAGCATCGCCGCTTCGGCCTCGATGCCGCCCACGCCCCATCCCACCACCCCGAGCCCGTTGACCATCGTCGTATGCGAATCGGTGCCGACGAGCGTGTCGGGATACGCGATCGTGCCGTCGGGCGTGTCATCCGACACGACGACGCGCGCGAGGTACTCCAGATTCACCTGATGCACGATGCCGGTGTCGGGCGGGACGACGCGGAAGTTGCGAAACGCGTCCTGGCCCCAGCGCAGGAAGGCGTAGCGCTCCTTGTTGCGAGAGAACTCGAGCTCGGCGTTCAGCTCGAACGCATTCGCCTGGCCGAAATAATCGACCTGCACCGAGTGATCGATGACGAGCTCCACCGGCTGAAGCGGGTTGACTTTATCCGGGTTGCCGCCGAGCCGGACGATGCCGTCGCGCATGGCGGCGAGATCGACGACCGCGGGCACGCCCGTGAAGTCCTGCAGCAGCACCCGCGCCGGCGCGAACGAAATTTCCTTCTGGGCGGAGCCTTTGACGTCCCAGCGCGCGAGCGCCTCGATGTCGGCGGCCTTCACGAAGCGGCCGTCTTCGTGCCGGAGCGCGTTCTCGAGCAGGATTTTCATCGAAAACGGGAGGCGGGCGACTTCGGGGAACCCGGCGGCTTCGAGGGCGGCCAGACTGAAGATCTGGACGCGCCGGGCGCCAACCTGCAGCGTGGTCCGCGTTCCGAAGCTGTTCACGGTCGGCATGACGGCAAGTCCTCAAAAAGCCCATCGTACCACACCGATTTCGCCGTCCCGCCTGAGCGAAACAGAGCCCCAATGATGCGCATATCATGCACGTTCATGCCGACACATTACCTTGATCGACGCACATGTCGCCGGTGTGATGATAATTCTGTGCACATATTGCACGTTTCTGGTAACATCACCGCGCAACTGAGGGGCTCACACATGACGTTGGCCATGGTGCGGCGCAAAACGGAACGGATTCGGGAGTTCTCGGCAATTCCTTTCCTGCTCATCGCCGGCGTGAGCCTGCTGGGCGCCTTCTTCCGGCCGGCGCCGCAGACGACGACCGGCGGCCCTGTCAGCACGGGCGACGTCGCCTGGATGCTCACCGCGACCGCGCTGGTCCTCCTCATGACGCCGGGGCTTTCGTTCTTCTACGGCGGCATGGTCCGCACCAAGAACGTCGTCTCGACGATGCTTCAGAGCTTTGTCGCGATGGCGGTCATCACCATGCTCTGGATCGTCGTCGGCTTCAGCCTGGCGTTCGGCGACAGCATTCACGGCCTCATCGGCAATCCGGCGACCTATTTCATGTTCACGCGCGTCGGCATCGCGACCCACCCGGTGCCCGCGCCGACGATCCCGCTGATGCTGTTCGCGCTCTTCCAGCTGAAGTTCGCGATCATCACGCCGGCGCTGATCTCCGGATCGTTCGCCGAGCGCGTGCGGTTCACCAGCTATCTGCTCTTCATGTGTCTGTTCAGCCTGTGCATCTACGCGCCGCTGGCGCACTGGACGTGGCATCCCGACGGCTTTCTGCACAAGATGGGCGTCCTCGACTTCGCGGGCGGGACCGTCGTGCACATGTCGGCGGGCTTTGCCGCGCTCGCCGGGGCCATGCAGCTCGGCCGCCGCAAGAGCCACGAAGCGAGCGAAACGCACACGCCGGCCAACATTCCGTTCGTGATCCTCGGCACCGGCATGCTGTGGTTCGGCTGGTTCGGCTTCAACGCCGGCTCGGCGCTCTCGGCGTCTGGCCTCGCGGTGATGGCGTTTGCGACGACGAACACGGCGTCGGCGTCGGCGGCGCTGGCGTGGATTTTCTTCGACGGCATGCGCGGCGAGAAGCCGTCGGCGCTCGGCGCCTGCGTCGGCGCGGTGGTCGGGCTCGTCGCCATCACGCCGGCGGCCGGCTACGTGAGCATCGGCCAGAGCATCTTCATCGGCGCGTGCGCCAGCGTCGTCTCGAACGTGCTGGTGCACTGGAAGACGAAGTCCACGCTCGACGACACGCTGGACGTGTTCCCGTGCCACGGCGTCGGCGGCATGGTCGGGATGCTGCTGACCGGCGTGTTCGCGAAAGACGTCGGGCTGATGTCCGGATCGGCGCGGACGTTTCTCATCCACTGCGGGGCGCTCGTGTTCGTCGCGGTGTTCGCGTTCGTGGGCTCGTATTTCCTCTACAAGCTCACCAATCTGATCATTCCGCTCCGGGTGTCCGACGAGCAGGAAGAGATCGGCCTCGATCTCAGCCAGCACGGCGAGGTGATGCAGGAGTCGGCGGCGGCGCCGGCGTTCGCGCGTCCCCTCGCGAAGAGCGCCTAAATACGCGATCGGATGGGGCACGCTGGCGCTGATCAACGCAGGGCTAGCGCAGAACAATCTCATTGTCGTTCTTGACCCGGCGCCCTAGATCGCCGCGCGACGGACCACCTGCTGTCGAACAAACGAATGGAGCCGACGCGCCAATCGTCTCGTGCCATCATGTCGTAGCGGCGCGCGGCTCATTCGCAGCGTTGGACGGACAAGGTGCGCCGGCACAGATGCTCTCCAAGACCCTGAAGACCCTTGACGCGCGGACCTGCAAACAATGGCGGGCGTGGCTCGCCAAGTACCACGAGTCGGAATCGGAGGTATGGCTCGTCTTCCACAAGCGTCATACGGGGCGCCCGACCATCACCTACGACGATGCGGTCGATGAGGCCCTGTGTTACGGGTGGATCGACAGCTTAATCAAGCGCCTCGATGACGATCGGTATGCCCGCAAGTTCACACCGCGGAAGCCCGACAGCAGATGGTCGACCGCCAACCGCACACGGCACGCGCAGCTTAAGGCAAGCGGGCGGCTGACGCGGGCTGGATTGGAGCGCGCGCCAACGGATCGAAGCGGTGATGCACCAAGGCCATCGCCGTCGAAGGTCCCGCCGTACATCCAACAAGCGCTCAGGAGCCGGCCAGCAGCGTTGAACTATTTCGAGAGCCTTGCGCCATCATCCCGGCGGATGTACATCGCTTGGATCGATTCCGCCAAGCAACAAGAAACGAAGACGAGGCGGCTGCAAGAGGCCATCAGTCTGCTCGCGGTGGGCAAGACACTCGGCTTGAAATGACGTGCCGCCCAATAGGCGCTGCACCCGACGGCAGATCTTCCCTCGATAAAGTAGACACTTCCACCTAACAGAGGAGGTGTCCGGTGCCGCGAGCGGGTCGGAAGTACAGACCTCCAGGTAGATCCCCGCTTCGAGCACCCTATCGAAGGCGGGCGCGGAGAAATTCGCGCACGATCTGCGCGACATCCTCGTGCCGCGCGTCGGCGGCGTCATTCATCGCCTGCATGTCGCCGGCGGAGATGCGTCCCCCGAGCCGCTCGAGCGCGACCCGCACCTGCGGATACCGCAGCAGCGTCGCGGCCCGCGCGACCGGCACCGCATCGTAGGGCGGAAAGTAGTGGCGGTTGTCGTCCAGCCGGAAGAGATCGAGGCCTTTGATCAAGCCCGCCGTCGCGTCGCCCGCAATGAGATCGACCTGGCCGCCTGCAAGCGCCCGATAGCTGAGCGTCAGATCCATCACGCTCGGCGGCGCGCGGAACTGAAGGCCATACGCCTTCGCCAGCCCAGGATATCCGTCAGGCCGCTCCAGAAACTCGTAGCCGAATCCCGCACGCCACCTCGGCGCCTGCCGCGCCGCATCGTCGATCGTCTTGAGGCCGAGCGCGCGGGCGTCGGTGCCGCGCACGAGAATCGCAAACGTGTTGTCGTAGCCGAGCGCCGGCAGCACGGTGCGTCCGCTGCGCGCGTACCACTCGCGCACGGTCGCGTACACCGTGTTCGCGTTCGCGTTGATGGGCTGGTGGAAAATCGCCGTCAGCGCAGTGCCGGTGTATTCGACGTAGACGTCGATGTCGCCCGCGGCGAGCGCGCGATCGCAAATGAGCGTCCCGCCCAGGTTCAGACGCCGCTCGACGGCGAGCCCGGTGTCCCGCTCGATCGTCTGCGCCAGAAGCTCGCCGAGAATCACCTGCTCGGTGAAATTCTTCGAGCCGACGACGATCGCGCCCTTCGCGCGCGCCGCGACGACGCCGCTGCCGACCAGCACGGCGGCAACAAGGGCGATGGCGGCCGCGGCGGACGCCGTCTTCGCGCGACGCGAGCGCCGCGTCTTGCGGGCCGAGAGATGCCGCTCCGTCCACCACAGCGCCCCGTCGACCACGAGCGCGAGGATCGCGGCGGGAATCGCGCCGGCGAGAATCACGGTCGTGTCGACCATCGAGAGGCCGCGATAAATGTATTCGCCGAGCCCGCCCGCGCCGATC
>ODAK010002724.1_pt1 | contig 18498 bp, 18 predicted proteins | sample 1539591 | NCBI WGS metagenome assembly ODAK01 (sample SAMEA3539303, study PRJEB22396) | soil metagenome | biome: tundra; feature: field; material: soil | place: USA | collected 2010-05 | depth 0.15 m | reverse complement strand
GGATCGGCGTCGGCTCAAGAGGGAACGATCGTGTCGACATGGAACTGTCCTCCTAACCGTCGAGGCGCGCTGCGACGGACTCGGACAGTTCGACAAGGCGGTTCGAGAAGCCCCGCTCGTTGTCGTACCAGGCCGAGACCTTCACTTGCGTTCCGATTATCCTGGTCAGGCCCGCGTCGAAGATCGACGAGTGCGGGTCGCCGACGATGTCGCTGGACGTCGGGACGGTGTTGATCGCCGCGGCGCGGGCACGACGCAGATCCCCGTGCGGACCGTCCTGCAAGTTCTGATCCTGCGTGTAGGCGTGCACTGTAGTCATGAGGCCGCGCTCGATGCCGAATGCCTCGTGGAACACCTTCGTCAGCGGGGCCAGGCAGTTCGTGGTGCACGATCCGTTCGAGATGACGCCGTGCGTAGACGGGGCGTAGGTCTCCTCGTTCACGCCGAGCACGAGCACGGCAATTGGGCGGCCCGATCCTGCGCCGGAGACCGCGACGACGTGGGTCTCGGCGCTGTCCTCGCCGAGCAGCACGACGACTGCACCGAAGGCCGCCGCTAGCTCGGCCTCAACGTCCCCTCGCCCGCTACCGCATCATCCTTATACTAGCCAGCACTGGCACAGGGACGGAGGTCACCCCGGCCAGCGACCTCCAGGTGCTCAGCGCCTAGTCCAGAACAAGAAGATCACGCGTTAACCGCGAAATACCATGTCCGGGACTTGATCACCCATCTCAGCCGAGGGCAGCAGGAGCCTGCGCGCCAGACCTACCAGCGGAGGATGCCGCGATGAACCAATCTCGCAGCTGTGGATCGGGGCAACCCGCCACGAAGTGCGCAAGCGTCCCAGCATCGTTTATAGCTCCGGCCTGCCCGACTCGGCCGCGCTCAGCCACGTAGATCGCCACGGGCACCGACGCTGACCAGCGCCGTGCCGGCCCCTTCGCGCGACAGTAAACGGCACATCGACCTAGCCCGAAGTCCGCGATCCATCGTTCGACTTCGGGCGGATCTCCGACAACAGCCCACGTCCATGCGACCTCGCAAGCGGCTTCTGCCGAGAGCCGGACCCATAGTGAGGCCAGCCTGAAACTCGCCACAGACCGGGGCTGCACGAACAGTATGACTGTCCCTGGACGGAAGACGCCGATCTTATCCCCGCCCAGCACCCCATCCTTCGTCAATGTCCGGCATGGCAACGAAGGTATGCGACTGCCAATGGGAACGATAAGCTCCGATCCCGCTTCCGATCTTCGTGCTCTGGCCTGTGTGATTGATGCCCGTCCAAAAAATAATATTAATAGCGCACTATTGATGGAGCATAGAACCCAAAGAGCCGCAGTTTGCATATCCTATCCATCCTGAACAGCCATCGATCTGCCTATTCCAATATGCCTTATCGCCTCATGATAGTGTGGCATCTCCAGAATACGAGGACGGTGTAAGGCCTCTCAGGCGATTCTCCCAAACTCCCTCGACAGCCTCAATCTGATAAATCTTCCACTGGTCCGAGTACTCTATCTCTCCCACCTGCTTATCTTTCCCAACGTCCCACCAGACGAGGCGGCTATGATTGGCATCAGCCACGAGCAGTCTGCCATCGCACAATATCGCGTCCTGAACCCAGTCAAAACCACCAGTCACGACCGATGTGATCCAGAAATTCTCATCAAGCGAAACTACTCCATTGCTTCGTGAATCACAGACGATCCAGCCGGCTTCAGTCTTCCCGATGCTATGCGGCCTATTCATACCAGTGAGAATTACCGAAAACTTTCCGGTCAGCCGGTCAACCGCGACCAGCTCTCCCTGGTGGAACAAGGTAACGAGCATGTGGTCCATGCCGTTGCCCTGATGGCAGACAGCGCTATTGCAATGCGTAGTCTGTTGGCGAGTGGAGATAGCGTTCTGACGGTAATCGTTACGTCGGCTTATTTTGCGTCGGGTCCCCGAGTGATCAAAGGGATACGCGCATTCCGTTGCGAACCAGGCCCATAGCTCGTCCCCAGAACTATTGACTTCGACAACCCCGTCTACGCCACTACTCGTCAACAACAAACCTCGCTCGGTCAAGACTAGGCTATGAAGATCATTCATAAACCATCGAGCGAGCACGTCAACCAACTCCAGGTTTGGCGACAAGACGGAAATTCTGTTCCCATACATGCTATTGATATATATCTGATCTGAACCAAGAGCGAATCCAGCTGGGGTATCGAGAACAACGTTCCACAGCCACTCGCCGGTATTCGGATCAACAGCAGCAAGGATTCCCTGATTTTCCCACCGAACCTCGTCAAACGCAGATTCACCAACGTGCGTGAGACCACTGGTACCATGCCAACTCTGCCGCCAATCACCAAAGTGCACTGTGAGAAACGTGGCCAACAGAAGCATCTGGACCCAGGCCTTCCAAGCGCGTGCAGAGTCGTCAGCCACGAGTCACCAGGCTGACTGCTAATTACTCCGCTACAGACTAATTAGTTTCTGCCGATCGCAAACATAGCTCGTCGCAGTAGTCTGGTGCTAGCTGAAATCGACAGAACGGCAGTGGCGGACACGTGCCCATCTAGTTGCATATACTGCGGTCAAGGGATGGTGTTGAGGAGCGCCAAGCAGGAAGTGCTTTCGAGCGATGGAGACAATCAAGCCGGCCAGAACGATTGCCTGCGCCCCGACGATAGCGAGAAGGATGCGGGGGATGAGGTAACGAGGTTCAATCGCAGAGAGCGAGGATGAGGTTGCGGTAACCACTGCTGCGCCAGCGAGCAGGCCATTGCGCAGAGCTACAAGCGCAGGGTACAGGGCGGCCGCTCTTAGGGACGGAGACTCGACTTGGGGACCGCCAGGCCCCCAGCACGCGCACCGGACACCGTCAGCAAGGCACAATCTGACGGCATAGAAGACGGTTACCAAAGCTGCCGCTGCGACAGCGACCCAACCGCTGACCGGGGCATCCCATGCAATGAGAAGGAGGGCGACGCATGTCTCATCGGCGACAGCTACCCAGCCTGCGGGTATGACGAAGCTACGGAATACCGGCTGCAGGTATTCTCGGAGCGCTGGCAGGTTTCTGGCTTTAGCGACCGCAGCGGACAAGAATACTGCGGCGAGTGCGACCCGGCACGACCACGCTAAGACTTGGGAGATCGCTTCGGCGCTCACGCGCTAGTCGACCGAACCTAGGGCAGCGAGCGCACTCTGCAATTCCCGCAGAATAACCGCATTTAGCGCTGGCGAAGTACCCATCACTTGGGCAAACGGGCCGTCCGGCGAAAGCTGCACTGTCGCGGTACTGTCGCCTTTCTGAGTTGAATAGACCTGCAGCGTGACAGTGGCAATCGGTACCCGTGCCTTCAAGTTGGCCATCGCGTTGCGAACGTCAGGCCCGGCCTGTGCTACGTCTTGTGGCGCGAGCCCCTGCCATCCGGAACCTCCTGGAGACATTATGCCTCAGCACCTTTCCCGCCCGGAGAGCCGGGCATTCGTTGGTTTTGCTAGCAGTACCTGCAGCAACAAGTTCCTCTCCACCCCGTAGACGAACATGCGCATACCGCTTGGGCGCGGTAACAATAATTAAGACAATTGCAGGCCTGGCCGCATTTGGAAGGAGTCACATTGCAGTAACAGGCTGAGAAGGCAGTGCTACAGTGTCCGATACAGCTGATCCCGCAATGCGGTGTAACGCTTCTCGAGGTTCCCGGTGCGCAGTTGCTGATGGCCTCCGCGCTGGGGGTCCATCCGACGAGCGCGCCTGGGACCGCTGCCAGGACAATCCCGATGCGGCTTGCGTACGAAACGAAATTACGGCGGCTGAGACCTTTTGCGGGGGTCAGATCGATGCCTGCGGGTCCATCGCGTTCCGTGAGTCGGGCGCCACGGTCGGCAAGACCTGGCGTGTCCGGCCCATCTGCAGCCTTGATACTGCCCACGCTGCGTCGCCTCCTACTGAGTGCCCGAAAACTTGCCAGGTGTCTGAGTCTACTGCGAGCATTGCCGGAGTGGCGGTTATCTCGCACGTGCTGAATATGTCTGCTGAGGTACTTTCCGCGAGGAAAGGCGTTGTGCTGCGCATCACAGCTTCAACTTTTGAGTTTTCCGAACCGTCCGCCAGGAAGCAAGTGATCGCGTCCCGGGCCAACCAGCCAGCCTCTGTTGCTTCCTTCAGGCCCTGGGCGAGGCTGAAGCAGCTATGGCAACCGGATTTCATGAATACGATGACGAACGGGCCGTCCTTCCGGAAGCCGACCGCCTCGGCAGCCTTGATCGCCGCCTTGGGGAGCGTGGCTCGGAGGAAGGACGGTACCGGAGGATTGAGAAGAAGCAGGATGGCTGCAATCACCGACCGCCTGCCCGCCCAATCAGGAGCCTCCGCGCGCTCGCGGCGCTTAGGCTCGGCCACGTTCCGTGATGAGTTCGGCAGCGATCGTCTGCGGCATGAGTGTGCGGGCCTTGCGCTGGTGATTACTGGGCGGTGAAGCCGCCGTCGATCGCCAGGGCGGCGCCGGTGATGAAGGCGGACTCATCGCCGAGGAGGAACGCGACGAATGACGCGATCTCGTCCGGGCTGGCGACCCTGCCAGCAGGGTTCGGCGCCGGGCCCTGGAGTTCGCCGTCGGGTGGCGCGCCCAGCAGGGTGCGGTACAGCGGGGTGTCGACGTTTCCAGTGACCAGCGCGTTGACCCGCACGCCGCGGCCCGCGCCCTCCAGTGCCGCCGAACGGGTCAGGCCGACAACTCCATGCTTGGCGGCCACGTACGCGGACATGCCAGGTATCCCGCGGACTCCGCCGGTCGAGGCGTTGTTGACGATCGAGCCTCCGCCCGAGTCCAGCATCGCTGGGATCTGGAATTTCAGGCTGTAGAAGACACTCACCAGATTCTGCTCCAGGTCCGCGCGCCATGCCGCGTCGTCGATGGCATGCACCGGTCCGGCGGCGTTCACGCCGCCGGCGTTGTTGAACGCGCCGTTCAGCTGGCCAAATTCCGTCACTGCCGCATCCACCAGGCGCTTGGCGTCCGCCTCGACCGTGACGTCGCTCGCGATGAAGAGCGCGCGGCCGCCGCCGCTGCGCAACTGGGCAGCAGCGTCCTCACCCACGTCTCTGCGCCGTCCGCCGATGACCACGGCGGCACCGTCCGAAACGGCCCGGCTAGCCACCGCCCGCCCGATGCCGGTCCCTCCACCAGTGATCACGACGACCTTCGATTCAAGAGGGCCGATCATGGGCCGATCGTCCCACAGCAGCCCGGCAGTTAGCCTGCCTGCTACGGATCGTCTGAGGGTGGCTGCATGCTGAGGCCAATGATGTTCCGGTCAGCATGAGCGTGAAGGCCTTCTGACTTGGTGCGCGTGTCGCAATCCACCAGGCCAGAAGGCCCTCACTCGTTCAATATCTATCGGCCATGTCCTTCGTGAGCAAACTTCGGTGGTCAGCAGATCAGCGGAGTGTCACCACGAGGACGGCGGCGGCGGTGGGATGACCGGCGGACGATCGTTGCAGGTGATGGTGTTCGGCAGCTCCCATGAAGCGAGCCAGGGCCCGGTGGTGCCGCCTCCGGTGTTGCCGCCGAGGTCCGTCAGCGAGAACTCCGAGCCGGCGGGCGTGAAGTGGAAGGACCCGCAGTTGTTGACGCCTACCGCGCCCACGTTGCGAGCCTGGACATTCTCGAACGACGCGGATCCGGCCGTGCGGGCGCTGACCACCGAGGTGCCGGTGCCGTCGACCTTGATGTCCTTGAAGTGGACGTTCGTGATCGAATACAGGTCCTTCACTGGGAAGTCGGAGACCAGCATGATCGCGTTATAGGTGTTGTCGAGGAAGTTGTCTCCGACCACTTCGATGTCCGCGTTGATGCTCTTCTCGAGCGCGTAGATCCAGATGGCCCCTAGGCCGATGTTCCAGTTCAGCTCGTACGTGCCGGCCCGCACCGTGGTGTTGTTCGTGATCCACAGGTGTCCGGTGAACGCCTCGGAGCCGAAGCGGGACCCGACCTGGAGGCCGCTGCCCTCACGGATCGGGTCGGCGATGAGGTTGTTCGAGACCGTGTTGTCCGTACCGCCGTAGAGGGCGATGCCGTTCGCGAGGACCGGCGTCTGCACGGTGTTGTGGTCGAACGTGTTGTTGGCGTCCTCGGCCTTCTCCGACCACATGGCCATGCCGTCGTCACCCGTGTTGCGGATGAAGTTGTTCGACGCAATCGAGTTCGTGACACCGGTGTGGAAGTTGATGCCGTCGGCGATCTGGTCGACGATGACGTTGTTGCTGATCTTTAGGTTCGTCATCGGGCCGTCCAGCCAGATGCCCACCTTGGTGTGCTGGATGTAGAGGCCGTCGATGGTCGAGTTGCTCAGCGCCCCGCCGATGCCGTTCACCTGGTCGGTGTCGATGCGCTCGCGGACATCACCCTCGATCGCGAAGCCGGACAGGTGGACGTTGGTGCTGCCGCCGACGGACGCGTCCTTGCCGTAAAAGCCGACGCCCGTGTGCACCGAGCCGTCGGGTGCCGGGGTGCTTAGGTCGACCCGGTGGCCCTTGATGATCGTGTACCAGCTGCCGGCGCCCTCGATTGTCACATTGTCGACGATGATGTGGCGGTTCACCTGGTACGTGCCCGGCGGGATGTAGACCTTGAGGTGAGTGCGCTGTGCGAGCGCGATCGCCCTGTCGAACGCGTCGGCGGAGTCGCGGTTGCCGGTCGGATCGGCTCCGAACAGCAGCACGTTCGCCGCCAGCAGGTCGAATTTCGGCGGGGCGACGAGCTGCGAGTCCATCAGGTCGATGGTCGTTGTCACGGCGTCACTCCCGGCGGGAACCGTCAGCCGCACCTTGGTGCCCGCGGGGTACGTCCGGCCGAGGAGCAGGCGCTGCTCGTCATAGAAGTGGTTCGGACGGAATGGCGTCGGGAACACCGGCGCCGGCGTCGTCGCGTCCGGAACGCAGGAGCATTCGGTGGTCCACCAGTCGGGGTGCAGCGGGCCGGCGTTCGGGTCGTTCGAGAACGGGTACTCGTTATACAGCCACGCGAACTGCGACGTGAGGGTCATGGTCTTGCGTTGGTGGCCGTTTACCGTGACGTCGAGCGGTGCGGTGATCCCGCCGCCGGTGGGCGCGTCCGGGATGCTGTAGCGCACATTGATCGCGTTGGCCGCCGCCGGCAGCGTGAACTCGACGTACTGTCCCGGCGTCAGGCTGACCGCCGACCGGCCGGACGCCTCCGCCGCCAGCGTGTACGCGGCAGTGCCCGGGCCGATGATCGTGCCGTCCGTCGCGGCGTTCTCCGCCTCCTGCTCGACGAAGCCGACGTCGGCCCCTCGGCCCGAAACGAGCGACGGGTCGAGGGCGGCACGCGTCGGGGCGGGGGTCGCGGTGGCGACTGTGCCTGCGCCGGCGAAGGCTGGGCTGCCGGACGCGATACTGAGGCCGACTGTAGCCACCGTTGCGATCATCGCGGCGGCCTTTCGCCGTGGCCTGCTCGACCACGTTGGTTCAGCTCCTGTGCTGCTCCGTGACATCGAATACTTGCCTCTCTCGGGGTGACGCCTGAGGACACTCGAGGCCAAGTGGACGCCACGAGGTGAACTGACATTAAGCTTCTGTGACTTTCCTCACAAGGCTTTTGTCGAGAGTTTCTTAATTACTGTCAATTAACTGCTGCCTTGCATCAGATTCTTGCACTCTGAGTGCAAGTAGTTGCGCAATTCAAGCATTGCTTGACTGCCCACGACGCGAAGCGAACAAGTGGCATGGATTCGGCCGCACGCTGTCGGACAGGACGAGGCCGCTTCCGGCGCGCAGATCGCAGGCGGGTTTGCGTGCGCTTGCTCTACGGAGGCTCCACCACGCTCCGTGATGATGCGGGGTTGGCCGTGATCGCGGCAGGGGAGAATCCAGCCCTCCCGGTAGGCTGCTGTGGTGCGCGTTCTCGTGCCGTTGCCGGACCGCGACTTTGACGTCACCGAAGTGGCGGTGCCGTGGCAGGTGCTGACCTCGGCTGGGCACGAGGTCGTGTTCGCCGCCGAGCAGGCCGGCGCATCGCTGGCGGCTGACCCCAGGCTGCTCACGGGTGTCGTCTTCGGCCAGCTGGGCGCTGCGCCCGAGCCACGGCAGTTCTACCGCCAGATGACCGGCACGGCGCAATTCCGGTCACCGGTCGCCTGGGCGGATCTGAAGCCCGCAGAATACGACGGAATGATCCTCGCCGGGGGGCACGCGCCAGGTATGCGGCAATACCTTGGCAGCAGTGTGCTGCGCGGCAAGGTCGGCCAGTTCTGGGCGGCGCGCCGGCCGGTGGGCGCCATCTGTCACGGGGTGCTGGTCCTGGCCAGGACCCAGGACCCGGACACCGGGCGCAGTGTCATAGCCGGCCGGCAAACCACGTGCTTGCCGAAGTACATGGAGCGCGGCGCCTATTACCTGACCGGGTGGCGGCTGGGCCGGTACTACCGCACCTATCCGCAGTACGTGCAGGACGAGGTCACCGCGGCGCTCGACAGCCCGTCACAGTTCCACCGCGGGCCCCCCGCGATGGCCCGGGGAACGATGACCGATGACCGTCCCGCCTTCGTCGTCGAAGACGGCAGCTACCTGTCCGCCCGCTGGCCTGGCGACGCATACCTGTTCGCCAGGCGTTTCCTCGCGCTCCTCAGCGAAGGCTGACCGCAGCCATCACCGCATCGGTGGAACGATGCTCGTGATGGCGGTTAGGCCGTTCCCGCCACTGGGAACGACCTGGTCATGCTGTTTGCGGCGTGCTCTGGCGCACCTTCTTGCCCGCCACGGCCGGGGTGAGGGGGTGCCGCTGTCCTCCCTCCTGCATGGGGCCGTCCGGCGGATACTGGCCGGCCGGCGTTACCGGGGCGCCGGGTCGCGGTACGCCCGGCCGGGCTCCCACCCCATAACGATCACCATTGACGCTGAGCATCCCGGGCCGGTGGTCCCGGACGATTTCGCCGGGCTGAGTTTCGAACGGGGGCCGCTCAATCCCGGCAACGCTGGTGTGGCAGGTTACCTGTTCAGCCCGGCAAACAATTCGCTGGTCATCCTCTTTCGCAATCTGGGGCTGCGCAACCTGCGGATCGGCGGGGGGTCGGTGGATGATTTTATTCCTGCGGGCACAGGCAGCGATGGCTTCACCGGAATCGACAACTTGTGTGCCTTTGCCGCCGTGGCCGGGGTGAAGGTCATCTACACCCTCCGCCTGCTTAGTCCTAGCTCAAGGCCAATTAGTGACCTGCAATCGGTCGATGCCCAGGCCGCCGGGTACATCTGGTGTCACTACCGGGAGAATGTAGCCAGCTTCGCCATCGGGAACGAGCCGGACTGGCATGCATTTCATACCTACCCGGGCCATCCGTTTGACCCGGCGATCTACGAGGAGATCCCCGGGGTGCCGGGCAGTGCGTACCCGTCCTACCTGACCAACTGGCTGAGCTTCGCCAACGCGGTCGGGGACGCGGCGCCTGGGGCGCCGCTGGCTGGGCCAGACACCGGGGCCTACAGCACGCTGACCTACACTCCCGACCCTGAAAACGGCGTGTCGTGGACGCAGCAGTTCGCCAGCGATGAAAGGGACTCTGGCCGGATAGCAGACATCACACAGCACTACTACGTGGGGGGAAGCCCGGGGGAGACAACCGCTCAGCAGGCGATCAGCAATATGCTGTCCCCCGAATGGGTGAACGGCACCTCGATCGGGACTCAGCCGGCGGGCACCACTTACACCCCCTATCCCTGGCTCTACACGAACTATCTCGCTCCGGTGGTCGCTACTGGCCTGCGCTACCGGCTCACCGAATCGAATGACTACCTCACCGGCGTCCCGGGAGCGAGCAATGCGTTTGCCTCGGCGCTGTGGGCGCTGGATTATCTGCACTGGTGGGCAGCACACGCGGCCGCGGGCGTGAATTTCCACAACAAGCAGTGGCTTTACACCGACACGATCGTGCCGGATCCCGCCGCACCCGCCGGGGGCTATGCGATCACCCCGAAGGGGTACGGCATCAAAGCGTTCACCCTAGGCTCGGCGGGGCAGGTCAAGCCCGTTGCGATCGGGAATGCGGACGGCATCAACCTGACCGCCTATTGCATCGGCGGAGCCGGCGTGCATTACGTCACGATCATCAACAAGACACAGGGGGCAGGGGCTATGGATGCGGCGGTAACAATCGTCCCGCCTGGCCCGGTGTTGCAGGGTGCGGAGGTCATGACTCTGTCCGGCGGGGAGCCAGGGGACGCCACGGGGGCCAGTGCCACGCTCGGCGGCGCCGCGATCACCGGCGACACCCCCTGGGACGGGAAATGGAGTGCCCTGTCCGCCGATCCGCGTGCGGGAATCAGCCTGACCGTCAGGGCCACAACCGCCGCCATCGTCAGGATCCAAAGCGGAGGCTGATACACCCGCCGCGAGCGTGCCCGGCGCGAGCCCGGCCGTGGCGCGCGCTGGGCCGAGTTCGCCTGTCCGCCGGATCCGGCGGTGCGCCTACCTTCCCTTCGCGACGATCAGCCGAACGTAGGCACCGTAGGCGGCCAGGAACAGCAGGACCGCCACCATGGCCGACACCATAACTGTGAACCACGCGCCGTAGTCCTTCACGGGCACGCGGCATTCCGTCATCCACGCGTAGCGCTCGCGCACGACCGGCGGCAGCGGCCAGCGCGGTCGGTGCTGGCCGGGAATGGCCTGCTCGACAAAGAACAACTGAACGGTGTTGCCGACCGGCGCGTAGATCCGGTGAACGACCTGGCCCGCGACGAAGCCGATCAGGATCGCCTGGTAGGTGACCAGCCAGCTCGGCGGGCCGAGGTGCAGGATGTCCACCAGCCAGATGCCGAGGGTAATGATCGGGAATGCCGCCACGAAGATCACCAGGGGAGCCGTGACCAGCCGCAGCCAGCCGACGCGGTGACCCCAGTACTTCTTCTTGGCGATGATCGATCTGATGAACAGCGTGGCGAACACGGCCTCGTAGCAGTCGCGGTAGTCGTGCCGCCCTGCCTTCCACCACTTGTATGGGATCAGGTGGTCCCATGCCGGCTTGAGGTAGAGAACGGTGTGACCGCCGGTGCCCGGCCACTTTACCTGGGTGACCAGGTAGTACACCGCGGACACCATATAGGCGCCGATCGCCGCGCCGACTACCGACCAGGCGATCTGCTGTATCCACCGGAAGTGAATGCGCTTGCCATTGACTTTGATGTGCTTGGGCGGGTGCAGCTCGGTAGCAGCCTCGACGGTTGTCACAGGATCGCTCTCTTCTTCCCGTTCCCTCGGGGCCGCGGCCACGGAGTGCCCGGCACCGCCGCTGCGGTCTCGAATGCCAGTCGAGCGCGGGCACCTGCGCTCATGCAAGCCCGGCCCCCGCTCCAGGCCGTGCTGGGTCAGGCCGCACCTGGCGTGCGCGCGGGGAAGCGCCGCCTCGTGCCCAGGGACGATGCGATCCGGCCGAGGGCTTAGCCGCACAGTAAAGGGACCATGGCAGCCGGGTCAATGAGACAATTTTGCCCAAAATGACGGCTCCGGCCGCCGTCCTCTACAAGCCGGGACCCAGGTGCGGCAACGTGACCGCGGACCTGCTGGCCGGGGGCGGCGAGCCGCCCAGCATGAGCGATATCGCCGCGGCGGCGGGCGTGTCCCGGGCGACCTTGTACTGGCACTTCCCCACCCGCGAGCAGTTGCTGCAGGCCCTGACCACCGCCGCCCGCGACGCCATCGCCGCCCGGCTCGCCGAGGCCGACCTGGACACCGTCCCCGTGCCCGAGGCAATCGCCCGCATCGCGCGCGTGGTCGCCGCCGGCGGCAGCAAGTACGCCGCCGCCGCCGGCCAGTTCGGCGCCTCGGACTACGCCGGCGACGCGGAACAGCAGATCAAGACCATGATCCAGGCACTGGTGCAACGCGGCATCGACGACGGGACGTTCCGCGGCGACCTGTCCGTCGGGGAACTGCTCTTCCTGCTCGGCAGCCTGCTCCCGGCCGCCGCCCGCATGACCGCTGAGCACCAAGCCGGCGTCGAGAAAGCCGCGGCGCTCATCACCTCGGTATTCCTGCACGGCACGGAGAACCGCCTGGGTGCGACCGCCGGGGACCGGGCCATCCGCCGTCACGCCGAGGCCGGACCGCAAAAGCACAGCAACCAGGAAGACGGCAATCCCCCGGACAAGACCCAGGGCTAGACACCTGCAGAACAAGCATGCCTGGCTGCCAAGCTCCGCTGCAGGGCGCCGACGCGGAGCCGCCGCACGCACAGCACCCCCCGGATGCCAGCCCGCCGGAAAGGGCTGACACGCCGTACCGGCAGCTCAGTTCTGAAGTCTTTCCCGAAACCTCATATGCGACGTGGGCGTTTGCGCCGTGCATGCTCGTGCAGCTCCGCCGCCCGAAGCGGATCGACGGCGACAGATCCCTCCGCTGACATGCGGGGCCTAAGTTCCGCGCCGCTAACCGATCGCACGCGCTGCGGAACCGAGCTGGCACAGGCCACGGCCGATATCACGGCCCATCTCCGCGGGGAGCCGGCCGGCTGCACCATCAGCCGCCGAGGAACGCCGAGTCGCTCGCGAAGCCAGGAACCTCAAGCTCCGAACAACCCGGCCCGCCGAGGCTGGCCAACTCCTCTCCCGCAGGAACCAGAAGCGGCTGATCGGTGCTCGACCCCACGCCGATCCCGGATCGCACACAGCCACAAATAATCGGCGTGCCAGTCCCTCCCCACCGCTCACCGCTTGCCTGCCCAGTGGACTAGTTTGGGCCGCGACCTTCGTTGACGGCAGGTCCGGGCGCTTATGCTCACGGCCTGCCCACCACCCCGTGGCCGCACCCACAGCGTCGGCGGCCACTGCGGCAAACGCCGTCGCCACCACCCACCTGTCAGCCTCCGCGTGGGGCATCCAGGAGAAAGACACGAATCGAAACAACCACAGGCAGATCCCAAAGGCACCCACTGTTGAGGCGACTGCTATCAGCCACCGCGCTGGCACCAGCCACCGCACCGAGCGTGCTATCCCGCCCCCTCTCGGCTATCTCTCCAAGACTCCCACCACAGGGACTGCCTGACACGTATTCATGTCGTGGGACGATGACCAACTCAGCCGGTGCTGAGGCCGGATGGCAGGGTACTGTCCGGGGACCAACCCACGCGGGAGGGGCCATGACCGACAACAGTGCGGCCACCGCCGATCTGGTCGATACCTACGGGCCGGAACTGCGCGTCTGTGACATCCAGTTCCGCCAGTTCGGTGGCCGGCGGATCTTCTCTGGACCGGTACGCACAGTTTCCTGCCACGAGGACAACGGCCTGCTCCGCGATCTGCTGCGGACACCCGGCTCAGGCGGCGTACTGGTCGTGGACGGTGGCGGCTCCCTCCGCACAGCGCTCGCAGGCGACCTGATCGCGGGCGCGGCGCAAGCCAGCGGCTGGGCCGGCCTGGTCCTGCATGGGGCGGTCCGCGACAGCGTGGCGCTGTCCTGCCTCGACCTCGGTATCAAGGCGCTGGGCACCAACCCGCGCAAGAGCGCGAAGACCGGCGCCGGTGCTATTGACATTCCCGTGACGTTCGGCACCATCACGTTCCAGCCGGGGGACATGCTGCACGCCGACGACGACGGGATAGTCCTGCTGCCGCCCGCCACCAGGGTAGTGGTTCCGCGAGGATGAACCCGGAGCGCATCGCCCGCCGGGATCCCGGCACTGGGGCGCTCTAACGGCGCGTCGCCATGCCGGGAAACCCACGGGCCTGGCCCACGACAGTAGTCGCGTCTGGGGGGACGTGACCTGAGGCGGGGCCGCCGGCCGGCGTGATGCGGTGATCCTGAACCGGATCAACGCTGCGCACGTGGTCACGTGGTGTAGGGCGTTCGGCGCGGGCTGGTACGTGGTGAGCGCCAGCGGAAGCAAGATCGACACCAGCTGACCACCAGCCAGCGCAAGCGGGTCTTGCCCTGATGGCTGGCGAGGAGCGCGGCGAACGTCACTCCGCAGAGTCGATCATGGGCCGGCGGAGGAACCGGAATCACCTGCGAACGGGGGGCGCAGCGTGGATAGCTGGGAAACGGAGGCCAAGATGCTCACTCATGTGGCCGATGCAAGAGCCGCCGGGGACGCAACCGTGGTGGCGGGGGCCCAAGACGATGTCAAGGGGGTCGCGCCGCTCAAGCTGAGCCAGCGGATCTTGCCGCCTGGCGAGGCCGTCGCGAACATCGGCGGCGAGCTGGATATCGCCACGGCCGAGGTGGCAGTCAGGTACGTCAGGCATCTCATCGATCGCCACCGCGGTCCGGTGATTGTGGACCTGACCGCGCTAAGTTTCTGCGATGCCAGGGGCCTGGACGCCCTGCTGCGCATGGCCGGTTACGCGGAGCAGGCGGGCTGCCCGTTCCGGGTGGCCTCGCCCAGCCGGTCACTGGTCAGGGTTATGCGGATCACCGGCCTGGACCGCAGGTTCCTGGCACCCCCCAGCGACTCGCCGCCCGATCCCTGAGGACCCCGCCGGCCGGAGCATGGCCGAGGCGCTCCGCGTTTACGCTCGCCTGAGCGACGTCCTCCGTGACGAACTCGGCGTCTCACCATGCGCCACCAGCCAGGCCGTCTACGACGACCTGCTCCGGGCCTGACCTCGGTCAGGCTAAGTGGTCGGTTTCGGAAGTTCTTCGGGGGTAGTTCGGGCTGTCAGACGGGGTTGTGGTCAGACAAGGTGTGGAGTCCGGATGTGCGGCCGCTGGCTCTCGGTACGTGCGTTTGGTTGGCGAGCGGCGGGACAGTCGCTTCGCCTATACGACAATGGAGACCTTGCCGCTGGCGTGATGTTCCAGCACGTGTGCGACGGCACTGGCAGTCTTGTCGAACGGGTAGGTCTGCTCGATGACCACCCTGACCTTGTCGGTTTCGAGAAGACGGACGAGCGCGTTCAGGTTCTCGCGGTTCACGGCGAGCGTGACGAACTTGACGGTGGTGGCACCTTGCCCATCAGCGTTGCCCGCGCCACCCTCGGCAGGCCGGCCAGCAGCCCTCCGGTGTTCCCGATGCTGTTCGGGATGAGTACCCCATTGGGCGCCAGCAGCCGTGCGGCGGCCTTCGGCGAGTGGTTCAGCACATTGTCCAAGATGACGTCGTAACGCTGCTGGCTCTGGGTGAAGTCCTGCTTCGTGTAGTCGATCACGTGGTCCGCGCCGAGCGACCGGACCAGCTCGACATTGCGGGTGCTGCACACCCCCGTCACCTCGGCGCCGAGCGACTTGGCGATCTGGACCGCCATCGTCCCGACGCCGCCCGAGGCTCCGTTGATGAGGACCCGCGTGCCGGGGCCCACCTGGCCCACGTCGCGCATCGAGATCATCGCGGTCAGCCCCGTCATGACCGACGCGGCAGCCTCCTCGAAGCTGAGTCCGACAGGCTTCTTCACGAGCTGGGATGCCGGCGCGACGGTGTATTGCGCGAACGCTCCAGCCTGCGAGCCAATGGTGCTGCCCCACAGGGACCCGAGCACCTCGTCGCCGGGCTGGAGGTCGGTGACTCGCGGGCCTACCGCCTCCACGACGCCGGCGACGTCGCTGCCCCGGACCTGGTGCGACGGTCGCCGCAGCCCGGACCGCAGGCGAAGGGCGTAGGGCACCCCCGCGACGGTGGCCCAGTCCGGGGTGTTGACGCTCGTGGCCCGGACTCGGATGAGGACGTCGTCCGCGCCGATCGACGGTCGGGCCGTCTGATCGAGCCGAAGCACGCGCTCCGGCGCTCCGTAGCCGTCCTGGATGATGGCCTGCATTGTGGGCGTATCGGTCGTCATGCTCTTGTTCCTCCTGCTATTCGTAAATCCACCACGAGGTGAGGTCTGTGTCTAGGACGCCGTCGACGTGGTGCGGCGGCCGTCCGGCGCGTTCGTTGACACGTACCTCTGAATGGCGTCGCCAGACGAGGTAGCCGTTGCTGTGGACGTGTAGCTGGTCGTCGGCTTGGGAGACCCCTTCCTTGTCCGGCGACCTGATAAGCTCGACTGGGCCTTACACCGTAAGGGTACTGCATACATCGTAAGGCTAGCCCGTACACCGTAAGGGCGTCAAGGGAGGTTTCCTTGGACGACAGGAGTCGGCATCGGAGGGAGGATTGGCTCATGAAGATCGCCGGACTGGGCAAGACAGGCGCGGAACGCCGCACTCAGCTGACCAGGGAGCGGGTGGTGGCAGCTGGCATCGAGCTCGCGGATCGGGACGGCATCGAGTCGATCAGCATGCGCAGGCTCGCGCAGGAACTGGGTGTCGAGGCGATGTCCCTCTACACCCACGTACGCAACAAGGACGACCTGCTCGACGGCATGGTCGATGCCGTGATCGGCAAGATCCCGACGAGTGCCGACGGTGCTGACTGGAAGACGTCGCTGCGTCAGATGGTGCTCGCCGCACGCAGCGTCGTCCTAACTCACCCGTGGGCACCCCGCCCCATCGAGTCGCGAACCACGCCCGGGCCCGCCATGATGCGATACGTCAACACCGTGATCGGCGTCCTCCGCGAAGGTGGCTTCACCATCGCACAGGCGCATCACGCCCTGCACATCCTCGGCAGCCGCGTGCTCGGGTTCACACAGGATCTTTTCGACGACTCCGGAGACCTCGAGCCGGAGACGGCCGCCAGCCTCGCCAGCGAGCTCGGCGCCGCCCTTCCGTACGTCGCGGAGATGGCCCTCGCGGTCACCCACGGAGGCGCCCTCGGGCGCTGCGATGACGACATCGAGTTCGAGTTCGCGCTCGGCTTCATCCTCGACGGCCTCGACCGGCTCCAGAGCAGCTGACCGGGCACCGGGCTCCCAGCCGGCCTCGAACCTCGGGTTAGCTCGGTTTCGGAATCCTAACGGGGGTGATCACGCCGCAGACGGGAGCTCCATGACAGCCTCCTGTTGTTCGTGCTGATCGATGCGAGTGAGCAGGTCACGCAGGTCATCTCGGGTGAACTTCCACCGGAAGGGCCTCGCGGTCGTGTTGTAGCGCGACTCGAAGTCGGCAAGTCGTTGCTCGACCTCGGCCAGGTCGGTGAAGTCGTTGGGAGACACAACCTTGCGTTGCACCACCGGGAAAAAGACCTCGATTTGGTTTAACCAGGAGGCGTGCACCGGGGTATGCACCATCACCGCGTTGGGGAACCGGCGGGCCAACCGATCAATCGCGGCCTGGCCACGATGGGAGGACCCGTTATCCACCACCCAGAACACCCGCTTGGCCGAGGCGTACGGTTCACACGTCATGACCTGCTCGACCAACGCCATGAACGGCACAATCCCCGTCGAGGGCGCGCACCGTCCGAACACCCGAGCCCGCCCCACGTCATAGGCGGCCAGATACGCCAGCGCGCCACCCCGCTCGTACTCGTGGTTGACCCGCATCATCCGCGCCTGCCCCGGCGCCAAGCTGGGATGACAGCGGCAGCGGGCCTGAACAGAGGTCTTCTCATCACTGGAGATCACGTACTCTCGAGGACCCAGCTTTCTGCCCTGCCAGCGACGTTCAAACAGATCCAGCACCCGCTCGGCCTTCCCGGCGAAGTCCGGGTCCCGCGGGAACAGCCACGACCTATACTGCCAGGGTTTGATCGCCTCCTGTGCCAACCACCGCCACACCGTCGAGGCCGATATCGCCTCCGCGACGCCCTGGATCACCGCTTCACGGGCCAGTTCCGGACACGACCACCGCGCCAATGGTGCTCCCGCGTGGCTGGGTAACTGGCAGGCCAGCGCCTTGACCTGTGCGACCTGCACCGGGCTGAACCGGGGCGGCCAACCTGAGCGGGCACGATCGGCCAATCCCGCCAACCCCTGTGCCGCGAAGCGGCCCCGCCAGGTCCGGACCGTGTCCACGCTGACCCCCACCTGCACGGCGATCGCGGCATTGGACCACCGCTGCGCGGCCAGCAGCACGATCTGGGCACGGACCTTGTCCCGATGCGGGGTCTTCTGTCCCCGAGCACGCCAGGTCAGTATCCGCCGGAGCGCACCGGTCACCGTGACCGGACAGGCCCGAGCAGCGGGCATCACCATCGACCTCATGTCATGATCAACCATGAGGGAGCGGTGATCATGCCGATGGGGCAGGATGGCGGTAATGGCTACCCCACCGGAGTCCACCAAGATCTCTGTCGGGCAACGGTTGCGTGCCCACGCTCAGGCACACTGGCCCCAGGCCGGTGAACTGGAGTTCCGTTACCGGGGCGCGTTCGTCTATGTCCAGGCGCACCTGCCGGACGGGACGGTGCAACCCTTGATCCGGCTACGGTACGGCGGCTCGGCCCGACACTGGGGCTTCGGGCTGTACCTGGCCAGCAGCGACCGCTACGAGAACCAGATCCTGCCCTCCGGGTTCCCTGGCGGCAGCCCCGAGGAAGCTCTCGACTGCGCTTGCCGCCTGTATCTGGACAACCCGGCCTGACAGCGCGAACCACCCCCGAAGGACTTCCGAAACCGACCACTAAGCCAACCTCTCGGCTGGCATGTCGTTCGTCACTTCGCGCTCTTTGATCCGG
>ODAK010002723.1_pt1 | contig 18513 bp, 13 predicted proteins | sample 1539591 | NCBI WGS metagenome assembly ODAK01 (sample SAMEA3539303, study PRJEB22396) | soil metagenome | biome: tundra; feature: field; material: soil | place: USA | collected 2010-05 | depth 0.15 m | reverse complement strand
ACGAGGAGAGCTTCGCTGCATCATCGGCCCTAATGGCGCCGGCAAAACCACGCTGATGGATGTCATCACCGGCAAGACTCGCCCCCAAAAGGGTAGCGTCTTTCTTGAAAGCCGTCTGGTCGACTTGACGACTCTCTCGGAACGAGAAATTGCCGCCCTCGGCATCGGCCGCAAATTCCAACGCCCGACAGTCTTTGGCGGCCACACCGTGTTCGAGAATTGCGAGCTGGCCCTGAGCGGGAACAAGGGCGTCTTCGCCAGTTTGTTCCACCGAATGTCCAAGTCCGACCACGAACGCATCGAAGAGGTTCTGGAAACGGTAGGGTTGGCGGAGCGCCGCCACGAGCCGGCGGGGCTCTTGTCCCATGGTCATAAGCAATGGCTGGAGATCGGCATGCTGCTGGCCCAGGATCCGAAGGTGCTCCTGGTGGACGAACCGGTGGCCGGAATGACCCAGGCCGAGGTGGAGCGCACGGCCCAGCTTCTGACACGGCTGGCTGGCGACCGCACGGTGGTCGTGGTCGAGCACGACATGGAATTTATCCGCAAGATTGCGAGAACAGTCACCGTGCTTCACGAGGGAAGCGTCTTGGCTGAAGGTCCAATGGATAAGATTCAGAACGATCCGCGTGTGATCGAGGTCTATTTAGGTGTCTAGTCTACTGGAAGTAGCGGGGCTCAATCAGTACTACGGCGAGAGCCACACGCTGCGCGACACCCACTTGGCAGTAGAAGATGGCGGCTGCACCTGTCTTGCCGGCCGCAATGGTGTTGGTAAGACCACCTTGCTGAAGACCATCATGGGCATCCTTCCAGCCCGCTCGGGAAGTATCCACTTCGGCGGACAGGAATTGACTGGGCGACGTGCCGAGGTGCGCGCACGACTTGGCATCGGGTACGTTCCTCAAGGCCGCGAGATCTTCCCGCAGTTGACGGTGGAAGAGAACCTGTGTCTGGGCCTGCCGGCCCGAGCAGCCCGCGAGAAGACCGCGGGCAGCAAAGGCAAGAGTGAAGTTTTCGAGCAGATCTTCGGCCTGTTTCCCGTTCTCGAAATAATGCTCCGTCGTCGAGGGGGAGATCTGTCAGGCGGACAACAACAGCAATTGGCGATCGGTCGCGCCTTGGCCATCAAACCGAAGCTCCTCATCCTCGATGAGCCAACGGAAGGCATTCAGCCCAACGTGGTGCACGAGATCGGAGATGTCATCGTTCGACTTAATCAAGAGGCCGGCATCGCGGTGCTGCTGGTGGAGCAGAAGCTTCCCTTCGCCCGCCGGGTCGCTCGGGACTTCTGCATTCTCGACCGCGGCCGGACGATGGCGGAAGGCGCCATGACCGACCTTAGCGACGATCTGATTCGTCAACACCTGACCGTCTAATGGCCGTCTTCACGCGTGTCCCGCCATCGCACGGCCGAGAACAGCGAGATCCAGTCGCTCGCGCGACGTCTCATGAACGATGCGACCTTCACTCATGACCACAATTCGGTCAGACAACGACAAGACTTCGTCCAGGTCGGCACTGACAAGCAAAATTGCCGTGCCTTCATCCCGCGCGGCAAGCAAACGCGCTCGAATCTCGGCCACCGCGGCGAAGTCGAGCCCGAAGCAAGGGTTCGACACCACGAGCACCTTGGCGCCAGGGCAAAGCTCGCGAGCCAGCACGACACGCTGCACGTTGCCCCCGGACAAGGCACCGATGGGCGTGTCTGCTGAAGGCGCACGAATGCCGTATTCCTCGATCCCAGTGCGTGCCTCGTGCCGAACACGGCCATGCCGAACCAAGCGAGGAAACCGTGAAAGCGGCGGTTGGTCGAAGCGTCGCAGCGCCATGTTCTCGGCCACAGTCATGCCGGGAACGCATGCGTTGGCCAGCGGCTCGTCGGGCAAGCAACGCACGCCGTGGCGATTCATGTCGGTGCGGGTGGCACGGTAGGCATGGCCGCTGACAGCGATGCTTCCACCGCGGGCCGGCCGTTGGCCCGCCAGGACCTCGACCAGCTCGCGCTGGCCGTTGCCCGAGACGCCGGCGACTCCGACAATCTCGCCAGCCGCCACTTGCAAAGAGAGTTTCTCGACGGCGGGAAGGCCCAGATCGTCATTCGCGCAAAGGGCGGCGACGTCCAAGACCACCTTACCGCCGGACGACAGGGTCTTGGCCTGGGCGGCCTTGGGCAGAGCGCTGCCCACCATCATGGCAGCCATCGCATCGGTGGTTAGCGTATCGACTCGACCGCCGCCCACGTACTTGCCTCGGCGAAGCACGGTCACTTCGTCGCAATAGCCCGTCACTTCGCGGAACTTGTGGGTGATGAGCAGGATCGTCAACCGGCCCGCGCGAGTCATATCACGCAAAAGTCCAAGAACCTGGTCGGCCTCGGCAGGTGCCAATACCGACGTAGGCTCGTCGAGAATCAGGATGCGCGAGCCAAGGAAGAGCTGTTTCAGAATCTCTAGTTTCTGCTTTTCTCCCGCGGACAACGCTCGCACCGGCGTCCTGGCGTCCAACTGAAACGGCATGGTGGCCATGAAGGCACGCACACGCTCGTCCTCGGCGCGCAAGTCCAAGACAAAGGGCTGCTTTCTCTGTGCTAGCAGAAGATTCTCGGTGACGGTCATATTCTCGACGACCGTGAAGTGCTGATAAACCATGCCCACACCGAACGCACTTGCCTCGCGCGGGTTCCTGGCGACAAGGCGTGTGCCGTCGACGCTGATGACGCCTGCGTCTGGACGGTGATAACCCATGATGCATTTTACGAGGGTGCTCTTGCCCGCTCCGTTCTCTCCGAGCAAGGCGTGGACGGTACCCGGTGCCACTTTCATCGAAACGTCGTCGAGGGCGACGAACGAGCCGAACGTCTTGCCGACGCCGGCAAGGTCGAGCGCGGGCACCGCCGTCACCGTGTACGCTTCGGGTTGGTCGAGCTGCGTGAGCGCATTCATGGGAACACCTTGAGAAAAGAGTTGGAATCCGCGACCGCCCCAAATACTCCGTTTTGCATGGTCACCATTTTCAGTGCAGCCTGGTGATTGCCAAGGTCAGTCGCCGCGCAACAGTCGCTGAGCAACAAGCACTCGTAGCCACGGTCGTTCGCTTCTCGCATCGTCGTGTGCACGCACACATCGGTGGTGATGCCGGTAAGAACGATGTTCCTGATCCCGGCTTGGCGAAGGATGAGGTCGAGATCCGTCGCGCAAAACGAGCCCTTGCCAGGCTTGTCGATCACGGTTTCGCTGGGCAGCGGCGCAAGCTCGGGAATGATTTGCCAGCCCGGCTCCCCACGTACGAGGATCCGCCCGCACGGGCCCTCGTCGCCGATGCCCTTGCCGCCGGGAGCGCGGCGGGATCGCCATCGCTTGTTTGCCGGCAGATCCGAAAGATCCGGACGGTGCCCCTCGCGCGTATGCATGACTCGCAGGCGATGCTCGCGGGCCGCGCCAAGGACCTTGCGGATGGGCTCGATACACGCGCGGGTCAAGGAAATGTCGTAGCCGAGCAAATCGATGTAGCCGCCTTTGCCGCAGAAGTCAGTCTGCATGTCGATGACGATAAGAGCGGTATTGTCGGGCCGAAGGTCGCCATCGTAGGGCCAATTGTAGGGAATCGCAGAAATATGGCTTTCATCCATCGAAGGGATCCCTTTCTAGCGTTGCGCCCGCAGTTCGGCGGGCTGGCCCGCCAATGCACGCTTGGCAGAGCTGGTGGCAATCATCATCGCCAGCGTCAGGACATAGGGTGTGGCGTTAAACAGGTAGTAGCCACGGGTGATACCGACCGACTGAAGTGCAGGGCCAAGCGCACTCGCGCCACCGAACAATAGCGACGCCCACAGACAGCGCAAAGGCTCCCACTTGGCGAAGATCACAAGCGCGACGGCCATGAGCCCCTGACCGCTCGACAGACCTTCATTCCAACTTCCGGGATAGAAGAGCGAAAGGAACGAGCCGCCGACGCCCGCAAGGAATCCGCCGCACACCGTGGCGACGAAGCGAATGGACCGTACGTCGAACCCCATAGCCATCGCCGCGTTGGCGCTTTCGCCTACCACGCGCACCGCCAATCCCCAGCGGGTTTTCAGCAAGAGAAACCGGACCAGAAAGGCGAAAGCGATGCCCACCACGAAAAGGACATTCACGTTCAAGGCGGCGCGAACCTGGGGAAGACTGCTCCAAGCTCCCAAGGGAATAGCGGGCAGATGGGGCGCACTCGGCTTGATGAGAGGTTTGCCGAGGAAGAAGGCCAGGCCGACGCCGAACGACATCAAGGCAATGCCCACCGCGATGTCGTTCACCCGCGGCCGCGCGCACAAAAAGGCGTGTAAGGCGCCAAGAGCCCCGCCGAGGATTCCAGCAGCGAGGACACCGAGCCACGGCGATCCGGTCAGATACGAAATGCCGTAAGCGCCCATCGCGCCCATGACCAAGGTCCCCTCGAGGCCCAGGTTCACGCGACCGCTCTTTTCGGTCAGGCACTCGCCCAAGCTGACGAATAGAAACGGCGTACTGATGCGGATGGCTCCCGCAAGCACCGCCACAAGTACGCCCAAGACGCCGGTCAGAAGGACTGGATCTGCGACATTTTCCGGGCTCATGCGGACACCACTCTGTCCGCATCCAAAGTGGCCACAACAGCGCGCGTGCGACGCCGAACAAACAGTCGTCGTCCTTGCAGCGACTCACTGAACAGAATCGCGAGGAACAAAATACCCTGCAGTACGCTGGTCGATGCGTCGGGAAGTTGGAAGGTACGCTGCAAAAGCCCGCCGCTAGCGGCAACGCCTCCCAGCAGGATGGCCACAGGAATCACGGCCAAAGGCTGTTGCCTGGCCAAGAACGCGACCAGGATTCCGGAATAGCCATAACCTGCCACCAACGCGGCATTGGCGCTGCCGTGCACGGCCGCTACTTCCACCACGCCCGCAAGGCCTGCAGCGGCGCCCGCGAGGAAGCCAACCGTCACAATGACTCTCGCTACTGGCAGGCCCGCCAACTGCGCCGCCCGCGGATTGCCGCCCACCACGCGCGTGGCGAAGCCGAACACGGTCCACTTCATCAGTGCGTAGGCGAGCAAACAAGCGCCGAGCCCAAATGCGAGGCCAATGTGGACATCCAGCCCTGGCAGGTTGCCAAACATGATTTCATCGGCAATCGGTGGCGTCGACGGCTTATTGAGACTCGCTGGGTCCCGCAAGACCCCTTCGACCAGGTGATTGAACACCGCGATAGCGATGTAATTGAGCAAGAGAGAACCGATGGTCTCGTTGACGCCGCGGTAGGCTCGCAACCCGGCGGACAAGGCGATCCAGATTCCGCCCGCGAGAATGCCCGCGAGCACCATGCCGACCTGCACCTTCAGCGGCGACTGTCCCGCCAGCGCCATGGACACCGCCGCTGCCGAAAGCCCGCCCATGACAAGCGCCCCCTCGCCACCGATGATGATCAGCCCTGCCCGAGCGGGCAGCAGCGTGCACAGGGCGGTCAGCATCAGCGGGGCCGCCCGTTGCAGCGTGTTTTGAAACGAGAACCAGGTCCCAAAGGAACCCCGGAACATCTGTTGAAAGACCTCCAGCGGATTCTTGCCGAACAAGCCGACGAACGCGCCAAAGATCAGCAGCGAGGCGACGATGGCTGCCAAAGGAATGGCGACCGATTGCGTTCCGGCTCGCAGCCGCGACCATCCGCCTGCCTCCTCGCCTTGCGCTTCCATGGAAAGCCCTAGTGCGTCTTGCCGACCGTGCCCTCGACCAAATAGGACATGCTCTCGAGCGCGATGTCCGTTTGTTTGTGCTCCACGCCCGCGGGAATGACCACCTGACCGGTATTGTCTTTGAGCGGTCCCTTGTAGATGACCAAGGTGCCCTTCATAAGCTTGGCCTTGGCCTCGTCGGCTTTGGCCCGGGTAGCGGCACTGACGGCCTTGCCGTACGGAGATACCTTTACGAAGCCTTCCTTCAAGCCGCCACGGAGCAAGTGGGGAAACGATTTGCCCTCGCGCACCCACTGCACGTAGTCGGTGTACACCTTGGCCCAGTTCCACTCCGCCCCGGTAAGGTAGCCCTTGGGCGCAAGCGCCGACTGATTCGCGTGATAACCGGTCGTGTACACTCCTCGCCGCTCGGCAAGCTCGACGATCACCTTGGGTGAATCCACGTGCGCCGTCAAAACATCGACACCTTGATCAATAAGACTGTTGGCCGACTCGGCTTCCTTGACGGGCATAGACCAATCACCGGTGAAGACCACCGTCGTCGTGGCCTTGGGATTCACCGAGCGGGCGCCGAGCGTGAAGCTGTTGATGTTACGCAAGACCTGCGGGATAGGCTTGGCGGCGATGAAGCCCAACTTGCCCGACTTCGTCGTCATTCCGGCAACGATGCCCGAAATGTATTCCGCCTCGTCGATGTAGCCGAAGTAGCTGCCCACGTTTGCCGGGTGCTTGCCCTCAGTGTAAAGGCCTCCGCAGTGCAGGAACATCACGTCCTTGAACTTGTTTGCAACCTTGAGCACGTGGGGATCGAAGTAGCCGAACGAGGTGGGGAATATCAACTTCGCTCCGTCGAGCTTGACCATGCTCTCCATAGTCTTCTGCACGGCCAAGGTCTCAGGGACGTTCTCCTCCTCGACGATCTTCACGCCAGGAAGCGACGCCAGCGCCTTGGCTCCCTGAGCGTGGGCTTGGTTGTAGCCATAGTCGTCCTTGGGGCCCACGTACACGAACCCAACGGTCATGGGCGTGTCGGCGGCGCGGGCGGGGAGCGCCCACGCCCCCGCAAACGCCAAGATAACGTACGAAAGGATCCTCGGAACCATAGGTTTTATCATGCGAAGTCTTTGCCTCGTTTCGTGGCGTTGTGGTTTTGTCAGCATGGGAGCTTGAATCCCATGCTCCGTTTATAGACCGCGCCACGTTTCGTCGGCTTTTCAGAGGACTAAACTCGTCGTTAATACGGACGACCAGGAATCGCAGGCAAAACGGCGCAATCCTTGACACTGCCATGCCTCGGCGGCATTAAAGGCTCTCTATTTAGTCCGCTTTTGCCGCCCCGATGCCATGCCCATGCCGCCAACTTCCGCCAGCCGACCTTTGATGAGCTTGCGGACGAGCGCCTTCGCGAGAGGTCGCTTGGCATCGAAATGCAGCGCCGATTTCGTCCGCCCGTAGTCGCGCAGGTCGCTTGCGAGCGCGGTCAAGGTGCTTCCGCTGAACGGGAAATACGAACAGCCTTTCGAAGTTGCAAGAAATCCCGCAATAACGCCGCCCTTCACGCGAAAGGCCGGCATCGCATAGCTGATGCATTCTTCCGCCTCCGGAACAATCGACCGAATCGTCTGGCGCAGGCTCCCCAGCAGCACGCGCTTGTCCGCGCTGACCGTTGCAAGGTAGGCGTCAATGTCCCTGAGCTTTGCCATGCCCGAGAGCATGACCCGCGCCGATTCCTATCGCCACGACAGCGAGAATCGAACGGGTACGACCACGTGGTCTTCGACGGGCCGCCCTGCGGCTCTTGCGGGCTCGAAGGTCCATCGCTGAACAGCGTCCATGGCAGCTTGATCGAGCAGCGCATGTCCGCTGCTTCGAAAGAGCGATACCCGTAGCGGCCGGCCGTCCGAGCTGACCGTCACACTCAGCCGCACTTCGCCCTCTTCGCGTCTACGCTTGGCGACGACGGGATACTCGGGCGCAGGGTTGTTGCGGTAGCGTGGGACAGCCACGATCCTAACCGGACTGGGCGCCGAAACCGCGACCGAGCCTAACGTTGCGGTGAGAGGTGGCCCTCTGACTTCTTCGCGGGCTAGCGGCGCAGCTGCACTGGGCATCGCGACCTCGCCAGCGTTCGTCGGATCAGGGGCCAGGATGGCGGCGTTCATCGCGCGGCGAGGAGCCGCGGCTGCGTGCGCCTGCAGGTGTCTAGCGGGAGGTCTCGCAGGTGAGGCCGGCAAAAGTGCCGGGGCCAATACCCGGGCTGGCTGATCCGGGGCCAGGCGTTCTTTGCTTTGCTCGACCAGCTGGACTTCGACGTCATTGACCCTGGGATGGCCTTCCATGGGGCCCGCCAGCACCAGTGTCCCCAGCCCGGCGAGAAGAACGTGAGCGCCGAGCGAAACGCTGACCGCGAGCGAGGCGCGCCCCGAGGCAGCACTTGCGGTTGAAGGGGGCGACGCCATTTGCCTTAGTAGTGTACCGTGACGCCGCCCCGAATTTCGAAGGGTTCGGCAGGATGAAAGTGCACGCCGTTTACACCGTCCTTGGCCTCGCCGGGAAGGCGCGACTGGTAGTAATAGGAGATGTCGTCGCCCTGCGCATCGAGCAGATTGAGCCCGTCGATGGCCAGCTCGCATCTGCCATAGCGATAGCCGACCCTTGCGTCCACAAGGGTCAACGCTGGCTGGCGTACACTGTTGTCTTCGACGAGGGGCTGCGAGCTGAGCGAGCGTACGCGCGCGCTGGCGAAGAGGCCTATGGGCGACTCCACGGTTGCGACGCCCGACACCACCATCGGGATGGAGTTCGGAATGTAGAGCCCGGAATGACCATCGACATAGCGCGCGTGGGTCAGGGCCACATCGGCGGCAAGGGTCAGCCACGGCAGCGGCTTGTACGAATTGGCCCATTCCACGCCGTACCTGCGGCTTGCGGCCGTGGCTTCCGTGTCGCCACGGTCTCCGGCGAATGTCAGCTCCGAGTCGGACTTCAGGTACCAGAGCGCGAGCGTGCTGACCAGCCCCGGCAAGATGGAGGTACGGGTTCCTATTTCGACACCCTCGGTGCGCTCGAGCAAGGGCACCTTGGTTTGCGGCGCCAGGGCCGCCGCGCTCTCGGTGGCGGTCACTCCGCGGGCATCGTTGCTGTGAAAACCGGTACCGACACTCAGATAGAGCTCGGTCTTTTTCCACGGGCCGGCGATGATGCTCGCCTTGGGGCTGACGATGCCGGAGGTCGCGCTCCCTGAATTCGCAGGGTCGCTACTGTGTACATCCACGGCGAAGACGTCGGCGCGGATCCCCACATGGGTTCTCCATTTGCTGCTCCACTGTACCTGGTTGTGTGCGTACAAACCGGTGGTGAATTCTTCGATTCGGTCGTCGATAGAAACGCTTATCACCTGTCGCGCCCGGGTGTGGTCGAGCCCCGACCACGGCAGGTAATCGTTGCGAAGCTGTAGGCCGAACGTGTTCTGGACGTCCTTGCCGAACCAGGTCTGATTCCAGATCCGTTTGAGATCTGCGCCGCCGACGTAGCGCCGCTCGATCTGTTCGAATTGATCACCATTGGTAGGATCGTCGAGGAAGTAAGTGAAGTTCGAGAACAGATCGAACCGATAGTAGAACCCGTACACACTCAGCGACGTCGTGCCATCGTCGTGGGTGTGCAGCCAATGGAACGACAAAGCGCCTCGCCCCGTGTCGCCTCCGTCCGAAGCGTCGAGGGTTCCGAAACGGGTGATGAGTCCCTGGTCCACCGCCCGCTGCGCGACATGATCGGTGGCATGCCAGTTGGGGGCGACGTAGAGGCTGGCGGTAAGACTGAGCTCGTCATTCGATTGGGTCCAGGAATATCGCAGCAGCCCGTTGTAGCGGTTGGAATGCTCGGGCACCACCCACGGCCCGTCGTAGTGATTGTACTCGACGGCGTAAAGCAGCGTCCCCGGGCCCAGCTTCGGCGCCGCCGCGACCAGTCCGCGCACAAACCCGTATTCACCGCCCTGCAGGTTGAGCGTGCCCTGCGGCAGCCTATTGACCAGATGGACATCGGCCGCCCCTGCACCCGAAAAATCCCCCACCTCGGCGTAGAACGGCCCCTTCTTGTAGTCGATGAAGTCGACGAGCTCGGGGATCATGAAGTTCAGGTCGGAGTAGCCTTGTCCATGGGCGTGTGAGGGCAGGTTGACGGGCACGCCGTCCACGGCAAAGGCGAAGTCAGTGCCATGATCCAGATTGAATCCGCGCAAGAAATACTGGTTCGCCTTGCCATCGCCGGAGTGCTGGGTAACCACGAGGCCGGGAACCGTCTCCATGATCTCGCCGCGGCGGAGCAGGGGAAGGTCTTTGAGATCATCCGCGCCGACGGCGCCCTCCGAAGCGCTGACTGCCACGCCAAGGATGTCCTCTGCGCGCCCGCGGACCACCACCTCGGGCATCTCCGTGAGGCTGGCCGAGGCTGCGGGTGGGCTCGGCTCGCTGGGCGTGGCCGCCTTCCCGAGCGCAGATGCGGGGACAGGGACTCGGTCCGCCACGCTCGCGTTTTCACCGGAAACACCCCCCGCATCGATGCCTCCCGCATCTTCGGCACGCGCGGACAGCCCGACGGTCAAGGCGATGCCTGCGGCAAGTACTGCGCAGCGTGCCCGTGGCAGCCGGAAGCGTTTCATCCGGGAATCCCGCTCAAGAAAACGGAACCGAGAGTCGCACGAAGACTCGCCGTAGCGGACCGTACGCGCTGCCGACGTAGCCGGTGCCAATGCGATAGGCGTAGACTTCGTTGAACAAGTTCAGAACGTCGACGGCTATCTCGGGGCGCAGATGCGAGAAGATGTCGGAGAAGATGTCGAAGCGGTGGCGAATCGTGAGGTCGACGATCACGTGCGACGGCACCGTCTTGTCGCTGTCGGCGCCAGTCCGCATTCCGCTGCCGTAGTTCAGCAGGACCGACACGTGCGTGCTCGCGGGCGTGTCGTGAAGATCGATCCCGAGGTTGGCTGTCCACGTCTGCACGTGATCTAGCATCACCCACCTCTTGTCGGCGACCTCTTCCGGAGAAAACAAGAATCGTTCGGAGCTGATGCCCGAGCCCTGCGCGAGCTGCCAGCCCAAGTTCGCGAATCCGTCGACATTGTCCCCGCCGCTTAGCCTGCACGAGGCTTCGGCCCCGGCGGCCCGCCCACGTTCAAAATTGTAGCTGGCGACGAGGTTGGTGGTGCCCACATTCACGCGGTCGAGTTGATCGCTGGCGATGCGGCCCCAGCCGGTGATATCCAAGGTCAAACCGCGCAGGAGATGCCCGGTGAGGCCCAGCTCCGCAGACCAGTCCTTTTCTGCCTTGATGTCGACTGGAAGTGTCTGCCCGGCCCGGAAAGGAAGGAGGAGGCGACCTGCGACGGGCGCGTCGATCGTGCTCGGCGGTTGCCACAAGTATCCGGCAAACCCGTGCAGCGTGAGGTTCTTCGTGACGGCGTAGCTAAGTCCCAGCCGGGCACTTGGCCCGAGGAGAAACAACGACGGCTCGTCGCTGTGAAGGAAGGACGCACTCTCGATATCGAGCCTGGCGCCGGCGAGGATGGTCAACTTCCCGAGCAGGATTTGGTCTTGCAGGAAAGCCCCCGCGATAAGCACGTTGGTACTATCACTGCCTGGCAGTGTCTGCGCCGGATCTGCGCCGCCGGAAGGATCGTCGCGGAAGTAGGCTGTGTAATCCACGTTGCTGCGGGCTGCATCGACAAGTAGGCCGGTCTTCCAGACGTGCCGCTGGCCTTGCACCCACGTGAACGCGGCCAGCCCGCCTCCGTGAAGGACATCCCTGCGGACATCGCTGCACGCAGAGCCAGGATCTGCGGTCGGACCCAACGATCCGGCGGGATCGCAGGTGAGCTTTCCGTAAGCTTCGCGGAAAAAGGGTGCAATCTGCAAGGTGCCTACGGCACCGACATGCTTGTAGGATACCGCCGCAAAGACATTGCGTTCGGTCTCGACGGGGTTTGCATCGTAAGGCACGAAGGGCGGAGGATCGTTGCCATAGGCGTCGGGCCCCCGGACCGCTCCTGGTGGGGCTTGGGAAAGAGGCAGCAAGGTCGGGTCGATTGGGATCTGAAACCGACTCTGATTGAAGGTCGTGATGAATTCGATGTGGTCGGTCTCGCGAAGACGGTAATCCAGGCGCACGAAGGCGTTGCCCGACGTCATGTCATCGTGAAGGATGGGCGTCACCGACGGCGGGTCGAATCCGCGCTTGGTGTTCCGGAAATCGCCGGCCGCAAAGAGGCTGAGCTTTCCGATCTCCTGGGCGTAGTTGAGGGCGTAGTCGGTCGTGCCATAGGATCCGTACGCAACTTGCGCTTCCCCGGATGGGCCACCCAACGCGTGGCGCGTAGTTATGTCGATCACGGCACCGAGCCCCGAACCAAATTCTGCCGGGAAGCCGCCGGTCAAAACGCGAACGTTCTGCACCAACCTCGTTGGGATAAAGCCCATCGTGGCGCCCCATTCCCCGAGCGGAGCGGCCAAAAGAGGAATGCCGTCGATCACGTAGAGCAAGCCGCCATCAGCGCCGCGTACGTGGAGCCCGAAACCGAACGTGTCAGCGACGAACCCAGGCTGAGTCGCCAGCACGTAGGCAAGCGGTTGCGTGTCCCCCCCGGGCAGGGACGCAATCGTCTGGCGCGATAGGACGGATTCGCTCGTTCCGGTTGTCCTTTCCCTCCGGCCAAGCACCATGACGTCGTGGCCTGGTTCCGCCGAAACAGTCTCGGGCGCTGCCGGCGAGGCGGCTTTCTCCGCGGCCGCGGCGCTCCCCGGCTCTTGCGCGACAGCTGGGGCTGGCGATGCGTTGGGCGGGCCGCCGTCCTGACTTCCTGCCAACGGTTGAGACACAGTTCCTTGCCCTCCGTCGAGCGGTTCCTGGGCTGCGGCTGGGCGGGGCCAACAGGCGGCCAAACACAATCCCACGGTTACTCCGTAACGTCTCATGACGCCCCTTCAGTAGACGCGTCCGGAGCGTTATCCACAGTTGCCGCATCGGTGCTCGCCGCACGTGGGCAGCCGCCGTCGAAGGTCGGGTCGCCTCCCTCGGGACACACCCACGGCCAACGTTGTCCCGGGACGGGCTCGCCCAGGTCGTCATAGCTGCCAAGGCCACAGCCAATGCCCCATCCGATCGAGACGAGCCCTAACAGAAGGACTGCCAGCTTCCACCATCTTGTCTCGCGTGCGGATGATGATTGCTTCTTGGGTCGTCGGACCGGGAAGGTTTGCATCGCGCGCACTGTAATCATTCTTTACGGGTCGGTTTTGCGACTAATAAGCTACGGTTCCGTAACGGCGTCTTTCTTCACCGTCGGCCTTCCGGAGGCTACGCGGCCGCCCTTCAGAGGCGCAGCAAGCTCAGATCGAAGCCCCGTTCAAGGACCCAGATGAACCCCAAAAGGCCGATGGCGGCCGAGGCGGCGATGGTGATTTTCCGGGGCGCGATGAGCCCAGCGAGGAGGCGCAGCAATGGGAGCAGGGCGGCGAAGATCATGAGCTGCCCGAGCTCCACGCCGACGTTGAACGAGACCACCGAGCTGACGAGATTCGCCCTCCCGACGATCAGGTTCTGCAGGACGCTCGCGAACCCGAAGCCGTGGACGAGACCGAAGCAGAAAGCCACAAGCCAGCGGCGCGTGGCCTTTTTCCGAAACAGGTTCTCGACGGCGACGTAGCAGATGGAGACAGCGATGGCCGACTCGACCAGCCTGGAATCAAGGCTGATCACGCGCAGGGCCGACAGGAGCAGCGTGATGCTGTGGGCTGCCGTGAAAGCGGTGATGATGGGCAGGACGGCTTTGAACGACGGTGCGACGACCACGAGCGCCACGAGGAACGCGATGTGGTCGTATCCAGTCAGGATGTGCTCGATGCCGAGCAGGACGAAACGGCCTACATTGGCGAGCATCTCCCTCCACCTCGAGCGAGGCGACGCAGGCGCTCCCGGCACCGCCGCTCCGACGCCGGCGGCAGGTTTTGCGACGGCCGGTCTTGGCGTCGCGGCCGCCAGCATGCTCGCCTTCGCCCCGGTCTTGGCGGTGCCCGGCGGGGTCAGCGTCCAGGCGTGCGCCGATGACTCGAACGTGTACTGCATCGCGGGCGGTGAGAAGTCGAACACCGACTTCAGTGCGTCTCCGGTGGCTTCGGAAAGGTATCCGTAGGCGAGGTTCACATGCGCGTTTTGGGTCTCGTCGAAGAGCAGTTTGTAATCAATGGTAACGGGCCGCCCCGGTTCGAGCGGGATGCTCTCGACTGAGATCCAGATTGTGTAGGTGTCCCCGCTCTTCACCAACCTGTCGACCTTCACCGGGTACGCCTTGCCGTCCTCCCTGACCGACAGTTTCTCATCGAGATACGGCTGGAGGATCTCGGTCACTACTTGGTGCATCTGCCCGTCCGACAGGCTGTCACCTGGATCGCGCCACTCTTTCATGCCCTTGATGGTCTGCAGAAGCGCGACGCCGAGGTCGATGTTGGCGACGATCCGATTCCGACCGAAGCACCAGCGCGATCCTCCCATGGGCAAATCGTGCGCGAATGCTGGCGCGGCTCCCGCCAGCAGCACCACTGCCAGGTAGGCCACAGCCAGTCGCCTGCGCATGCTCACGCTCCCACACTGCGCTCGCTCATGGCCGCCGCGAACGGACACTCGGGATCGGGCGCGAAGGCATCGCCGGCGACGAATGCGGCCACCGCGCGGCAGCCCCCCTTGCAGATGTCCCGATAGTCGCAAGAGCGGCATGGCTCGGCAGCCCGCTCGATCCAACCGCGTAGGCGGGTCAGATGCTCCGACGTTCGCCAAAGCCCCGGCAGTTCGAAGATCGATTCGTCGCTCGATAGAAAGGAGCAGCCAGCAAAGTTGCCATTGGAACGCACCCCGAGCAGGACATTCCCGGCCTCACACCCGTAGACTGAGAATTGCTCCATCAGACTCTTGTCCGGTCGGTGCCAGCAGAACATTGGAACGAACGAGCAATCGATCTTGACCGGGAAGCCACCGTACAAAAGGGACAGGTCCCGGATGAACGGGAAGAAATTCTCGTTCTGAGCCAGGGTCAATCGCCGCTCGAAGTAGTCCTTCTTGCCACGCCCTGAGGGCTTGAGCCGGAGAAGCTCCACGTCGACGAGCCCTCGCTCCTTTGCGTACGCGACGAGGTTGGCCAGCCCATCGAGACCCTCTCGCGTCACGACGCAATTGATGCCGACGCGGATCCCTGCTTCCCGCAGAAGATCCACCGCGGCTAGCCGCGCGGCTCGACCGGCCTGAGCGGCCCCGTCGAGAGAGTCGAGGCTGACGTTGACCTGACCGAAGATGCGGCATCGTTCGGCGGTCTCCCGCGTCAGAAGAGATCCATTGGTAGTCAAATTGGGGACCATGCCGCGTGCGCGCGCGTGAGCGGCAAGCTCGAAGAAGTCGGGCCGCTCCAGTGCCTCTCCGCCGCCAAGCGCGATGTGGAAGACTCCCATCTCGGCGAGCAGGTCGATGGCTCGCCGGAGATCGGCCGATGACAACTCGCCGGCGTCGCTTGGCCCCGAGTCCATGTAGCAGTGGCCGCAGCGTTGCGAACAGGCGTTCGTCACCGAGAGATGGACTTCGAGCGGCGCGCTGAGGAGGCTTATCTCTGACTCTTCCGATTCTTGCCAAGCTGCGCAGGGTTGATGGCCCAGGCTTCGCATGAAGTCGCGGTCCACGTGCACGAGCATCGGCGGATCTTCCAGGGCCAGGATCCCGCCGAAGGACTCAAAACGATGTCGGATTACATTCATACCGTCTTCACCTCCGGCGTCCCTTGCTTCGCCTCGACCGGTCGCGCGCGCTGCTTGGCGTGGATGCCATCAATGAGTGTCGCGACAACGTTGAAGAGCACCGTCATCCCTGCACCAATGGTGAAGAAGGCGACCATGTCGACCCCGATGCTGCTCGAGTTGGGGTTGTAGCCGGTCTTCACTTTCAGGATTCTTCCCGTCATAATTTCCTCTCACTGTGCAGTGGCTGGGGCGGTCGCTGGCCCGCCCACGACTTTCTTCTCGTTCAGTTCGGCGGTGGGCGCGACAGGGCCTTTGGGGCGTCTCATATCCTCGCCCCAGCGGTGGTACACCACACCGAACACGTCGATCATCTCCGGCCCGTTCGGCTGTCGGATCACGAGCAGATAGAGGACGGACGTGGTCATCACGACCACGAGAATCGGGCTGGCGACGAGGCGCACGATCTTCGGCCAGCGCTCCCAGAACGATCCACGTCTCAGTAGGAAGAGCCACACGATAACGGTCAGGTTGAGCGCGATGCCTGTGTAGACTACTGTGTCGGGAATGACGACCGGATAGCCCGTTGTCTCGATGGTGTAGAAGCCTGGCATGCGGGCCACGTTCAGCGCCACCCAGGCCAGAGCAATGATGAGGAGCTTCCAGACAGATCGCCGCGTGATTCGCCTCCACGGCTTGCCGAGGAGCACCGCGCCCCACAGCCCCAGCACCACGCCCCACGCGACAAAGCCCCAGCCCGAGGTCTCGTTGAAATGCAGGGCGGCCGCCTGGTAGGCCTTCATGTGCTCGGCCGACATTGGCTTTCCGCTCTGTGCCAGCGCCTGGAATGCGAGATAACTCTGCTTGTGCTTGTCCATGCGGGCGTAGGCGTAGCCCAGCTCCGCCTGGATCCTGTCCTTGAGGAAGAAGTCGGGATGTTCCTTCAGCAGGGCCTCGAACTGCTTCACCAGCACCTCGTCGCCCTGGTTGGCGAAGCGAATCTTCTGGTAAGTTGCGAAGGCGTCCTTCTGCGGAAGCACCTGCTCGAGCGTGGCGATCTTCTGCCGGTAGAAGGCTGCCTGGCGCACGTCGGCGTACTTCTCCAGGAATTCCCGATCCCAGCGAATAGCAGGGGCGACATCGACGACGTTGTCCTCGTAGAGCGTCCCCAGCATCTGCACGGCGTAGCGGCGCGCCGGGCTCTCGGGGTGTTCCGCGATTTCGAGGTTGAGAGCGATCGCCTCGGCGAACCGCTTTTCGATGTAGGCGCGCTGAGCCTTCTGCTGCAGAGCGCTCACGGCCGGATCCTCCTCTGCAGCACGCGCAGCGCGGGGCGCTGGCGACAGCACGCAGAGGGTTGCTAGGAGGACGAGGAGGATACGCACAGGCATTGCCGAAAAATCAGGGGGAGGACACAATGGGTCCCAGCGAGAGAATCTCCGACGAGCGAGCTGCATGGTCACATCCTTACGGCCGTGACCATACGGAAGCTCTCGCGGGCGGATCGTTAACGTTTAGCAACGGTTCTGCAACGGAGATTCCAAGAACAAGCAATGGAGCTCCCAATTGCTCATCAGCGTCTGTCAATCTCCTCGGTAGGCATCCGGCCCCCCTGGATCCACAGATCCACAGCCGGTTAGTGGACCTGCAGCGGTTTCTGGTCAGTGCCTTCAGCCGAGAATCGGAACTTCTCGAAAAAAAAAGAACGACGGAGGCCCGAAGGCCCCCGTCGTCCCGTTATCCGACCTGCTTACTCCTTCAGGATCACTGGTGTGAAGAAGCTGGTGGTGTTCGGATTGATGCCTCCGGTGCCCATGTCGAGCTCCAGCGGAACGACGACCTGGCCGCCAGCCAAAACGCCGCTGCTGGTGGCACGGATCATCGGCTCGCCGTTGTTAGAGCCGGTCGCACCGACCACCGTGACGGTGGTGGCCAATCCGGTGTTCTGGGCGATCATTGAGGTGAGCGGCGGGCTCACGGTGCTGTACTCGTTGTCCGGGGTGCCGAGCCCGGCGAGGTTCAGGATGCCGTCCATCACGACGTCGACGGTTCCGGCAACATCCGCACCCGTGTTGGTGAGGATCAGTTTGCCCATGTAGTGGCCGGTCGTTGCATCCTGCACGAACGCGCTCGTCGTTGCGGTGAACTGCGGCGTGACGTTGCTGAAGTGATTGAGCACGATGGTCTCGATCTTCGAGAGGGTCAGCGCGGCCGGCGTCATGATGGCCGTCAAGCTCACGTTGTTGACCTGGTAGGCGGTCATGGTGAGCGTGGTCGGCTTCACGTCGAAGGTCACGAACTCGAAGGCAGGCCACGCCGTGATGACGTGCGGGTACTTGCTGTGGGTGTTGGTCATGTCGGGCTGATAGACCGGCGCGCCGCCACCGCCGCTGGTGATATGCGGGACGTTGAGCGCAATCTTGTCGCCCTGGGCCTGGGTGAGGTTATAGGCACCCGTGCGAGCGTAGTTGTGGCTGTGACCGGCGAAGACGAGGTCCACGTTGTACTGGGTGATGAGAGGCTCGAGGTAGGTTTGGGCGGAGGTGTTGTCGCCGTCCGAGCCCGCGGAGTACGCCGGCTCGTGATAGACGAGGAGCTTCCAAGGCTTGGTGGTGGTGGCGAGGTCGTTCGTGAGCCAGGTGTACTGCTGCGAACCAGGCGCAAAGCTCGAGTACTCGTCGACGAAGGTGAGGTGGACCGGGCCGTAGTCCATGGACCAGTAGAGGTTGTTGTACGCGGCCGGAGTGCTGGTCCCGGTCCCGGTCCCGGCCTTGAGCGTCGCAGCCGTGTACGGGAAGGGGAAGTACTTCGGGAAGGTGGTGCTGTAGCCGGAGGCGTTGTCGTGGTTGCCCTTAACCCCGTCGATGGGCGTATTGGCGGTGTACGCGACGATGTCCTTCTTGGTGGGATCGAACCACTGGCTCGTCCAGTAGCTCTCGCCGTCGGTGCTCACCCAGTCACCATTGTGGATGGCGAAGCGCTGGTAGTCCGCGTTCCCGGGCTGGGAGTAGAACGTGGTGAGCGCCTG
>ODAK010002720.1_pt1 | contig 18530 bp, 17 predicted proteins | sample 1539591 | NCBI WGS metagenome assembly ODAK01 (sample SAMEA3539303, study PRJEB22396) | soil metagenome | biome: tundra; feature: field; material: soil | place: USA | collected 2010-05 | depth 0.15 m | reverse complement strand
CACCAGCACGTCGGACATCCGGCCGCTGTCATATACGTTCATCTGGCAGCCCCAGGTGATCACGTGCAGCCGTTTGCGCGCGGCCCCGGGAATCGCAGAGGGAGGAATCGCCTGAACGGTTGTGACTGCCTGCTCCGTGCCGGTCATCGACCAAACTCCACCTCACCCAAGCGGAGAAGCCCGTTGGGGAAGGCGGGAGACATCGTTGGGGCCGGGCCCCTGGTCAAGCGCGTTGGTGCAATATGAACTCCGGATGGCGTGCGGAGTGTGCCAGGAACACCGGGCTCGTTGTCAATGGTTTGTGTGAGGCATCGAATTCAGGGAGCTCAGAGCGCACGCCGAGCCCGGCCACGATCGCACAGGCCGGCAACCAATGACATCAAGCCGCTGTTAACCTCTCATTCACCTTTCGCCGCTATTCTCCCTTGTGTACCGGTGACGATCGAGGCGCCGCTGATGCAGGCCGCCTCCCTACCCGCTCCCAAGGAGACGAGGGTCCATGCGCATCGACATCATCACCCCGGCGTACGACGTCGCGCCCTACGTCGGCGATGCGATCCGCTCGGTTCTGGCCCAGACGCATCGCTATTGGACCATGACGATCGTCGACGACGGATCCACCGACGAAACCGCTGCCATCGCCGCCACGTTCGACGACTCCCGCATCCGCCTGCTCCGCCAGCGCAACGCCGGCGTTTCGGCCGCGCGCAACCTCGGTCTGGTGGCGTCGAACGCGGAAGCGGTGCTGTTCCTCGACGCCGACGACTGGTTGAGCCCGGACGCGCTGGCTACCCTCGCCGAGACGCTGCGGACAGCCCCCAACGCGATAGCGGCGGTAGGCCCGTATCGGCGGGTGCCGAATGCGACACCAAAAGGCATGTCGGGAGGCAGCCGGGTCTGTCGCGCGGCATCTGGCGACCTCCTCAAATCACTGCTCGTTCGCAACCTGTTCGCCAATGGCGGCCACCTGCTGATCCGCCGGCACAAGGTGGAGACAGCCGGAACCTTCAACCTCGGCCTGACCTATGGTGAGGACTGGGAATACTGGACCCGCCTCGCGTGTTTTGGCTCGTTCGCCGCCACCCCGGGACGTGGCCCCCTGCTGTTCGTGCGAGAGCGTCAAAATGGCGCGTATCGCGGCATGGCGGCGCGGCCGGAATCGTTCGTCCCCTGCATGGATGCGATCTTCAACGCACCCGCGCTCAGGTCCCGGTTCAGCGCGGCGGACCTCGCCCGTCTACGGCGGCGCGCCGAGGCCGAAAATGATTGGATTGTCGGCCGCGAGTTGATCCGGCACGGCAAGGCGACCGAGGGACGGCATTACCTGCGCCGCTCGGTCGCCGCGGCGCCGAGCCTCAAACGCCTGGCGTTGCTGACCGCCGCATCGCTGCCAATGACGCGTGTCGGGCCGTTCCGGTCCTACCCGATGCCGGATACGGTCTGAGGCCAACCCGCCCGCCGCCCGGAATGGAAACGTTGCTTTCGTGCGCCATTGCCGCGCCACGCGGCCGGTTGGTTCGATACAGGCGGTAAACTTACGAAAACATTTGACCAGGATTGTGTATCTGTCCCATTTTATGAGGCAGACGTCGGTTCCCGAGCACACATTTTCTCAGGGACGACAATCAGGCTGACAAGCCATCGCGAGGGAAGGTGCGACCTTTGACCCAAGTCCGTTTCAGAACAGCCAGGACTGCCCCACTGCTTGCCGCGGCCCTTTGTTGCAGTCTTCTCGGCTGCCAGGCGCCCGTAACGGGACCCGGTGCGCAATTGGCCATGGACGCGACAGACCCCTGCCGGGCCGACCGCGCCGCGTTCGCCGGCTCCAAGACCTATTTCCAGGACCAGATCGTCAGCGGTGCCGTGACCGGCGCGGCGGTGGGCGCCGGAGTGGGCGCACTCACCGGACTGGCGGCCACCGGAAACCTGCGTGGCGCCCTGATCGGAGGTCTGGCCGGCGGAGCCTTCGGCGGCGTCGTGGGCGGAAGTTCCGCCTATTACAACACCCTGGCGGAACGCGCGCGTGACCAAAACGAACTGGCCTACGACATGAACCAGGACCTGGCGCGTGAATCGCAGGAGATCGATCACTCGGCGGCGACGTTCGGACGGCTGCGGGCCTGCCGGTTCGGCCAGGCACAGTTCGTGAAGAACCAGGCGCGGGCCGGTGTGCTCGACCGGCCGACGGCACTGGCGCGGATCGCCTACCATCGCGACAAATTCAACGAGGAACTGAACATCGCGCATGAGTTCGGACTGACAATGGCGCACCGTAGCCAGCAATTCCAGCAGGCCGCCAATGACCTGAAGACCCGGCCGCCTGTCGCGGCGCAAGGCGCGCCCGCGACCCGTGCGGAGCCGGCCCGGATCGCTCAGGTGGATCGCGCCGCGTCGGTCTCGGTGCCGGAGAAGCGCGCCAGCTTCGATAAGACCGTCGCCTCGGCCCAGAGCAGCAGCAAGGCCGCCTTCGACCTCGACAACAACGCCAAACTTGGCTGGCTGCTGCTCCACGGGCTCGATGCATAAACTCCTGGCGATACTACTGGCCGCGGCGCTGCTGGTGCCGCGGTTCGCGGTGGCGGCCGATACTGGACCGATCCTGGTTCTGGACACCGGGGGGCACGAAGCGGCGCTCAACGCCGTGACGCGGTTGGCGGACGGCGGGATCGTCACGGTCTCCGATGACAAAACCGCACGGATCTGGAGCGCGGACGGTACCGCGTCTCTGGGCGTGCTGCGTCCGCCGATCGGGGCGGGTGACGATGGAGCGCTGTACGCGGTCGCGGCCTCGGCCAAGGTGATCGCGGTCGCGGGCCGGATTCGCGCACAGCGGGGCGGCTTTGGGATCGCGTTCTATTCAGCCCAGGATTTTCGATCGCTGGCGTTGATTTCGGGAATGCCGAGCGCGGTGCTGACCATGAAAATGTCGCCGGCCGGGGATCGGCTGGCAGTCGGCCTGGACGGCGGCGGGTTGCGCGTCTTCGACCTGAAGAACCAGACCGCGGCTCTGGAGGATCCGGATTATCCGGGCAAGATCACCTCGTTGGATTTCGATCCTTCGGGGCGGCTGGCGGTGGCGGCCGACGACAATATGATCCGGCTATACGACGGCGCGCTGCATCGCCTGCCGCCGATGATGCTCCATGCGGGCGCCCGGGCATATGGCATCGCGTTCTCGCCGGATGGTTCGCGACTGGCCGCCGGTGATCGAACCCGGCCGGTGGTTCACCTGTTCGACATGCACACCGGACGGGCTGACCGGGACCTGGAAGGCACGCCGGGCAAGACCGGCAGTTTCAATGTCGTCGCGTTCTCATCCGATGGCGCCACCGTATTCGGAGCCGGTTCCTACCTCGATGCCGCCGGCACGGTGGAGATCCGGCGCTGGCTGCTCAACAAGGGCGTGGCGATCGACATTCCGGTCGCCAAAGACCTGGTAACCAGCCTGCTGCCCAATGGCAACGGTGTGGCGTTCGCCACCGCCGAGCCGGTACTGGGCTTCGTGGACGCGGATGGCCACCCCAATGTGGCGCAGGCTCCGCGCCATATCGATTTCCACGACCGGGCGAGAACATCGATCAGGCTGTCCCACTCGGGCGCGGGCATCGAGATCGTGCTGGCCCATGGCGCCGCGCTGGCCGTCGACGTCAGCACGCGCACGTTCCTGCGCTCCGGCGACGCCACAGGGGATTTCGCGCCGCCCGTGGCCAGCGCCTACGGCATGATCGTCACCGATTGGCGAGACAGCCACGCACCAAAAGTGAACGGCCAGAAACTGGGACTGGAGCCTGCGGAAACCGCGCGATCCGCCGCGGTCTCGCCGACCGGCGCGGTGGTCGGCACGGATTTCTTTGTCCGGTTCGTCGGCAAGGATGGCTCCGGTTGGAAGGTCTCCGCCGGTTTCCCGGCCTGGACCGTTGGAGCCAGCGCCGACGGACGGCTCGTCGTCGCCTGTTTCGGCGACGGGACGATCCACTGGTACAACGCCGCGGACGGCCGGGAGCTGATCGCGCTGTTCATCGACCCGGCGACCGAGCGTTTCGTGCAGTGGACTCCCGCCGGATATTTCGATCACGACCATCGCGCCGATGGTAAACCCGATGGCCGGACCCTGATCGGCTATCGCATCAACGAGGCATCCGGCCGCACCAGCGATTTCGTTTCCATCGGCCAACTCTACCCCACCTGGTTCCGGCCCGACCTGGTTGGCTTGTCGTTCCGCGATGACGGCAATGCGCGGCGCGTGGTGAACGAGCAGGAGTCGCACACCGAAAAAGTCGCCGATGTGTTGCGGAGCGGACTGCCGCCCAAGGTGACGCTGCTGGATGCGTGCGCGGTGGACTCGATGACCGCGACCGGCTGCGACAGTGCGCGTGCGATCGCGGTACCGCTCGGACGCGCCGGCGATCCGCCCGCCGTCACCGCGCCCGTCCTGCTCGTGCGCTACAAGGTCGATTTCCCGGGCGACGATCCTGGGCGGGTCGTGCCGCGCCTGAACGAGGCCGTGTTCAACACCGGCATCCAGGTCGAGTCCACCGCGGCTCACAGCAGAATCGAACACGCGCTGATCCCCCTCGCGCGCGGCCTGAACGTCGTCGAGCTATCACCGGTCAGCGGCTCCGGCGCGATCGAGGCGGGCAGCGGGGCAAGCCCGGTGATCCGATTGGTGCGATCGTTCGAGGCGAAGGAGAAGGCGCCAGACGCGACGGAACCGGTCGCATCAGGGCGGATGTTCGTGCTGACCGTCGGGGTCGCCAAACTGGTCAATCCGGACTGGAACCTGGCCAATCCGGGGAATGACGCCACGGCGCTCGCGGATTTGCTGCGGCAGGACAAGGCGCACTTGTTCGCCGGGATCATCGCGAAGACGCTGACCGACGCGGACGCGACCAAGGCGAATATCGTCGCCGCGCTTAAGGACATCGGCGGCGAAGCCACGCCGGACGATGTCGTGGTTATTTTCCTCGCGGGCCACGGCCGTACCGTGGATGCACATTACTATTTCGCGCCAAGTGACATGGGGCGGCACGATCCCGCGCTGATGGCGGCGATCGGGGAGGCGAAGACGGACGAGACATTCAACAAAGCGGTTGACGCGGTGTTCCGGACGGAAGGGCTCGGTCAGGATGACCTGCTGCCGTTGATCCAGGATATGCGTGCCACACGCATCGCGTTCATGCTGGACACTTGTTATTCCGCGACCGTCGCGGATGCCGATACGGTGCTGCGTCATGACGTGAACGACACGATTACCAATCGCATCGGTCATGCCTCCGGCCGGTTCGTGCTGTCCGGATCATTCACCGAAGCGTTCGACTCCGCCGCCGGCGCCGATGCGACGGTGGGCGAGGAAGGGCATGGGCTGTTCACCTCGTACTTGCTGCGCGCGTTGCAGGGCGACGCGGGGACCGATGACTCGGGGCGGATCGACATTTACAAGCTGGCGACATTCACCCGCGAACACGTCGCCGCCGCCAGCCGCCGGATACTGGAACAGGATGCGGCGAAGACCGGCGAGAAGGCACCCGACGTGCAGAAGCCGGCGTATTATTTCGCCGGCAACGACTTCTTCGCGGTGCGCAAGTTGACGTCGGCGTCAGTCGGAAAGTAGCGGCCAGGTCTCCGCCAGACCGAGTCCGCGCACGGTGATCCCGTTCGGCAGCGTGGCGGTGTAAGAGTCATGATGATGACCATGCACGATCAACCGCGCGCCGCCCGCCGCGGCGAGGTCGTCGATCACCGCGAAACCATGCCGGTGACAAGACGGCGCCTCGTGCGTCACCAACACATCGAACCGCTGCTCCGCGAGGTGGTCGACGTCATCGGGAAAGATCGAGTCGCGGTGCCATAGCGGCAGGCCGCCTCGCCACCATCGTGCCACTGGTTGCGTTGCGAGGAACGCCTCACGGTTTCGGTATCGTGGCGGGTCGATTGGCTGCGATTCGTCGTCTGACCGCGGATACCAGACCGAGGGCTTGAACACCCCAGGAAGGCCGGCGATCCGAACGCCGTCGATGTCGGTCACCCGAAAACCGAGGTCGCCCCCGGGATGATCGGTGACGAGGTTGTCGTATGCCGTTTCAGTCTCGCAATCGTGGTTGCCGAGGATCCAGCGCACTTGCCAGCCCGCCGCGAGGACCGCGGCGAACGTTTCGTTAAGCGGCCGCGAACAATCCAAATCGCCCAACAGAATGAGGATGCCAGGGGTCTGGGCCAGACAGGCGCGGATAATGGGGGTGAAGTCGCGGTGCGGATCACCGGCGAACAGGATCGTCATGGTGCTCGACTGCCGCGGTGATCGCGCGAAGAAAAGCTGATCATTGTTCCGACGGGCATTCGGCTGATCCTGCCCTTGGTCGCGCCGGAGGTGGCGGCAGATTGTCCGTCCGTGCGATGAAGTCCGCGACATTGTCGTGCAATTGCGCCAGAGCTTCCCGGGTCAAATACACCATGTGACCGGACCGATAGCAGCGATATTCGATATTGGCTCGTAGGTCCGGCGGAATTGGCAGATGCCGCATCTCGTACTTGCCCTGGAAATATGGTGTCAGCAGATCGAAATACCCCGCGTTGAGCTGCAGCTTCAGCAGCGGATTCTCGGTCATCGCCTGTGCGAGATCCGGCATCACATTCGCCGTTTGGTCGAACGGCGGCCCGTTCCCCGACCCGTCCGGCGGCTGATGCGAGTAGTCCCAACGATCGCCGATATCATCGATCGCCGGCCGATACGACTTACCTTCGCCGTACTTGAGCACACGGCGAGCGTAATCATTGAAACTCGAGACATAAGCCGAGCCGATGGCCGCGTCCGATGGATCATAATGCGCCTTCCGACTCATGCGATCCAACGAATGTCCGGCGAACCGCGTATCGGTCGCGCCGATGATCAGGTCGCGGCCGCGCAGCAGCTCCTGTCTGAATTCGTCAGGACTGACCCGCAGGTCCGCGCGGCGCAGATAGTCCTCCGACAGGCCGGTGAACTCATGCAGCTTCGCCACGATGGCCTCACGCGTGGTCTGATCCAGGCTCGTACCGGCCGCCAGGGCCGCCGCGTAATCGCCCATCGCGAAACGCTCCACCTCACGCAGCAGCGAAAGCGGCACGCCGGTGGATCGCTGATCGGGCGGCTGGCGGTGATACCACGCCGCCGCCGCGTAGGTGGGGAGCCCGAGCAGATACGGCAAATCGTTTCCTGGCGTCGTCTTCGGCTGGTCCGGATAGAAGTTGGCTGCCAGCAACGGCGACAGCATGATGACGCCGTTGAAATCCACACCCGGGTGGTTCTGCAACCTGCTGACCAACACCGCGGCGCGCGTCGTTCCGTAGCTTTCGCCGAACAGATATTTGGGCGAATTCCAGCGTTGGTATTTCGACAGGAACGCGGTGATGAACTCGGCGAAGGCGTGCGCGTCCTGGTCGACACCGTAGAACGATTTCTCCTTGTCCTGGCCCGAGACCCGACTAAACCCCGTGCCGGGTGCGTCGATGAAAACAAGGTCGCTCACATCCAGCAGACTTTGATCGTTGTTCACCAGGCGATACGGCGCGGCGGCGGAATGCATCGCATCCGCGGTCTCGACCCGTCTCGGTCCCAGCGCACCCATATGCAACCACACCGACGCCGATCCTGGACCTCCATTGAACAAGAACGTAATCGGCCGAGCGGCCGCGGCGCTATTCCGTTTTTGATAAGAAACATAGAACATCGACGCCGCGGCCGCCGGATTCTTCGCGCTGTCATCCGAATCATCCTTGGCGTTGTCGCCCGCCGGGGCTGCGTCATCCCAGTCTTTCGCATGCACGACCAACGTGCCCGCCACCGCGCAATAGTCGATATTCGCACTGCCGGCCGTGACCGAACCCTCGGTCCACGAGTCACTCAACCCGGCACGCGAAGGCGGGGTATCGCTGTCAGATTTCTCCGGCGGATGCTCGGCGGCCGGCGCGCTGCAATGGGGCACCGGAGGCGGCGCCGCCGGCGTCTGTTCAGCCGCGAGCGTCGGCAGCGCGACGGCAACGCCAAGGACCCAAGCCATCCAGACGGGCCGGTTGGGCGGCTTGGGTTCGAGGTTCTGCTCACGGATCGGCATGGTCCTTCCTGACGGGAGCGTGGTCCGTCAATATGGCGCGATCAAGGCCGAAGGAGGAAGCCGATGCCAGCTCGCACGGGTGCGGAGTTGCTGCGTGGATTGAAGGATGACCGCCAGATCTGGGTGGGCAACGAAAAGGTCACCGATGTCGTGTCACACCCGGCATTCTCGGGCGCGGCCAAGGGACTGGCCGCCGTGTTCGACCTGCAATGGGACGCTTCGGACGATTGCCTGTTTCCCGACCCGGAAACCGGTGAACTGATCAACGTCAGTCACATGATCCCGCGCTCGCCCGAGGACGTGAAACGGCGGCACCGCGGGTTGCGGCGTATCGCGGAGCACACCGTGGGCGTGATGGGGCGGACGCCGGATTATATGAACGTGACCTACGCGGGATTCGCCGGGTGCGCGCATGAATGGGCGGAATACGGCAATGAGGCAGGAGCCGCGCGGCAGGTCGAATATCAGAAATACCTGCGCCGCAACGACATTTGCCTGACCCACACGCTGATCCATCCGACGATCGACAAGGCGAAGGACGAAATTCCAGGCCAGGAAAACGACGTCATATTGCGCAAGGTCTGCGACACCGAGCATGGCATCATCGTGCGCGGCGCGCGTATCCTGGCGACTTTGGCGCCGTTCGCCGATGAGCTGGCGGTTTATCCGGCTCGCCCGCTGCCGGATGATGGCGACAAATTCGCGGTCTCGTTCTGCATTCCGATGGCGACGCCCGGCCTGAAATTCCTGTGCCGCGACAGTGTCGCCGGAACCGATAACGTGTTCGACCATCCGCTGTCGTCGCGGTTCGATGAACAGGATGCGTTTCTGATCTTCGACGATGTCGAGGTGCCGCGCGACCGTGTGTTCATCGACGCCAACGTCAAGGTCTACAATCAGACCAACACGCGCAGCTGGCATTCGAACGTCATGCAGCAGACGATGATCCGGGCCACGACCAAACTGGAGTTCGCCTGGGGTCTGGCGACCGCTCTGGCCGAGGCGATCAACGACAAAAGCGCCGCCGCGCAACAAATGCTGGGGGAGTTGTGGTGTTACGCGGAACTCGCCCGTTCCGCGGTGCAAGCGGCCGAAGATCATTGCAGCGAATGGGGCAACGGTGTGTGGTTTCCGGACGGGCCGCCGCTGATGGCGCTGAAGGCGATGATGCCGTTCTGGATGCCGCGCGCCAACGAGATCATCAAGCTTCTGGGTTCGCACAATCTGCTGGCGACGCCGACATGGCGGATGATGCGAGATCCCGAACTGCGGCCATTCATCGACAAATACATGCACGGCGCCAACGAAACGAGCGCGGAGAGGCGCATTCGGCTGTTCCGTTTGGCATGGGATTATGCCGGCACGGCGCTCGCGTCGCGGGTGGAGCTGTATGAGCGGTTTTACCTGACCTCGGGCGCGCGCAATCAACAGCGGGCGCAGACGTTGGCGAAGCGCGACAGTGCACTTGCGCTGGTGGAACGGTTTTTGACGGAGCCAGTGGATTAGCCGGACTTGATCAGCGGTGGCGGCTCGTCTACCGTCCAGTCAGCTTGGCTACCCGCCAGTTACCCTGGCCGGCGAACGCGCCACGACTTAAGCAAACTTAAGGAGGAACCTGCCATGACCCGCGTCTACAACGTGATCGATGCCGACGGCCATATCCTGGAACCCTTGTCGCTCTGGAACGACTATATGGATCCCGCGTTTCGGGATCGCGCGCCCAGGTTGATCAGGGATGATGATGGGAAGGAGAGATTGCTGATTGAGGAACAGGTGCTCGGCAGCAAGAAGGGCATGGGCGCGATAGGCGCGGTGGGGGCTCGGGACGGGGTCGTCGTCGACGACACCATGCAATATGAGCAGGGGCGCAAGGGCGGGTTCGATCCGCATGCGCGCATTCCCGACATGGATCTCGACGGTATCGATGCCGCGTTCCTGTTCCCCAGCATAGGTTTGTTTTGTGGAGCGGTGAAGGATCCCGCGCTCGCCGCCGCCGTTGCGCGTGCTTACAACCGGTGGTTGGCGGATTACTGCAAAGCCTATCCGGACCGCTTGTTCGGCGTGGCGATGATCCCGTTGCAATCCGTCGATCGCGCGATCGAGGAAATGACGTTCGCCCGAAAAACACTGGGGATGAAGGCCGCGTTCATTCGGCCCAATCCATACAGCGATAAGATGATCGACCAGCCGATGTACGAACCGTTCTGGGCTGCCGCCGAAGGTCTCGACATGTCGGTGTGCTTCCACGAGGGCGCCGGCGCGGGCATGCCGCAGGTCGGCACGGATCGTTTCGAAGGACGTGGCGCGCGGCACATCGTTTCGCACACGATGGAAATGATGATGGCCTGCCTCGCGGTGATCTGGGGTGGCGTGTGCGAGCGGCATCCGAAGATTCGGATTGGCTTCCTGGAATCCGGCGGCGGCTGGATCGCGCCTTGGCTGGACCGCATGAACCGGCATTTCGATGATCAGGGCTTCAATGATTCCGGATTGAAGACCAGGCCGAGCGAATTGTTCGAGCGTAACTGCTGGATCGCCTTCGAGCCGGTGGAGACCAGTTTGAAGGTGCTCGCCGAGCATATCGGGCCGCACAAGATTCTTTGGGCGACCGATTACCCGCATCCGGATGGGTTCTTCCCAGGCGCGCCCAACATGGTGCGCGGGCTGTTGGGCAATGCCTCGGCCGAGACGGTGCGCCAGATCATGGCCGGCAGCGCGATGGAGTTCTACGGGCTGCATTGAGACGGCGCCATCGTCCGTGAGGCGCCGGTCCGCGGACGACCCTTAACGTTGTCGCACAGCCAATTGCCAATCGTCACCCCCGGCTCGTCCGGACGAGCCGGGCGATGACGATGATCAACGAGTAAGGCCGCCGCTTGCCTGGCAACGAACAAGGTGGAATCCTCCGCGACCGAAACGCCGAGGAGACACGGCCATGATTGAGCAAACGCTGGACATCGCCACCAAAGATGGCGCCATGGAAACGTTCATCGTCCATCCCGACCACGGTGCTCATCCGCCCGTGTTGCTGCTGATGGATGCTCCCGGCATTCGTGAGGAGTTGCGCGACATGGCGCGCCGCCTGGGCACCGTCGGATATTTCGTGATGCTGCCCAATCTTTATTACCGCGCCGGCCGCGACACGATTTATGGACCGGACGTGCTGACCAAGGGCAGCGCCGAGCAAGCACGGATGCGCGCGGTGCGCACCAAGATGACCATTCCGCCGGTGATGGACGATGTCGCCGCGATGATCGCTTTCGCCGACCGTCAGTCCGCTGCGAAACCAGGCCCGGTCGGGACGCACGGTTATTGCATGAGCGGTCCGTATTCGCTCGCCGCCGCCGCACGGTATCCGGATCGCATCGCCGCCGCTGCCACCTTCTACGGTACCTGGCTGGTGTCGGAGAATGAGGAAAGCCCGCATTTAAATCTCGGCAAGGCCAAGGGCGAATTATACATCGCCTGCGCCGAGCACGATGAACTGGCACCGCTGCCGATGGTCGAAGAGCTCAAGGGCCTGTTTGAGAGATCCGGCAATCCCGGCAAGCTGGAAATGTATCCTGCCGTGCACCACGGTTTCGCGTTTCCGCAACGCTGGTGTTACGACAAGCCCGCCGCCGAACGCCACTGGGAACGCCTGATCGCCCTCTATCGCCGTCGACTGGGCTGACGTTGTGATGGAACTTTGGAACCACTGCGAGAATCCCTACCCATTCGTGCCGGCTGAAGTGCTCGACGCCGCTCCCGCGGTGCGCGCCAGCCTGCCGAACAAATACTGTGAGCCGGAGATCGCCGCCGGCCTCTATGATGAGGTGTTCGAGGAATACCAGCATTGCGACGACATTGGCCTGAATATCGTCACGAATGAGCACCATTCCGGCATCAACAATCTTTGGGCGGCAAGCCCGGTCATCACCGGGATCGTCGCGCGACTGACCAAGAAAGTGCGCATCCTGTCGCTTGGCACATTGATCACGGTGCGGCCCGATCCGGTTCGCGTGGCGACGGAATACGCCACCATCGATGTAATCTCCCGCGGACGGCTCGACATCGGTTTTGTAAAATCCGGCGCCACCGAAATGGTCTCGGGCGACGCCAACCCGATGCGCATCCGCGAACGCGAATGGGAGGCGATCGATCTGATCGAGAAATCACTCACCTCGCATGACGGGCCATTTAGTTGGGAGGGCAAGTTCTTTACTCACGCCCATGTCAACATTTGGCCACGCCCATACCAATCACCGCGCCCCGAATTCTGGGCCGCCACCTCCGACCTCCCCACCTGCGCCGAACTGGGCCGCCGCGGGATGATCAACACGCTGCTGTTCGGCGGTTATGACCGCACCCGTACGGCATTCGACACTTACAAAAAAGCGCGCGCCGTCGCCGGCCTGCCCGCGCCTGGTGAGGACCGATTTTCCTACATGGCATTCTGTTACGTCGGCGACACCGATGAAGAGGCACATCGCATCGGTCAGAAAATTCCTTGGTTTCTGACGGTCAGCATGAAAAGCGCGCCGCAAATGTCGAAATTCATGCCAGGTCAGATCGCGCCCGAGATGACCCCCGCGGCATGGCGCGCCGGCGTCTCCAAGCGGCCGACCGATCTCTCGGTTGAGAGCCTGATTCGGCAGGGCCAGATGTTTTGCGGCAACCCCGACTCCGTGGTCCGCCAGATCAAGGAATTTCGCCAGCGGGTTGGCGGCGTCGGCCGCATCATCATGATGACCCGGCAGGGCCTCGTCACGCACGCGGAGGCGATGAAGAGTTTTTCCCTCGCGGCCAAGGAAGTGTTGCCCCAGCTGCAGGGTCTGAACCCAGTGGATGCGGATATGCCGACGGCGGCGCAATGACGGCGATGCGCGTCGGACCGTTCGAGCTTGAAACACTTCGTATTGGCAACGGACGGACGGTGCTGCTGATCCATGGCATCAATCCGATCCATCCTGATTCGCCGTTTCTGCTGAAACTGGCGGCCGACGCCGAGGTGATCGCTCCCTCGCATCCCGGGTTCGGCGGCTCGCCGCTGCCCGCCGATTTCGATACGATGTATGATCTCGTGAATCTTTATCTGGCGGTTCTGGACTCGCTGCCTTCGGACGATGTCACGGTCATCGGGTTTTCCTTTGGTGGCTGGATCGCGGCCGAACTCGCGGTGGCGAACCCGAAACATCTCGGCCGCCTGATCCTGGTCGATCCGGTTGGCATCAAGCTCGGCGGCCGTGAGGATCGCGACATCGTGCATTTCTTCAACACCGACCCTGGGGAACTTGATCAGCGAAGCTGGCACGATCCGGCGCGGCGGCCGCCCGGAATTCATGGCCTCGGCTGGCAGGCGACGATCAGCGAGAAGATGACGGATCAAGAGATGATCCTGCTCGCGCGCAACTGGGACACGCTGTGCCTGTATGCCTGGCGACCGCACATGTTCAATCCACAGTTGAAACATTGGCTGCATCGGATCAGTGTGCCGACGAAGGTGATCTGGGGCGAGTCCGATCGGATCGTCACCCCGGATTATGGGCGTGCATACGCCGGCCTCATTCCGGGCGCGGAGTTCACCATCATCAAGCACGCCGGCCACCACCCTGAACTGGAACAACCGGAAGCGTTCGTGTCGGCGGTTACCTCATTCCCGGATCCACGCCGATGATGTTCATCATTCGTACCGCGGGCGAAACGCCGTCGGGAACCGGGTTCACCATCCGATCGATCCGCCGCACTCCTGCATTGGCGTCCGGCGGAACGCGGGATTTTTTCTGCGACGGCGACCCGGACGCCGCCAGGCAACAGCAACTCAATGTCGTGCCGCTGCACGATGGTTGGTACGCGGACGATACCGGCGGCGGTGTGGCGATCTGGGGTCAGGGCCGGTTCTGGGAACTCCGCGACACTCCGTTCACCGTTCGGGAAACCTCGGCCGAGGTCGCGATGCGGCCGGATGGCACCGCCGCGGACAGCGAAGTCGTGAACGTGCGTCAGGCGATTTTCGGTGTCTGACTACGGGCCGCAATCCACGATCAGCGGATCGTAACCCAACGCGCGCATGAACCGCACCAAATCCGCCGAACGCAACGTGGTCGAGGCAGCGTTGTGCAGCGGGTGGAAGTTGACCCATTCGCTTTTCGGCAGATCGTCGTCCACGACAACCGTAATGCGCCGCTGATGGTCGTTGATCAACCCAAATGGCGTGACGGAACCGGGTGTCAGGCCGAGTACCTCCAGCAGTAAGTCGGGCTTGCCGAAAGACAGCCGGGCGGCGTGCACGCGCTTTTCAAGCCGGTTGAGGTCGGCGCGTTTGTCGCCGGGCATCACCGCCAGCCAGATCTTGTCCTTCTTGTCCTTCAGGAACAGATTCTTGCAGTGCAGGCCGGGGATTTTATCGTGCCACGCGCGGCCTTCCTCGACGGTGAAGATTGGCGGGTGCGCCATCGTGCTGTGCTCGATGCCGAGCTGGTCAAAGAAGGCAAACAGGTCTTCTTGCGTCGCGGCCATCGTTTCACCTGAGTTCGTGCTGTTCGTATCAACCGGCGTGTGGTCGTTCAACCTTGTCCTCCTCTCGCGCGGCATCGTCGGGGGGATTCGAACCGCACGCCGGCGACATGAGCCGCGAAACGCCCCGACGCTTCCCATCATACGGGCCGCAATGCCCGGATGAACCAGGACGTGTTGTAGCGCAGCATCGTGAGGTAATCCGGCGCCGGTCCGTCCGGCTTCGACAGCGCGTCGGAATACAGCGGACCGGACACCTTCGCGCCGGTCTCGCGCGCCAGCATCCTGGTGATCCTGGGGTCGGTCATGTTCTCCAGAAACACGTCGCGCACCTTCTCGCGCCTGATCTGCGCGACCAGCGCGGCGATGCCTTTGGCTGACGGCTCGGCATCAGTGGAAATCCCCTCGGCGGCGAGGAACGACACCCCGTAACGATCTCCGTAGTAACCAAAGGCGTCATGCGTGGTGATGATCCGCCGCGCCGCCGGCGGGATGGGTGCGAATTGTTGGGCGATCCAGGCGTCGGTCCGCTCGATCTCGGCGATGAAGGCGGCGGCGTTGGCGCGCCAGGTCTCGGCGTGGGTTGGATCGGCTTTCGCCAGCCCCTCAGCGATGTCGCGGGCATAGATCACGCCGTTGCGCGGATCCTGCCAGGCGTGCGGGTCGAGCGAGGTTTCCGAACCCTCGCGCATCATGCGCGGCGTCACGCCGTTGGAGGCGACGACCAGCACCGCGCGAAAGTCGGCGGCCTCGCCAAGCCGCGCGATCCAGCCCTCAAGCCCGAGGCCGTTTTCGACCAGCAACGCGGCGGCGGTCAGGGCACGGGAATCCGCCCCGGTGGGCTGGTACATATGGACGTCGGCGTCGGGCGGCACCAGGCTGATGACGCTGACCAGGCCGTCACCGATGCGCCGCACCATATCGGCCAGGATCGAGAAGCTCGCGATGGCGCTGATCCCAGCCGCCCATCCATGGGTCGGCTGAAGTGCCAAAGGGGCGAGCATTCCGGTCAGCAGGGAGCGGCGGCGCATTCGGGTCCCTCCGAAAGACGCTTAAGGGCTAGCCGCCCTGTCCGCTTGGCGCAATGCTCCCGCCCATGTGCGCTTTCCGTGTTCACGTCATCGGCGCCTCCGGTCGATCCGGAGCGGCCTTGGCCCGTGTTTTGGGGTCTCGAACCGTCCCGGTGGTAAGGGACGCGGCGAAGTGGGCGGCGCTTGGGTTCGGCGTGCCGCCCGTGGTCGCCGATCTGACCGACAAGTCCGCACTGGTCCGGGCGTTGGACGGCGCGACGCACGTGGTGAGTTGCGCGCATGCTCGGCATACGGCCCGGTTGATCGCGGCGGCACCAGAGGGGGCTCGACTGGTGCTTCTGGGCAGCACGCGGAAATTCACGCGCTGGCCGGACGTGCATGGCAACGGGGTGCTGGCGGGGGAGGCGGCGTTCCTGGCCTCCGGGCGCTCCGGCGTCATGCTGCATCCGACCATGGTTTACGGAGCCCAGGGTGAGGATAATGTGAGACGGCTGGCGGCGCTGATGCGGCGGTTGCCGGTGCTGCCGTTACCGGCGGGCGGGCGGTCGCTGGTGCAGCCGATCCATCAGAGCGACGTGACCCGGGCGATCCTGGCCGCGTTGGAGCATCCATGTACTGGGCCGACGGCCATGGTCATCGGCGGGCCGGAGCCGGTGTCCTATCTTGAGTTCATTCGGGCGGTCGCGGAGGCGGCGGGCCTGGCGCGGCCTCGAACATTGGCGGTCCCGGCGGGTCCGTTGATCGCGCTGGCGGTTCTGACGCGAATCATTCCCGGGGTGCCGACCGTGCGGGGTGCGGAAATCCGCCGGCTGCTGGAGGACAAGGCGTTCGACATCGGGCCGATGCGTGCTGTACTGGGTTTGGCGCCGATCTCGCTGCGCGAGGGACTTGCGCTGACTTTTGCCGCCGATCATGGTACTTGAACCGCCGCATGCCTTAGAAAACCGGGAGTCCTGAATGCCCATCATCAACCGGATCGCCGAATTCCACACCGACATGACCGAGTGGCGCCGCGATCTGCACGCGCACCCGGAGCTGTCGATGCAAGAGTTCCGCACCTCGGCGATGGTCCAGGAGAGACTGAAATCGTTCGGCGTCGATGAGATCATCACGGGCATGGCGACCACTGGGGTGGTGGGCGTGATCCGGGCGGGTACCTCCGAGCGGGCGATCGGCCTGCGCGCCGACATGGACGCGTTGCCAATCCAGGAAGAAACCGGCCTGGACCATGCCAGCCAGAACTCTGGGGTGATGCACGCGTGCGGCCACGACGGCCACACGACGATGCTGTTGGGCGCGGCAAAATACCTCGCGGAGACGCGGAACTTCGACGGCACCGTGTATCTGGTGTTCCAACCGGCCGAGGAGTTTGAGGGCGGCGCGGACGCGATGGTCAAGGACGGGTTGTTCAGCCGTTGCCGGATGGAGATGATCTTCGGCCTGCACAACTGGCCGCAATCGCCGGAGGGAACGTTTCTCTGGCGCTCCGGCGATGTCATGGCGGCGGTGGGCTGGATCGACATCACGATCACCGGCAAGGGCAGCCATGGCGCGTTCCCGCATCAGGGCGTCGATCCGGTGGTGGTGGCGGCGACGATCGTAACCGCGCTGCAAACGATCGTGTCGCGCAACATGGAGCCGATCCAGGGCGGGGTGGTTTCAATCGGCCATATCTCGGGCGGTGATGCTTATAATATCCTGCCGGAGCGGGTGGTCATGAAGGGGACCGCTCGGTGGTTCCGTCCTCAGGTGGGGGAGATCATCGAGCAGGGCGTGCACCGGTTGGCGACCGGGATCGCCGCGAGTTTCGGTGCGAAGGCGGAGGTGAAGTTCAGCCGCCACGCGCCCGCGACGGTCAATGACGAGGACGCGACGACGATCGCCGTCGCGGCGGCGGAGACGATCGCGGGCATCGGCAAGGTGAAACATATGCCAATGCCGACGATGGGCGGGGAAGATTTCGCGTATATGCTGGAGGCGAAGCAGGGGGCGTATCTGATGCTCGGCGGCGGGCGGGGGAAGGATGAGCCGCTGCTGCATCATCCAAAGTATGATTTCAACGATGCGATCCTGCCGGTTGGGTCGTCTTGGTATTCGACGCTGGTGGAGCGGCATTTGGTTAGGAAGGGGTAGGGGGCGGTCATTGGCCCGGCGTTGGACGGCCCAGTTCATGGTCGATGGCGGCGAGGAGGTTCGGAATCTCGTCACGAATGATGGGCCACAGCCGCTCCTGATCCAGCCCGAAATATCCGTGGGTGATCACGTCGCGCAGCCTGGCGAAACCTCGCCAATCGATCGCTGGATGGCGAAGGGTGATTTCCGGCGGTGACATTTTGATGGCTTCGCCGATTTCCACGAGAGCGGTCTTGATCGCGCGGTGAGCCATGCGGTCCGTCGCGGGCAGCGCGTGAATCGCCTCACTTTCCATGGTCCCGACGAAGTCGAGCAAATCGCGAGCGGCGTCGCGGATATCCGTCAGGCGTTCGAGTGTCGTACGGCTCAAAACACCCGCACGGCATCGCGTTCGAATCCCTCTGACACGTGCGGACGCAAATCGTCGCGGATGCCGAGGTCGACTTGTGCGCCTAGGGCATCCTGGATGTCCTGTTTGAGTCGCGCGACGGTCAGCAGCGAGGCTTTGCGCACCGGGTCGAAATCCACCGCGAGGTCGATATCGCTGCCCGGCAGCGCGGCGTCTCGCGCGACTGAGCCAAAGAGCCAAAGCGAGACGACACCATCGCGGCGCAGGGTGGTCTCCATGGCTTTCAGTCGCGTCAGCACGGCCTGCCGAGATGGAGGTTCGCGCGCCTCGTCGGCCAGCAGGCGGGACACGGCGCGTGCGACGACCTGCTGCACGCTCTCTCCTCGGGAGGCAGCGAATCCCTTTAGCCGGTCGCGGACTGTGGCCGGAAGC
>ODAK010002719.1_pt1 | contig 18537 bp, 11 predicted proteins | sample 1539591 | NCBI WGS metagenome assembly ODAK01 (sample SAMEA3539303, study PRJEB22396) | soil metagenome | biome: tundra; feature: field; material: soil | place: USA | collected 2010-05 | depth 0.15 m | reverse complement strand
CGCGGACGGTGCCGTGACGGACCTCGCGTCGCTCGTCGGGTCGATCGACATCTACTTGTTCGATCAGCTTCTGCGCGGAAGGATCCCCGCGGGTAGCGCCGTGTTCGACGCAGGCTGCGGTCAGGGTCGCAACCTCGTCTTCTTCCTGCGAGCGGGCTACGACGTCCGCGCGGTCGACCCCGACCCCGGCGCGATTCGTGCCGTGCGCGCGCTCGCCGGGACGCTTGCACCGCGCCTTCCCGCCTCGAACTTCAGGGCGGAGCCGGTCGAGGCGAACGGCTTCCCGGATCGCTCCGCGGATTTCGTCATCAGCAGCGCGGTCCTCCATTTCGCACGTGACGAGGCGCACCTCCGCGCGATGCTCGACGGCACGTGGCGGCTCGTCAGGCCCGGTGGCGTCCTCTTCTGTCGGCTGGCCTCGACCATCGGCATGGAGCACCGCTTTACGCCGCTGGGAAAAGGACGCTTCCACCTTCCCGACGGCAGCGAACGCTTCCTCGTCGACGAGCAGAGGTTGATGGCGCTCACCGGCGAGCTTGGCGGCGAGCTGATGGATCCGCTGAAGACGACCGTGGTCCAGGACCGCCGCTGCATGACCACGTGGGTCGTGAGGCGGAGCCGGGATGTTTAGCCGCCGCTCTCCCGGGCCGTCAGGAGGCGAGACGGCGGCCCGTGTTCGCGTCGAAGAGCTGAAGAGCGGCGACATCCGCGTGAAGCGCGAGCGGCGCGCCGGACTCGGGCGGACGCGCCGGCGCGACGCGGGCCGTGACGGCGGCACCGGGGGGAGCGCCCACACGTCCGTGGACGATGACCTCGTGGCCGAGCGGCTCGACCATGGCGACACGCACGTCGAGCGGCGCGCGCCCGGGGCCGGGCTCCTCGTGCAGGTGCTCGGGCCGGATGCCCACCACCACTGAGAGGCCGTCGCGTCCGGCCGTGATCGCGCGCAGGGCGGCCGGGATCGGCAGGACGAACCCGTCGCCGGAAAGGACCGTCCCTCCCTGCTCCATGCGAGCCGGCAGCTGGTTGATCGGGGGCGTGCCGAGGAAGCCCGCCACGAAGAGGTTCTCGGGGCTTCGGTAGACATCGAGCGGCGCGCCGACCTGCTGGAGAACCCCGTCCCTGAGGATCGCGATCCGGTGGCCCAGGGTCATCGCCTCGACCTGGTCATGGGTGACGTAGATCGACGTCGTCGCGTAGCGCTCCTGAAGCCTCGCGAGCTCGGCCCGCATCTGAACGCGGAGCGCGGCGTCGAGGTTCGAGAGCGGCTCGTCGAAAAGGAAGAGCGCGGGCCGCCGCACGAGGGCGCGACCGAGAGCGACGCGTTGGCGCTGTCCGCCGGAGAGCTGGCGCGGCGTGCGGTCGAGATACGGCGAGAGACCGAGGAACTCCGCCGCGTCGCGGAGCCGCGCGTCCGCCTCCTGACGCGGCACCTTGCGCATCACGAGGCCGAACGAGAGATTCTCGCGAACGGTCATGTGCGGATACAGCGCGTAGCTCTGAAAGACCATCGCGATGTCCCGGTCGCGCGGGGGGACACCGTTCACGACCCGGCCGCCGATCGAGATCGTGCCCTCGGTGGGCTCGTCGAGGCCCGCGATGAGGCGCAGAGCGGTCGACTTTCCGCATCCCGAAGGCCCCACGAGGACGAGAAACTCGCCGCCTGCCACGTCGAGGTCGAGCCCCGAGAGGACGCGCGTTTCCCCGTATGCCTTGCCGACCTTCTCGAGACGGACCCCGGCCACCCGTCCTCCTCTACCCGATGTTAGGCCCATGCCCCCGGCCGTTCGTGGCGTTCGCGGGGTCCCGGCGGGCCTCACGATCGCCCTTGACATGGCGATCCCGGTTTTCACAGAATGTAAACGTTTACATTGGCGGATGCGAGACGCGCGGACTCCCCCCGAGATCCGACGCCCGCGACCCCGGAGGGGCCGTCGGGAGGCCCGTGCCGTGAGCGCGACCATTCGCGAGGTCGCGCGGGCCGCCTGCGTTTCGGTCGCGACGGTCTCGCGCGTTCTCAACGGCAAGGGACCGGTACGCGAGGTCACGAGCCGCCGCGTCCGCGCGGCCGCCGATCGGTTGCGCTACGTTCCTCACGGCGGCGCCCGGAGTCTCATCACGCGGCGGACGAACGCGATCGGCGTTCTCTTGCCGGATCTCTTCGGCGAGTTCTTCTCGGAGGCGATCCGCGGCATCGATCGCGCGGCGCGCGGGGCCGGATACCAGCTTCTCGTGTCGGGCTCCCACGGCGACCGCGCCCAGGCGGAGACGGCGCTCCGCGCGATGCGCGGCCGCGTGGACGGGCTCATCGTCATGTCACCGAGCGTCGACGGGCCGACGCTGAGCGCGAATCTTCCCGAAGGCTGGCCCGTCCTGCTCCTGAACTGCGCCGTGGACGGGGCGGCGTTCGATTCGATCAACATCGACAACGAGGGTGGCGCCGCCGCGATGGTGAAGCATCTTGCCGGGCTCGGCCACCGTCGCATCGCTCACGTGACCGGACCGGCCGACAACTGGGACGCGCGCGAACGCCTTCGCGGCTACCGGCGCGCCGTCCAGGCCGAAGACGGGGAGGACGCGCGCGAGCTCGAGGTGCCGGGCGACTTCACCGAGGAGTCGGGCTACCGGGCGGCCCGCCGCGTGCTCGGGATACGGCCCCCGCCGACGGCGGTCTTCGCCGCGAACGATTCCATGGCGATCGGCCTCTTGAGCGCCTTCCAGGAAATGGGTGTCAGGGTCCCCGGCGACATCGCGGTCGGAGGCTTCGACGACATTCCGATCGCGCGCTTCATGACGCCGCCCCTGTCCTCTGTCGCCGTGTCGATCGCGGCCCTCGGAGCGCGCGCGATGAAGCGCCTGCTCGCGGCCCTGAGAGACGGGAGCCGCCACGTCCCGTGTCATGAAACCCTGCCGACCCGTCTCGTCGCGCGGCGCTCGTCCGGCAGCCGTTCCCCAAAACCACCGACATCGTCTCGTCACTCTCGTACAAGGAGGAAGGAACCATGAGACATTTCTGGCAACGTCTTCTTATTCTGGGTGTGCTCTTCGCGTGCCTGCCCGCTCTGGCGCAGAACACGACGGCGCGTCTCCAAGGCGTCATCCGCGACGCCCAGGGGCCGCTTCCCGGCGTCACCGTGGCGGCCGTCAACACGGAAAACGGCCTGCGGCGAGCCACCGTCACGGGAACGGACGGTGCCTACGAGCTCGTCGTGCCGCCCGGGCCGTACAACCTGACTGCCGGAACCCCCGCGCACCAGGAGCAGACGCGGCCCATCAGGGTTCAGGTCGGCCAGACGTTCCAGCAGAACTTCGAGCTCGCGCCGGGGAAGATGGTCTCTCAGGCCGTCTCGGTCAGCGCCGAGCTGACTCCCGAGGTGCAGTCGACCGAGGTCGCGACGAACGTTTCGAGGCAGCAGATCGAGAGCCTCCCGCAGATCAACCGCAACTTCCTGAACTTCGTCGTCCTGGCCCCCGGTGCGAGGGTTTCGCACGACGAGCTGCGCCAGGAGATCAGCTACGGCGCCCAGGGCGCGACGAACACGAACGTCTTCATCGACGGCACGAGCTTCAAGAACGACGTCACCCAGGGCGGCTCGGTCGGACAGGACGCGAGCCGTGGGAATCCGTTCCCCCAGAACGCCGTTCAGGAATACCGCGTCATCACGCAGAACTACAAGGCCGAGTACCAGGTGGCCTCGAGCGTGATCATCTCGGCCGTCACGAAGTCCGGGACGAACGACTACCATGGTGACGCCTTCTTCGATTACCAGAACAAGAACCTCGTCGCCCAGGACAAGTTCACACAGGCCCAGAACGTCCCCAAGCCCGAGTACACGCGCTACCAGCCGGGCCTGTCCCTCGGCGGTCCGATCCAGAAGGACAAGCTCTTCTTCTTCCTGTCGTACGAGGGGAACTACCAGAACCGCGAGAACTCGGTCCTGCTCGGGAACGACTCGACCTGGCCGCAATCCTTCCGGAGCCAGTTCCAGAAGTACGTCGGGAACTTCCCGAGCGACTTCCGCGCGTCCCTCGCGTTCGGAAAGCTCTCCGCGATCCTGTCGGAAGGCTCGACGCTCGATTTCTCGGGCGACTTTCGGCACGAGACGGACATCCGCGACTTCGGCGGACAGACGAGCGACCAGTCGGCCGACAACCTCAAGAACGACGTCGGCAGCGCCCGTCTCAGGCACACCGGAATCTTCGGCAACTTCCTGAACGAGGCGACGCTCGGCTATCAGAAGTTCCGTTGGAATCCGATCCCCGAGGACACCAGCCTCGTCGGCCAGAATTTCTTCGGCCTGATGCAGATCGGGAGCAACTCCACGTTCCAGGACATCTCGCAGAGCCGGTACTCGGTCCGGGATGACCTGACGCAGACGAGCCTTCAATGGAACGGCGACCACTCCCTCAAGGGCGGGATCACCTTCGACTACCTCCAGTACCACGTCGTCAAACAGCAAAACGGCGTCCCGACATTCAACTTCCGTTCGGCCACGTTCATCAACACGCCGGGCGACATGCCGTTCCAGGCGGTCTACGGCTTCGGGGATCCCGATATCTCGACGAACAACAAGGAGTTCGGCGTCTACCTGCAGGACGACTGGCGCATCACGCCGCGCCTGACCGCGAACGTCGGCCTGAGGTGGGACTTCGAGACCGACGAGCTCAACAACAATTACGTCACGCCCGCGGTCGTGAGGGCCGGATTCGCGTCGATCTATCCGTCGAACTACTTCACGGACGGCTCGCAGCGGCCCACGTTCTACGGCGCCATCCAGCCGCGCATCGGCCTGACATACGACCTCACCGGCGAGGGCAAGACGATCGCCTACGCCGGCTACGGCAAGTACTACGACCGGACGCTCTACAACGACATTCTCGACGAGAAGTTCCGGCTTCAGTGGCCCATATACCAGATCTGGTTCTCCAAGGATGGGAGCCCGCAGGACGGCAACCCCGCTGTCAAGTGGGATCCTTCCTATCTGAGCGTGGCCGGTCTGAACAACCTGATCGCCAACGGCCTCGCGTCCCCGCAGGTCTTCCTCCTGAACAACGACACGAAGCCGCCGTCCTCCGATCAGTGGAGCGCCGGCCTGCGCCACAACTTCGGCACCTTCAGCGCGTCCGTCGGGTACATGGGCGTCCACAGCAGGGACCAGCTCACCTGGACGTGCGGCATCAAGAACCCGGACGGGAGCTGCAACTTCGGCGCGGCCCCGGCCGCGAACCTCGGGCTCGGCCCATCCTTCCTCTCGCGAGCCAAGCAGTCGTGGTATCAGTCGGCCCAGGTTCAGCTCGATAAGCCGTACACGTCGACTTCGAAGTGGGCCGCCACCTTCTCGTACGTCTACGCCGATGCCAAGCAAACGGGAAACGACATGTTCAGCTTCGGCGACCATGACCCGGCCTACGGCATCAAGCAGAGGAGTCCGCTCGCCCAGAAACACACGATCACGGCTTCGGCCGTCGTCGGGCTGCCGCTCGACTTTCGCTTCGGAACGCTGATCACCCTCGGCTCCGGCTTCCCCTTCTTCGTCAACGACTGCTCCACCGGATACTCAACGTGCGTCGAGAACGTCGGCGGAGGCAATCCGCCCAAGTGGACGGAGAGCATCGACTTCCGACTGGAGAAGAACTTCGCAATCGGCGGGTCCTATTCGGTCGGCCTCATCGCCGAAGTCATCAACGCTTTTAACTTCTCGAACGAGCAGGGTTACGACAATTTCATCAATGCGCTGCCGAACGTGAACACGAACTTCGGCCACCCGAGCAGCGCCTACAACCCGCGCCGAGTCCAGTTCGGCGCGAAGTTCTCCTTCTGATCGTGTGAATCGGGCCGGACTCACGTTCCTTCACCGGCACCTGGGGCGAGCCCGGATTCTCGTCCGGGCTCGCCCCGCTCTTTCATCGGGACTCGTCGCGTTCCTCGCGATCGCGTGCGCGCGCCCGCTCGCGCCACCGGCCGAGGTCCGACCCGCCGCCGTCGCACCGCAAAAGGCCGCCCTCGGCGCGGCCGACGTCGCCTTCCTCGACGACCTCGAGCGGCGCACCTTCCGCTGGTTCTGGGACAAGACGAATCCGGTGAACGGCCTCGTACCCGACCGGGAGCCGACGGCCTCTTTCTCGAGCGTGGCCGCCGTGGGCTTCGGCCTGACGGCGTATCCGATCGGCGTCGAGCGCGGCTGGGTCACGCGCGAGGCGGCGCGCGAGAGGACGCTGACGACGCTGCGCTTCCTTCGAAACGCGCCCGCTGGCCCGGCCGCGGCCGGCGTCTCGGGCACCCGCGGGTTCCTCTACCACTTCCTCGATATGGAGACCGGCGCGCGCTTCGAGACGGTCGAGCTCTCGACGATGGACACGGCGCTGTGCCTGGCGGGCGCACTCTTCTGTGAGTCCTATTTCGACGGACAGGATCCGGCGGAGGCGGAGGTGCGCTCTCTCGCGGAGGATCTCTTTCGCCGCGCGGACTGGGCGTGGGCGGCGACGGCGCGCCCGCCGCGGATCTCGATGGGCTGGACGCCTGAAAACGGCTTTCACGGCTACGACTGGAAGGGCTACAACGAGGCCATGATCGTTTACGTTCTCGCGCTGGGGTCGCCGACGCATCCGGTCGGTGAGACCGCGTGGCCGGCCTACACCTCGACGTACCGCTGGGAGACGTTTCACGGCCAGACGTTCGTCAATTTCGCGCCGCTCTTCGGGCACCAGTATTCCCAAGTCTTCCTCGACCTCGAGGGCATCCGCGACGCGTACATGCGCGAAAAGGGGATCGACTACTTCGAGAACTCCCGGCGCGCGACGCTCGCCCAGCGCGCGTACGCGATCGCGAACCCCGGGAGCTTCGCCGGCTACGGTCCCGACGTGTGGGGCCTCACGGCGTGTGACGGCCCCGCGGACGTCACGCTCGACGTCAACGGACGCCGCGTGCGGTTCTTCAGCTACGCGGCGCGCGGCGCCGGGGCTCACGATGTGCGCGACGACGGCACGCTCGCGCCGGCGGCGGCGGCGGGCTCGCTGCCGTTCACGCCGGAGCTGTCCGTGAAGGCGCTCCGGACGATGGTGTCGCGCTGGGGCGGCGACCTCTACGGTCCGTACGGCTTCCGCGACGCGTTCAATCCCACGTTCACGTTCTCCGCGGCGCTCAAGCACGGCCGCGTCGTGGCCCAAAAGGGCTGGTTCGACATCGACGCCCTCGGGATCGACCAGGGCCCGATCCTCGCGATGATCGAGAATCAGCGGAGCGGACTCCTGTGGCGAACGATGCGGAAAAACCCGGCGATCGTGCGCGGCTTGGTACGCGCCGGCTTTACGGGCGGATGGCTCGCGGGCGTGGCACCCTGAAGCGCGCCGCGGCCCGAGGCGTTCTCGCGGTCCTCCTCGCGGCGGCGGCCTGCGCGCGGGGAGGGTTCGGGCGGGGGGCCGTCCGCCTCTGGGGCCTGGGGCGCGAGGGCGAAGTCGTGCGCGAGCTTCTTCCGGCGTTTCACGAGCGGTATCCCGGCGTCGACGTGGAGGTCCAGCAGATCCCCTGGACGGCCGCGCACGAAAAGCTCCTGACGGCTTTCGTCGGCGAATCGTTGCCGGACGTCGCGCAGATCGGCAACACCTGGCTGCCCGAGTTCCAGACGCTCGGCGCTCTCGAGGACCTCGGGCCGCGCGTCGCGCACTCCTCCGTCATCGCGGCCAGGAGCTACTTTCCGGGCATCTGGGACACGAATCTCGTCGAGGGCGTCCTGTGCGGCGTACCGTGGTACGTCGACACGCGCGTCCTCTTTTACCGCAAGGACCTTCTTGCGGCCGCGGGCGTCGCCGCGCCGCCGCGCACGTGGACCGAGTGGCATGACGCTTTGCGCCGCCTCAAGGCGCGGGCGGGACCGGGTCGCTGGGCGATCCTCCTCCCGACCGACGAGTGGGCGCAGCCCGTGATTTTTGGCCTCCAGAAGAGGGCGTCACTCCTCACCGCGGACGGTGAAGACGCGGCCTTCCGCTCGCCCGCGTTCCGCGAGGCGGCGACCTTCTACGTGGACCTCTTCCGTGAAGGGCTTGCGCCAGCCGTCGCGAACACGCAGATCGCGAACCTCTATCAGCAGTTCGCCGCGGGCGATTTCGCGATGTACATCACCGGCCCGTGGAATCTCGGCGAGTTTCGGCGCCGCCTTCCCGCGTCCCTCAAAGACGCATGGGCGACCGCGCCCCTGCCGGCCGCGGAGGGCGGCGGACCCGGCGTCTCCCTCGCGGGCGGATCCAGCCTCGTCCTCTTTCGCTCCTCGAAGCGGTCCGACGACGCGTGGAAGGTGATCGAGTTCCTTTCCGAGCCCGCCCAGCAGGTGCGCTTCTACGCCCTGGCGGGGGATCTTCCGGCCCGCCGGGACGCCTGGTCGGACCCGCTCCTCTCCGGAGATGTCGCTGCCCGCGCTTTCGAGGAGCAGCTCGGCCACGTCGCCGCCCCGCCGCGCATCCCCGAATGGGAGCAGATCGCCCAGAAGGTCGCGGAGCACCTCGAGCCCGCGATCCGGGGAGTCACGACCGTGGATGCGGCGCTCGAGGCTCTCGACAAAGACGTGTCGGCGCTCCTCACGAAACGCCGCTGGGTGCTCGCCCAAAAGGCGGCCCATGCGCGTTGAGACTCGCCGCGGAACGCCGGCGGAAGCGCGCGCAGCGCTTTTCTTCCTCGCGCCGGGCCTGTTCGTGATCGTGGTCTTCTTCTTTCTGCCGATCGCAGCCTCGTTTCTCCTCTCGGCGACGGATTTCGACCTCTACGCGCTCGCGGACCCGTCGAATGCGCGCGTCACGGGCGTCTCGAACTACCGGGCGCTCCTCTTCGACCCGGTCTTCCGCACGGCGCTCAGGAACACGCTCGTCTTCGTCCTTCTCAGCAGCCCGCTCACGGTGGCCGTCGCGCTCGCGGCGGCCCTCCTCGTGAACGCCCGTCTCGCGCGGGCGAAGGGCTTCTTCAGGACGACGTTCTTCGCCCCGGTCGTCACGACGCTCGTCGCCGTCGCGGTCGTCTTTCGGTACGTCTACCATCCCCGCTTCGGCCTCTTGAACCGGGGACTCGCGCTGATCGGCCTCCCGGCGGTGGACTGGCTCGGCGACCCCCGGTTCGCGCTCGCCGCGATCGTCCTTCTCGCCATCTGGAAGAATTTCGGGTTCTCGACGATCCTCTTCGTCGCGGGCCTGCAGGGCATCCCCGAATCTCTCTACGAGGCGGCTCGCCTCGATGGGGCCGGCCGCTGGCAGCAGTTCCGGCGGATCACGCTGCCGCTCCTCGCGCCCACGATGCTCCTGGTCGGTCTCACGCGCACGATCGACTATTTCCAGCTCTTCGCCGAGCCCTACGTCATGACGTCGGGCGGGCCGCTCAACAGCACGCTCACGATGGCGCTCCTCATGTACAAGGAGGGCTTCCGGTTCTGGAACATGGGGCGCGGCGCCGCTATCGCATTCGTGCTCTTCGGCGTGATCCTCGTCGCGACACTCATCCAGTTCCGCCTGCAGAAGGGAGGGGAGACGTGAGGCGGCTCGCCGCGCCTTTCGCCGTGAACGCGCTCCTCGTCCTCGGGGCGGCCCTGACTCTGGCCCCGCTCGTCTGGATGGTCTCGGCGTCGGTCATGCCGACGGGCGAGGCCAGCTCGTTCCCGCCGGGTTTCATCCCGAGCCGGATCACGTTCGAGCACTACCGCGATCTCTTCCAACGGCTCTCGCTCGGCCGGGCGTTCGGAAGCAGCCTGCTCCTCGCATCCTCGGTGACGTTCTGCTCGGTGATCCTGAACTCGATGGCGGGCTACGCCTTCGCGAAGCTCCGGTTTCCCGGGCGCGAGCGCCTGTTCCGGCTTCTTCTCCTCGGCATGGTCATTCCCGTCCAGATCGCGATGCTCCCGCTCTTCCTGCTGATGCGCTCCCTGGGTCTCGTGAACACGTATCTCGGGGTCGTCCTTCCGTCCGCGGCGGGCATATTCGGGATCTTCCTCGTCCGGCAGTTCGCGCGGTCCATCCCCGACGAGCTCCTCGACGCGGCGAGAGTCGACGGCGCGAGCGAGTGGCTCATTTACCGGCGCCTCGTCCTGCCGCTTCTCAAGCCGGTTCTCGTGACGCTCGGGGTCTTCATGTTCCTCGGAACGTGGAACGACTTCCTCTGGCCGCTCGTCGTCCTGACCGACGACACGAAGTACACGCTTCCGGTCGCCCTCGCGAACCTCGTGGGCGAGCACGCCCAGGACACGGAGCTTATGATGGCGGGCTCGGTGCTGACGGTCCTTCCCGTGCTCCTCCTGTTTCTCGGGCTGCAGCGGGCGTACATCGAGGGGATCACGGTGGGCGGTCTGAAGGAATGACCCGCCGCCGGAACGCGCTCCTCGCCCTGCTCCTTTTCGCCGGGGCCGCCGGGCGGTGTCTCGAGGGCGAGGCCGCCCTTGGCGCGGCGTGGAAGGCGGTCGCCTCGGCGGGCGTCGAGGTGGCGCTGGCCCCGAGGGGAGCGCCGGGAGAGCCGGGCGTTTTCATGACATACGACTTTCACGGCGGCGCGGGCTGGGCCGGGATGCGCCGCGAGGTCGCGCTCGAGTTCCCGGACAACTGGACGCTCTCCTTCCGCGTGCGCGGCGCGGGGACGGCGAACACGCTTGAGGTCAAGTTCCTGGACTCGAGCGGCGAGAACGTCTGGTGGGCCCGCCGGGAGAACTTTTCGGCCCTTCCCGGGTGGCAGACGATCGCCGTGAAGAAGCGCCACGTGAGCTTCGCGTGGGGCCCGGCCGGAGGGAGGCCCCTAAGGCGCGCTGCGGCGCTCGAGATCGTCCTCTCGGCGGGCACGGGCGGAAAGGGCTTTCTCGAGATCGCGGATCCCATGCTCGTGGAGAGTCCGGCGCCGCGGGCATTCCCCGAGCCCCGCGTCGCGAAGACGCCGGACGGAATCGCCCTCGACCTCGGCGGGACGCGCGAACTCTCGGGGCTCGTCGTGGACTGGCTCGAAAGCGCGGTACCGGTGTGCTTCACCGTCGAGATCTCTGTCGACGGGCACGCGTGGACGGCGGTCCGCCGCGTGGACCACGGCGGAGCGCGCCGCGCGTTCCTTCATCTCCCAGAAACCGAGGCGCGCCTCGTGCGGATCGCGCTTCCGCCGGGCGACTTCGGCGTGCCCAAGATCGAAGTAAAGGCGGTGGAATGGGCTCCCACCGTGAACGACTTCGTCGCCGCGATCGCGGTGGAGGCGCCGCGCGGCCGCTACCCGCGCGCCTTTATGGGCGAGCAGACGTACTGGACGGTGGCCGGAGTTGATGCCGATACGGAGGAGGTCCTCGTCGGCGAAGACGGCGCGCTGGAACCGGGAAAGGGGTCTTTTTCGCTCGAGCCGTTCCTCTTCGCCGACGGCCGGCTCGTGACGTTTCGTGACGCCGCGATCTCGCACGGACTCGAAAGAGGCGATCTCCCTCTTCCAACGGTGACGTGGAAGGCCGGCGACCTGGCCCTCGACGTGACGCCGCTCGTGGACGGTTCGCCGGGGTCATCCGTCCTCCGTGCGCGGTTTCGCGTCCGGAACGCCCGCGCGGCGGCGTCAAGTGTCCGGCTTTTCGTCGCGGTCCGCCCGTTCCTCGTGAACCCGCCGACGCAGTTCCTGAACGCACCCCACGGCATTTCCCGAATCGACTCGCTGTCCTTCCGCGGCGGAACGCTGACGGTGAACCGTGCACGGGTCGTCTCCGCGTTCCCCGCCCCTTCGGCGTTCGGCGCGGCGGCGTTCGACGCCGGCGACGTGACCGGTTTCCTTTCGCGAGGAGAGGTTCCGCCGGCCGGCCTGGTCGAGGACGCGACCGGCCTCGCGTCTGGAGCCTTCGCGTGGGATCTCGAGATTCCACCCGGAGGCTCGCGCGACGCCATCCTCACGGTTCCGCTGCACGGTGGCCAATCGGCAGCCCCCGCCTTCGGGTTCGACGACAGCCTCGCGGCGGCGGCATCCGCCTGGGCCGGAAAGGTCGACGGGGTCCGGTTTCACGTCCCGCCCGGCGCGCGCGCGCTGGTCGAGACGCTGAAGTCGAACCTCGCCTACGTCCTCATCAACCGCGACGGGCCGTGGATCCAGCCCGGCTCGCGTGCCTACAAGCGCTCGTGGATCCGCGACGGCGCGCTGACGTCGTCGGCGCTTCTGCGGCTCGGCCACTCCGCGGAGGTCCGCGACTTCCTGGTTGCCTTCGCGCCGCGACAGTTCGCGGACGGAAGGATCCCGTGCTGTGTCGATGCCCGCGGCGCCGATCCCGTGCCGGAGCACGACAGTCACGGAGAGTTCCTCTTCCTCGCCGCCGAGTACTTCCGCTTCACACGGGACGCGGTGACGCTCCACGCTCTCTGGCCGCGGATCGCGAGGACCGTGGCCGCAATCGACGCGCTCCGGCGGCAGCGCCGGACGCCCGAATACGAGACGCCCGAAAAGCGCGCTTTCTACGGGCTTCTCCCCGAGTCGATCAGTCACGAGGGCTACTCCGACAAGCCGGTCCACTCGTACTGGGACGACGCGTTCGCCCGAAAAGGCCTCGCGGACGCGGTGGAGCTGGCGCTCTCGCTCGGACATCCGGACGACGCCCGCTCCTTCGCGGCGATCCGCGACGAGTTCGAGGCGGATCTTCTCGCCTCGATCGCGCGCACGATCGAACAGAATCATCTCGATTACATCCCTGCCTCGGTCGAAAGGCATGACTTCGACCCGACCTCGACCACGGCGGCCCTCTCGCCGTGCGGACTCCAGGGAAAGCTGCCGCGGGCGGAGCTGGCGCGCACGTTCGATCGCTACGTGGCCGAGGCGCGGGAGCGGCGCGACGGGACGCGGAAAAGCGACGCCTACACGCCGTACGAGCTGCGAACGGTCGGTGCGCTCGTGAGGCTCGGCCGGAAGGCCGAGGCGCACGAGATGCTCGCGTTCTTCATGAAGGACCGCCGACCCGCCGCCTGGAATCAGTGGGCCGAGGTCGTCGGCCGCGATCCGCGCGCCCCCCGCTTCCTCGGGGACATGCCGCACACCTGGGTCGGGACCGACTTCATCCGCTCGTTCCTCGACTTCTTCGCGGTCGAGCGCGAGGGCGGAGGCGAGAAAGAGGGATCGCTCCTGCTCGGGGCCGGACTCCCGGAGGAATGGCTGCGGGTGCCGGGAGGCGCCGGGGTGGAGGGCCTTCGGACGATCTACGGGCCGCTCGACCTCTCCGTCTCGGCGTCGGGCGGCGAGGTTCGCGCGCGGATCGCAGGCGTCCGGGTTCCCCCCGGCGGCCTCGCCCTCGCATGGCCGCTTAGCGGCCTTCCACGCGCGGCCACCGTGAACGGAAAGCCGGCCGGGATCCGGGGCGGCGAGATCCTCATCGGCGAGGTCCCCGCCGAGGTTGTCGCCCTCCCGTGACGACGATTTCTCACCTCGGCGCCAGCGCATACGGCCACTTCTCGGAAGACGGCCGGGAATACGTGATCACGGACCCGAGAACCCCGCGCCCATGGGTCAACGTCGTCGCGAATCCCCGCGCCGGGTTCGTCGTGAGTCAGACGGGGAGCGGCTTTTCGTTCCTCGAAAACTCGCAGCTCGCCGTCGTGACACGCTGGCAGCAGGACCTGGTCGAGGATCTTTCGGGGAAGTTTCTCTACGTGAAGGACACGCACAGCGGGGACCTCTGGTCTCTCTCGCCTGCACCCGCGTGGGCGCCGTTCGATTCCTTTGCGTGCCGCCACGGCCTCGGTTACACGACGTTCGAGACGTCGCGCTCCGGAATCGAGGCGAGGTGGACGCTGTTCTGTCACGTGAAAGAGAGGGCCGAGATCTGGCAGGCGACACTGCGAAACGCGTCCGGCCGGCCCCGGAGACTCCTGCTTTGCGGCTACCTCGAATGGTGCTGCGGCGTCGCGCCCGCCCCGCGACGCGAGTTCGGAAAGCTCTTCCTCGAGACGAAGTTCGACAGGGATCTTCGCGCGATCGTCGCGCGAAACCACATGTGGGACGTGCCGTCCCCGCGATTCGGGCACTGGAACACGAGCTTTCCGTACGTCAGCGTCTTTTCGACGTCCGAAGCGGTCGTCTCGGCGCAGGGAGACAAGGCGGCGTTTCTCGGCCGCTACGGCAGCCTCCGCGCTCCGGCGGCGCTGCTCGGAAAGGGAGGCGCACCGGCGTTCGGGCGGCATGAAGACGCGATCGCGGCCCTCGAAGTCGAGGTTGTGCTCGAACCCGGCGAATCGCGGACGATTGGCTTCGCCCTCGCGACGTCGGAGTCGGAGGAAGCGGCGGCCGAGCTCGGGTCCCGCTTCGCGAGCGAGAAGGAGAGCCGCCAGGCGCTCGAAGAGGTGACGGCGAGCTGGCGGGCGCGCCTCGCCGCGCACCGCATGGAGACGCCCGACCCGACGTTCGACACGGTCGTCAACGACTGGGCGCGCTATCAGGCGATCGCGGCGCGGCTGTGGGGGCGATGCGGCTACTACCAGCAGAGCGGCGCCTTCGGCTTCCGCGACCAGCTCCAGGACTCTCAGGTCTACCTGACGATCGATCCCGAGCGGTGCCGCGAGCAGATCCGGCTTCACGCGGGCCACCAGTTCCGGGACGGCTCGGTCACTCACTGGTGGCACCCGCTCACCGAGCAAGGCCTCGCCACGAAGATGACGGACGACCTTCTCTGGCTCGCCTTCGTGTCGGCGAACTTCATGAAGGAGACGGGCGACTTCTCGATCCTGACCGACGAGGCGCCGTTCCTCGACGAAGAGGGCTCGTTTCCGCTAACGGACCACGTGCAGCGCGCGTTCCGGAGCGTCTTCTCGCGGATGAGCCCGCGCGGAATCCCGCTCATCGGCGCTGGCGACTGGAACGACGGCCTTTCCGCGATGGGTCTCCTCGAGAAGGGCGAGTCGGTCTGGCTCGGCCAGTTCCTCGCCGGCCTTCTCGCCGACTGGAGCGAGATCTTCCGCCGCACGGGGGCGCCCGCGCTCGCGGACGATTTCGCGGCGCGGCGCGTGGCGCTCGTAGCCGCGCTCAACGCGCACGCCTGGGACGGAGGCTGGTACCGGCGCGGGACGCTCGACGACGGGTCGGTCCTCGGGAGTGCGGAGAATCGCGTGGGGAGGATCTTCCTCAACGCGCAGACGTGGGCGATCCTGAACGACGTCGCGCCGCCCGACCGCGCGGCAGCCTGCCTCGCGGCCGTGAAGGAGCACCTCGTCACCGAGGCCGGAGCGCTCCTGCTCGCCCCCGCGTTCGACCGGCCCGTCCCCGAGATCGGCTACATCACGCGCTACGCGCCCGGCCTCCGCGAGAACGGAGGCGTCTACACGCACGCCGCGACGTGGGCCATCGCCGCGGCGGCGAAGGCGAAAGACGCCGCGCTCGTCGAGAGGCTCCTTGTCGCGATCCATCCCGCGAACAAGAATCCCGAGCGCTATGCGGCCGAGCCCTACGTGCTTCCGGGCAACGTCGACGGACCCGCCTCGCCCCACCACGGGCGCGGCGGATGGACCTGGTACACCGGCTCCGCGGCGTGGCTTCACCGCGTCGTGGCGGAATGGGTCTTCGGGGTGCGCCCCGGATGGGAAGGGCTGACGATCGATCCCTGTCTTCCTCCGTCCTGGAGCCGGGCGAAGATGGTCCGGCCATGGCGCGGAGTGACGCTCGATATCGACATCGCGCGCGGAGTCCCTTCCGGCGGCGGCGCCGTCTCGGTCGTGGTCGACGGTCTCTTACTGGCGACGAATATCCTGCCGCCGCCGGCCCGCCCGGGCGGCACGCTCCGCGTCGCGGTGACGGCTCGGTAGCGGCTCAGGCGTCGGCGGGTGAGCCGTCGAGGGCCGCGCCAGCGCTCCGGATCACGTCCGTGAAAAAACGAGCGCTCGCCTTCGGAGTGCGCCGCTGCGTGGCGAAGTCGACGTGCACGACACCGAAGCGCTTCGAGAAGCCGTGAGACCACTCGAAGTTGTCAAGGAGCGACCAGGCAAAGTAACCACGGACATCGACGCCCCGCGCGATGGCCTCGCGAGTCGCGCGGAGATGGTCCCTGAGGTAGGCCACGCGCAGAGGATCTGCGATGCCGTCCGGCCCTGCCTCGGGCGGGTCGGAAAAGGCCGCCCCGTTCTCGGTGACATAGAGAGGAATGTTTCCATAGCGCGACTTCACCCAGGTCAGGGTGTCGAGGAGGCCTGGCGCGTAGACCTCCCAGTTCATCTCGGTGTGGAGGGCGCCGTCCTGCCTGACGCGCGAGGCGCGGGTGGGGAAGGCTTCCGGATCGTCCTTCACGACGCCGCGCGTGTAGTAATTGACGCCGAGGAAGTCGATCGGCGTCCGGATGAGGTCGAGGTCAGCGGCGGGGAACCGGGGCCACGCTTCTCCGAACATCCCGGGTAGCTCGTCGGGGGTGCGGCCGAGGAAAACCGGGTCGAGAAACTGGCGATTCATGTAGGCGTCGGCGCGCGCGGTGGCGGCGACGTCGGCGGCGGATCCCGACGCCGCGAACTTCGGCTCGAGGTTGACCACGAGGCCCACGCGGCGCCCGCCCTCGGCGCGGCAGGCAGAGACGGCAGCCGCATGCGCGCGGAGGAGATTGTGCGCGGCGATCGGCGCCTCGAAGAGGCTACGGTGTCCCGGCGCCAGGATGCCGTTCAGATAGCCGCCGTCCATCACGACCCACGGCTCGTTCAGGGTCGCCCATGTGCGCACGCCGCCGAGCGCGCGAGAGAGGACGCTCGCGTAGTCCGCGAACCAACCAGCGATGTCGCGGTTCAGCCAGCCGCCCCGGTCCTCGAGAGCCGCCGGCAGGTCCCAGTGAAACAGCGTAGCGAACGGCTCGATCCCTGCGCCGAAAAGCGCGTTGACGAGGCGCCGATAGAAGTCCAGCCCCTTCTCGTTCACGCGTCCGCGGCCCTCGGGGAGGACGCGGCTCCAGGAAACGCTGAAGCGGTAGGCGTTGAGAGAGAGGCTTCGCATGAGCGCGACGTCTTCGAGGAATCGGTTGTAGTGATCGCACGCGATGTCGCCGTTGTCGCCGCCACTTACGAGACCCGGCGTGTGCGAGAAACGATGCCAGTTGCTCGGTCCGGCCCCGTCAGCGAGGGGCGAGCCCTCGATCTGATAGGCGGAGGTCGCGGCTCCCCAGAGGAATCTCTCCGGGAATCCGAGGTTCGGCGTCATGAAACTCCCGGCGCGGACGGCCTTCGAAGTGTATCCCGCGGCGACGCCGCCGGCGCTAGACAAGGCTGGAGAGAGACGGGATGCCCTCTCAGGTCCCCTTCAAGCTCGCGATGTCGATCACGAAACGGTAGCGGACGTCGCTTTTGATCATCCGCTCGTAGGCCTCGTTGATCTTCTGGATCGGGATCACCTCGACGTCCGCGACGATCTTCTTCGACGCGCAGTAGTCCAGCATCTCCTGGGTCTCGGCGATGCCGCCGATCATGGACCCGGCCAGCGTTTTGTTGCCGTAGATCAGCGACATGCCGGCGACGGACGCCGGATGCGGCGGGACGCCGAGGACGACCATCGCCCCCTCCGTCCGGAGAAGACCGAGGTATGCGTTGAGGTCGTGATCGACCGAGACGGTGTCGATCAGGATGTCGAACCGCCCGGCCAGCTTCTTGAACGTCTTGGGCTCGTTCGTCAGCTCGAAGGCATGGGCGCCGAGCCTTCGCGCGTCCGCCTCCTTGGCGCGCGACGTGCTGAGCATCGTGACCTCGGCCCCCATCGACGCGGCCAGCTTCACGGCCATGTGGCCCAGGCCCCCGAGCCCCACGACGCCCACGCGGCTGCCGGGCGCGCACTTCCAACGCTTGAGAGGCGAATAGGTGGTGATTCCGGCGCAGAGGAGCGGAGCCGTCGCCGCCAGGTCGAGGCCGGGCGGGACCTTCAGCGTGTACTTTTCCGCGACGACAATTTGCGTCGAGTAGCCGCCGAACGTCGGCGTCTTGCGGTCCATCTCGGTGCCGTTGTACGTGAAGGCCGCCCCTTTCTCGCAGAACTGCTCGAGGTGGCGCGTGCACGGGTCGCACGCGTGACACGAGTCGACGAAGCAGCCGACGCCGGCGAGGTCTCCCACGGCGAACTTCGAGACGTCGGCGCCGACCGCCGTCACCTTGCCGACGATCTCGTGGCCCGGCACCATCGGGAAGATGGAGTCGCCCCACTCGTCGCGGACCTGGTGGATGTCAGAGTGACAGACGCCGCAGTAGAGAATCTCGATCTGGACGTCGCGCGGCCCCGGCTCGCGGCGCGTGATCGGGTGCGGAACGAGCGGCGCCTTCGCGGAGGGTGCGGCCCAGGCGGGTACGGGAACGGTCATCGTGGGTTCCTCCTCATCGTGAGTGTCGGCGGAATCCTACAAGAGCCTGCAAAGGTCAGCGGGACGCCGGACCTGGCTTCGCTCAGTTCCAATGCTTGAAGTCGGGGGTCCGGGGGTCCAGTACTCCGCCAGCGTGTGGCGGAGGCCGCGGCACAGATAGATTGCTCAAAACCGGAATTATGGAAGCGAGCCGAGAATGCGCTATACTCCTCCTGTTCGCCCTTTCTCGTACTGACGGAGCGGACCGAGAACCGAAAGGTCCCCGTCG
>ODAK010002717.1_pt1 | contig 18538 bp, 16 predicted proteins | sample 1539591 | NCBI WGS metagenome assembly ODAK01 (sample SAMEA3539303, study PRJEB22396) | soil metagenome | biome: tundra; feature: field; material: soil | place: USA | collected 2010-05 | depth 0.15 m | reverse complement strand
GGAAGAGAGTCTTCATTGGCTGGCCGAACTCGGTCGCATGCGCACGGCATCACTCCGTTACTTCAACGCTGCCGGGGGCACGATGGCCCACCCCGAACGTCATCAACCCGAAATCCACCTGATTCCCATTGCGTTGGACACCGCGATCGGTCGCCGAGACCATTTAGAGATATACGGCAGTGACTATCCAACGCCCGATGGGACGTGTATTCGCGACTATATCCACGTGAGTGATCTCGCGGAGGCCCACGTCCTCGCGATTACGGCCTTAGATGCTCACTCCGAATTGACCGTCAATCTCGGTACGGGGGTCGGTTCGTCGAATCGCCAAGTCGTCGAGGCGGTTCAGCACGTTACTGGCAAAGACTTCGAGGTTCGTTACTGCGATCGGCGGCCAGGAGATCCCGCGGCCGCGATTGCCAGCAACGAGTTCGCTCGTGGCGTACTCGGTTGGAATCCCGAGCATTCCGATCTTGAGGCCATAGTGTCCGACGCCTGGGCGGCCCACCAGTCTCTCTAGAGTTTCAGTTTTGATCGCAGCGCGACCAAAAATATTGCCGCGGAGTTGGACAAAATGTCGAGTCCAAGTGGGGCGGCTCGCCTTTTGGCTTTGACGAGGGCTACGAAAAGAAACCATTCATTAAAAGTCCACGAAAAAGTCAGCATTGTGAGGTTGTTGAGAATTTGTAGGTAGCGATGTGATTTGGGTATGTGAATTTAGAGCCTATGGACAAGGGCAAGCTCAATGAAATCTTTTTCAGGGGTCAAACCACGCACCGTATTCCCAAGCTTTTGACGCTGGCCGTCACTTCTTGCGTCTTCTTCGCCATGGTGAGTCTTGACGCGGCGGCTTCAACTTCTGCGCCGGCCGTTACCACTGCAACGTTGGCGGCGGGCGTGGTTACGTCACCGACCGGCACGGTAAGCACTCCGGCTGGCTATCGTGACGGGTCTCAGACCTCATCCTCCATCGCCAACGCGGCGACTCTAAAGACATCGAAGAAAAAGACCGCTCCGTTGAAGGGGTCTAAGGCGCCTTCGGTCGCGACCAACATTGACCATTTCACCGGGTCCTTCGGTACTCGAAACAAGGCCCCGAAACACACGGCCACGACCACGACCACGTCGCCGTTCTTCGGGACCACGACCACTACTCCAGTTACGACCACCACGCAGCCCCCGAGGAAAACCACTACGGCGCCCACGACGACCACCAGCAATCCCCCGTCTCCCACCACGACGACTACGTCGCCACCGCCCACCACGACCACTACGTCGCCACCGCCCACCACGACGACCACCGCGCCATCCGGGCCGGCACCGAACGTGGCCTATCCGATCGGTACGCCTGACGCCTCGGAGCCGTCCGGCTACGCTCCACCGTCTTCGAGTGGGCTGTCGGGCTACACCCAGACCTACGTGAGCGACTTCACGGGTTCTTCGCTGCCGTCGGCATGGGGCACGTACGAAGGCCAACCTGGCGGTGACCCGGGTGCACAGTTCGACCAGGCTCACGTGACGGTAAGCGGCGGAATGCTGAACATCAATACGTTCCAGGATTCAGCGTTTAATAACGAGTGGGTGACGGGCGGCGCGTGCATGTGCAATCTCTCCGGTCAACTCTACGGGGCGTGGTTTGTCCGTTCCCGGCTGACCGGCCCCGGCCCCACGGGGGTTGAACTCCTATGGCCCGACGCCAGCGTCTGGCCCCCCGAGATTGACTTCAACGAGACCTTCGGCGGCACCTCCAGCACCTCGGCGACGGTGCACTACGACGCAGCCAATTCTCAGATCGCCAAGTCACTGAACATCGATATGACCCAGTGGCACACCTGGGGCGTCGTGTGGACGCCGTCCTGGATTACCTACACCGTCGACGGAAATGTCTGGGCCACCGTAACCTCGCCGAGCTCGATTCCGACCATCCCCATGCACCTCAGCCTCCAGGCGCAGACGTGGTGCGCATCCAGTTGGGCCTGCCCGACTACGCCTCAATCGATGCAAGTTGACTGGGTGGCGCAGTACCGGTCGAATTAGCCGAAAATCGAAGTATTTTCACGCCCAGGGTGCCCCTGAGATAATTCTTTGAAGTGTCATCTCACTGAAATCAAAAAACGGCATGGCGACGGTTAAGTTCTGTCTGACCGACCGTAGTGATCGCGAGTGGCATTTTTCGTTTGGGAACTACATACTTGTAATTCGATTGGGGAACTGCATTCCAGAAGCCGCTAGTGGGGGAAAAGTCGAGAGAAGTGGAGAGCGCCAGGTGAATCAGTCTTTGTTCCTCACCGGGTACCCCTCGCGGCTGGATTCCGTAGATAATTCAAGGGTTTCTCTCCCTAAATTGCTGATTCTCTCTCCTAATTTGAGGTTGACAGTAGGGGCGCTTTCTGGGATTCTTGTGGTTGCAAGGGCTGATAAGGAGGAATAGGAAGTTGCCGGTCAACCCTTCAGCGCGCTCGGACCTCGTCGAGAGTCCCCTCAACCCCTCTTCTCGACCTGAATCACCGACCATTTCCGTCATCATTCCTACTTTGAATGAAGCCGGGAACCTTCCGTACGTCCTCAACACCATCCCGGATTGGGTTGGAGAAATTGTGATCGTTGACGGTCGGTCCTTGGACGACACCGAGCGCGTGGCGAGGGTCCTTCGACCCGATATTGAAATCGTTCGGCAGAAAGTTCCTGGCAAAGGTGCCGCGCTGCGTGCCGGCCTCGCCGCTGCTCGGGGAGACATACTAATCATCATGGACGCCGACGGGTCTATGGATGGGGCAGATATCGTCGCGTTTAGGGATGCGCTTTTATCGGGTGCCGACTACGTCAAAGGGAGCCGATTTGGTGCCGAAGGTGGCTCGGTAGATATCACACGATTCCGTCGATTTGGCGACTGGGGCATCTGCCTTCTCTTGCGGATGTTTTTTGGCGCCAGATACACCGATGGAACCTTTGGCTACAAAGGCATGTGGGCTCACTCCTTGGACTTCATCCGAATCGATGCGAACGGATTTGAAGTTGAACTTTTGATCGACATTCGAGCTCATCGTGCGGGACTTCGCACCGTAGAGGTTCCCTGTTTTGAAACCCATCGGATTCACGGCAATAGCAATCTCAATGCCGCTCGTGATGGACTTCGCTGTTTTCGCGTCATCGTGCTGGAAAGACTTCGGAGATACCATGTTCCATCGATCTGACAACGTAATGATGATGGCCGCGCTCGAGGTGGAGCCGCGCAAAGCGTCGGTGATTGTTGCCGGCCCCGGTTCATCCCTAACCATTCCCGGAATTATCGTCTCTGAAGTTGTGTCGGCGCTGGCGAAATTGGACCCGGTGATTCGTATCGAGGTGGATCTCGGCATTCATCCGACAGTGGGGCTCCATCGCGCTCCGTCACTATCTGCCGCGCACGACGACGAGAGTAACTATGACATCGTTCGCCTCAGTGCCCCGAGAAGTAGTCGGGAACGCAAGCTGGCCTTCCGAAAGTGGATCGGCCCGAAGACCAAGTCGGCTATTGCCTACGCGTGGCCTGGTATTGACAACAGCTGGATTCGTGATTTTCTTCTTGTCGCCAATGAAGCCGGAGTCTCGACCACCGTCATGTGTGCAAGTCTTCCCGAATCAAGCCAGTTCCGAGCAGTCACGATTGCCAGCATTCTTAAGCACGCCGATTTCGTTCTGGTAGGCCACGACACGGAAGCCAAGGAGTTGCGCTCACGCTTCGGATCATCTGGTCCAATGGTGGAGACGCATCGGGCGCTGTCGTTGCGAGGCCGAGGTAGTCATTCGCGGGAACGGCGAATCACCGCGTTCCTGCCCAAAGAGAGTGGTGAGAGCCTTCTCACGCTGATGGCCGCATTCGACGCGATCCCTGAGGCGCGCATCCACGGTCACAATCTTCAAGTGGTGATGCGCTACGCCGGTAGCGCGATACCGAGCATTATTTCACACAGTTACCACACCAACTACGTGCAACTTATTGGTGAGGACGTGTCGAGCGCGGATCTCCAGGAACTTTGCAACACTTCGTCAGCGCTGACGGTGGCTGATCCCGCATTCGATTCACGGGCGTTTTCGACGGCCCTGGGAACAGGTATCGCCACAGTCGTTCTCGGCAACTCCCGTCGGCCAGCGGTGGGTCGTGGCTACGTGGGAGGACTTCTCGCGAACCATAGTCGGCCGGCGTCCGTCCACGTTGCACTCTCACATGCCCTAAGGCTCACGGAACTAGGTTTCCCGAGTCCGGACGCGTGGAAGGATCTTGCTGATCTGCTGGTTGGAGGGCGACCTCGCGCTGACGCCCCCATTCAACTGCACCAACCTAAGGTCAAAGAACTCGTGAGGCCGGCGCGAGCCCTGGAGCCGGCACTTCTCCTAGAGCACACGCTTTAATTTTAATGAAGGTCTCGGTTGTCATTTGTGCCTACACCATGGATCGATGGGACTCCCTCATCGCGTCCGTCCAGTCCAGTTTCGATCAGACGCTCGCCCCGCTTGAAGTCATCGTCGTCATTGATTACAATGACGAACTACTTGAGCGAGCCACCAAGGAATTCACCAACGCTTCGGTGGTCGCCAACCAATCCATAAAGGGCCTGTCGGGAGCGCGCAACACCGGTGTGGCGCTAGCCCTCGGTAACGTCGTCGCCTTTCTCGACGATGATGCCTTCGCCGATGAATCGTGGCTGGATCGTTTGACGGAGCCGTTGGCGGATCCCAAGGTAGCCGGTGCGGGGGGTTGGATTCTTCCGCATTGGGAAGGTCAAGCCGCGCCGTGGTTTCCTCAATCGTTTTATTGGATTCTGGGCTGTAGCTACACGGGATTGCCCGAGACCAACGCCACGATTCGAAACCCTATTGGCGCGAATATGGCTATTCGCCGAAGCGTCTTCACCGAGGTTGGCGGCTTCAGTTCCGGGCTTGGCCGCATCGGCTTGATTCCGCTCGGTTGTGAGGAGACCGAGCTGTGCATTCGTTATACGAAGCGTTTTCCCGATACGAGGTTCGTTCTTACTCGCGAAGCCGTAGTGCATCATCGCGTTCCCGCGTCGCGCCTCACCTGGCGCTACTTTTGGACGCGTTGTTGGGCGGAGGGGCTTTCAAAGGCGGCGGTTTCGTCCTTGGTCGGTCCGGGCCGGGGACTCGCCGCGGAACGTCGACACGTAATGACGTCGCTACCGAGAGAACTCGCTCGGAGCCTCATGATGCTGCGTCGAGATCCGCGTACTGCGGCGACGCGTTCGGCGCTCATCGTGGCGGGCAGCCTGTGCGCCGCCGCCGGACTATTAAGGGGCCGGATGGTCATGCGGCGCAATCCCTTGGAAGCCAGTAGCGAACAGTTGGATTTAATGACCCCAGGATCCGTGGAGGACCTGGAGCGCGGTAACACCGTCGGACCGGTCGTTGCACCGTGGCGTCCGATTAAGCAGATGCAAGTCGACGTCGACTCGCTTGACCGCGGATCGTTTCTCGTTAGTTCGAACGAACGTGTTTGGGTCGAGGCGGTAAGGCAAGGTCAAGTGGTCGGGGTCATGGAAACGCGCACTGAAAATGGAACACTTCCCGATTCATTCGTGGCCGAGTTGTCGAGTACTTTCCTCGACGTAGAGCTGTCGCCCTACTGGACTGTCCCTGACGAACTCTTGCCCCGTGCGAGTGTCGTCGTTCCTACCATCTGCCGGTACCCGGACCGTTTGGTTCGAATGCTGGAGGCCCTCTTGGACCTGGACTACCCGGACTTCGAGATAGTTGTCGTCGACAACCGGGTCGAGTCTCATCCCGCACCTCTGCCATCGCTCCCGGGCGGCGAGAAAGTGCGCGTCGTGGTCGAAACGAAACGGGGTGTCGCGGCCGCCCGAAACCGGGGAGTGGCGACGTCCACCGGTGACTTCGTCGCTTTTACCGACGATGATGTCTTAGTCGAACCGCAGTGGCTGCGCGCATTGGGAGCGAGATTCGTTATCGACGCAGACGTCGACGGAATCGGTGGGCTGGTTCTTCCCGGCGAATTGGCGACGGAGCCGCAACTTTGGTTTGAGGAGTTCTACGGAGGATTCAGTCAATCATTTCGGCCCGCCCTTACCAGCGTCCTTCGCGTTGGTAATACGGACAAACTCTTTCCCTACGCGCCGGGACGCTTCGGGGCGGGCTGCAACATGGCCTTTCGCCGTTCGGCGCTTGAGCGCAATGGTTGTTTTAACAGGTCACTGGGCACCGGTACTCCGGCCAGGGGCGGAGAAGATATAGCCCTATTCATTGATGTTCTATTACATGGTGGAACACTCGCCTTCGAACCCGCGGCTCTCGTTCGCCACTTCCACCGCCGCACGGAAGCGGAGTTCATGAGTCAGGTCTTTGGTTACGGAGTGGGACTGACGGCCATGTACACCGCCCTCATCGTGAGCGATCCACGACATCTGGCCGAGATGCTCCGGCGAGTTCCGGCGGCCCTGCGACTTCTCACTCGTCCCGCCGCGTCGCGTTCGCCAAGTTCGAAGCCCAGTTATCCACGTCGAACGCCCGTCATTCAGTTGCTCGGAATGGTGTATGGACCACTGGCCTACTTTCGAAGTTGGATGGGAATAAAGTAAATTGAATGGAAAGTAGGGATACTCGCGGCAGGTTCTGTGCTCAACGATTACTTGTTAGCGCGAGGTGGTTACGCGCGAGCGCTAAATTCCGTTCATCGAATGACGGCGGGTTAACACTTTGGCCAGTTCACCGGCGGGGGCTCACCGTTCCCATCGGTCGGTAGAGTGCTGAATGACGGATTCCCGCTATCCTCCCGGTCAGAACTTTGAGCCTTGGGGCTTTCCGGCCTTGCTGGAAGAGCTGGCGATAACGAAATCCGGGGTGAGTTTTGTTTATTCGGCGCTTGAACTGTTGGCCAACGTTTACCAACTCAATGATGCGGTGGTCATTCTCGCCGACGAAGCATTTAGCACGCAAATGTTTCGCGTGGGCGGCAAAGCCGTCACTCCTGACGTCGGGTCCCGTTTCGAGGCTCCCCCGGGCGTGTACTGCGACCCACAAATTGTTTCGGACGAGGATCGCGAGGCAGTGCACTTCGCGTGCCAGCAAGCTTTCACCCGGCATCTCGAGCAGTTCAATGCTGCTCGTGATCTCGCATCCGTGTCCTCCGGCCTACGCGCAGCCCACGAAGTAATTCTTGATCCAGTAGTTTCGCGTCCCGCTTTCAACTGGCGTGGCCCCTTCGATGACGTCAAAGGCAAGCTCGACCTTCGGGCGACGTTGCGTGCACAATGGATGCCGAGTTCACGAGTGATTGTCTCGACGGCTTTGTTACTCGCGGACCTGCTGATTTTCACAATGACGGTGGGTAATATGCACGGCCCGATTCGTTTCATTCTGGGACTCATCCTGGGGGTGGCCATCCCTGGCTGGTCGATAGTCGGATTGCTGGGGCTTCACAATGCCGCTCTGGAGCTCGGACTCACCTTGGCCGTAAGCATGTCGCTGCTAATAGTGGTGGCGCAGCTGTTGATAACTTTCCATCTTTGGCATCCCATTGCCCTCGAGGAAGCAACGTGCCTCGTCTGCCTTCCCTCACTGATTTGGCAGTCCGGCCTGCTTCATCAGTTGGTCAGTACGCGAATTGGGCGACGTGTTAATCGCTAGCTCGAGCGCGCTGGGCTCGGTGCCGGTCGTGTTCGTGACGCTGGTGGCAACCTTGATCCTACTTTGCCTGAGGACGTGGCTGGGGGTCACGGGCGTCGCGGTCGTTCGGCGAGTGTCGATCTTGCTCACCGGATCGACCATCGTTTTCCTGGCGCTCTTTCTCATTGTCGTCTTCATTAGATTTAAGTCCCTTTCGTAAGCGGGTTTGAACAGTGACTCTCGTAGATCGGGCCATCGTTGCCCGGCGTCATTCATCTCGCAGTTACCTAGGCCTCAGTCTCGGCGCGTTGGGTCTTCTTCTGTGGTTAGTCGCCGTACATGAGGCAAATTTTTTACAAATGGGACCCCTGGGATTGGTGTCGATCCTGCGTTGGCCGTACTTCGCGGGGCTCGCCTTCGCGATTGCGGGCTTCTCCTACGAGTTGCTCCATACACCGTTGCGACCCAAGCGCCTTATTGCGCTGATTATCCTTCTGATATTCATCATGTACGGCACGGCGTCGGCGGTTGAGCCGGTGGCCGAATTGGTCACCTCCTGGGTTCACGCAGGGTTCGTCCAGTACATCGTCCAACACGGACGACCGCTCAATAACTTTGACTCATCATTCTCGTGGCCAGGCGGTTTTTCGCTGGGTGCCCTCTTGGTCGCCTTCACCGGACAGACGAACGCGGTGGCTTTTCTGCGATGGTTTCCGATCGTGGCGGAACTCGCCTATCTCGCACCGCTGCTGGTCATTGCGCGCTTTAGCGGGGTAAGTCGGCGAACGGGGTATCTGGCCGTTGCGTTGTTTTATGCCACCAACTGGATAGATCAGGACTACTTTTCTCCCCAAGCCCTCAATTATCTCTTTTTTCTCGTGGTGTTGGCCGCGGTCTTGGCGTGCTGGCAACCTAAGCCGATTGAGCGAGCCCGTGAGATCCACGGCTACTGGCGAGCGCGCATCGCCCAGACCCGCGCCACTCTGACATTCTCGCGCTTCGACGGTGGCGACACCATTGCTGCCTGGAGCGGCGGCCTTACCCTGTGGGTGCTTGGACTGCTCGTTTTAGTGTGTTTGGCTTCAGCGTTCACTCATCAACTCACGCCCTACGCCTTGATACTGGCGCTCGGTTGTTGTCTGGTGACCCGGCGCTTGGGTCGTCCCGAACTTATCTTCATCGCCGCAGTGCTGGCCATCGGATGGCTTAGCTTGGGAGCGAGCAACTACTGGCTTGGTCACCTGAGCGCCATTTTTGGATCAGCGGGCCAGTTGAACAGTACGATTGGTTCGAACGTCACCAGTAGGGTCACCGGCGGTTCGAGCCACCTCTTTATCGTGAAGCTCCGGATAATCATCACCTTGGTGGTTTTTTTCCTCGCGGGAATCGGCTTCTTGCGACGCTACGCGAATTCGCGGATAATCGAAGCCCTGGCGGTCGTCCCCTTCCTGCTCTTGGCGGCGCAGAACTACGGCGGCGAAGGTCTGCTGCGAGTGGTTTTTTACGGATTGCCCTTCACCACGCTCTTGGCGGCGTCGGCGATTTTGCCGGGTAGTGCCGGAACGATACGCGCCTTCCTACCGAAACTTCGAATCGGACGATACGGGCGACTCATACTGCGCGTCGTCGTGATTGTCGTTCTCCTGGGCTTTTGCGTGGCCACGACCATCGGACGTGGTGGAAATGATGCCTACGAATCATTCTCCAACGGCGAACTGGCGGCGATGAACTACGCGTATGGTCACGTTCACGCGGGCGAGTCGATTGGTGTGGTGGCCGACTACTTGCCGATCGGACAAAGGTACGTGGGTTCGGTCTACCTGTACGCCTCGAGTGGCGGATCAGTATTGCCCACCGTGGCGCGAGTGACCAAGAACCTCATAAATGCCAAACCGGCCTACATCGTGCTCAGTCAATCCCAGGAAGCCTGGGGAGAGATTCTGGCCGGTTATCCGAGAGGCTGGGAAGCCACCGTCGAGTCTTCGTTGGTGCAAAATGGATTTCATATCGTCGCCGCCTGGCAAACCGCCACGGTACTAAAAGTCAATATCCCCAAGGTGGTCAAGCACTGAGCAGCGATGGAGGACTGCCGATTGCTGAGGCCAGATTGGTACACCGATACGCAGACGGAGAATATGCAGTACGCGGTCCCGCAATAATTGGCGACCACGGGCCTCGCCGCAGCCGTTCTCTGGTTAGCGGTGTCCACCGGCGACGAGACCGGGTGCGTCATTCACGCTGATCACTGCGAGCGCCGTCTGGGCGGTCGCTACCGATGTGCGGGGGCTTGTCCGCCGCTACCGCGTCGTTTCTGGTCTCTGCCACGCTTCCACGGCCCTCTTTTTAGCGTCCACGATCGGCTTCAGTGCTCTCCGTCGAGGGACTTGTCCCGAGGGAAATATGGCGTTTCCAAGCGTCCAAAGCACCCGTTAATTACGACACCAGTACCCCATTTTTAATGAGTCCAGTCAAACGTGGGTAACTTCGACCGGTTCACAAGCAAGCATGCATCGTATTCGACGCGCAACTTTGCGGGCCGCTTCAGGTTAGTAATATCGTCGTAGTGGGACGGCGCTCCTAACGGTGTAGCCCTTTTTTTTGCACCAATTTTCACTCTGAGCACGAACGAATGCCAAAGTCGGTTGGCGATCGTTGAAGAGGAGAAAGATCAGTGAATTGGAGACCGGCGCCATGATGATACCGACGATCAAAGCTCGCAGTTGGCCAAGGCGCGTTCGCCACGAGTCGTTTCGCTGGAGCGCGGCGTTTGTTCTCGTGTCGGCGAGTGTGGTTTCAATTTCGCTGGCGGCGTCCGCCTCTTCGCAGTCGAAGAGCATGAACGTCGCCTCCCTCTCGTTGCTTGGTGCAACCGTGTCGGCGAGGGCCGATACTCCGTTGGACGCCACGGCCTACCCGAGCGGTGCGGCTGATGCTTCGGAACCGTCGGGTGAAGCTCCTCCGGCTCCCTCCGATATGCCTGGATACAAGGAGAGCTACGTCAACGACTTCAACGGCACGTCACTGCCTTCAGGCTGGGATCGTTTCAGTGGAGAGCCCGGCAGCGACGCGGGCGCTCTTTGGGCGCCCAGTCATGTGCAAGTCAGCGGAGGCCTGCTTTCCTTAAACACTTTCCAGGATCCGGCGTTCAAAAACGTTTGGGTCGCTGGTGGACTCTGTCAGTGCGGGATTTCTCACACCTACGGCGCCTACTTCGTCCGATCTCGAATGACTGGTCCGGGACCTACTCAAGTTGAGCTGCTGTGGCCCACGCAGAACTGGCCTCCGGAGATCGATTTTGATGAGACCTACGGCGATGACATGTCTACGATGGCCACGGTCCATTACGACTCTTCCAACGATCAAATTCAACAGACCGACAGCATCGACATGACTCAATGGCACACCTGGGGAGTGATCTGGACGCCAACTTCGATTACGTACACTGTTGACGGTGTGGTCTGGGGCAGCGTCACGCAGGTATCGGCGATTCCCACGCAACCCATGAACCTCGATATTCAACAACAAACGTGGTGTTCTTCTGACTACGCGTGCCCTAGCTCAGCGCAGTCAACGCTGGTGGACTGGGTGGCTGAGTACGTGCCGGGCACGTCAGCCCCGGTTACCACCACGACCACCACGACGACGACCACGACCACCACGACGACCGCGGTTGCGCCGACCACCGTGGCCAATAACCAGGTGGCCAGTACTCCGGATACCGTGCGACCTTTTGCCGTGAACTCGTGGTCCCTCACGGAACCTCTTAAGGCGCAGATTCGCGGTCTGGCCAAACAAATTCGCCTCGACAGGGCGTCCAGCATCTCTTTGGTCGGTTTCACCGATAACTTGACGGGTAAATCGCGGGCTCTCGAAGTCAGCAGATTACGTGCTGACGTGGTGGAAAGGTATCTCCAACAGCGATTGCGGCGCCTGGGCTACGGGAGCGTCACGATCACCGTCGCCGGTGACGGTAGTTCCAGTCCGGTGGCGACGAACGGAACGCCCCAGGGCCGATCGTTGAACAGCCGGGTCGTGGCCCTGATCAACTGAGAAGTTTCTGGTCAGTTCTGGTGGGGCCATCCAAAATCATGTGGCGTCGAACGCGACGGCACAACCCTTCAAACCTCCAGGTAAACAACCTTGTCCAGCTGGTCAAGGACCTCGAAGTTTGGTCCGTCGAACTTTCCAGCGAAGGATGCCCCGGAATTGAAAAGGAATGGAAGATTGTCCATCCCGATCATGTCGGGACGACCTTCTTTTGGATTAGACCAGACGGTCACGGTGAAGGTCTCGTTTTCGACGATTACTTCGGGATCATTAAACAAAATGATTCCGGTGGCTGATTCCACCGGAATCATCAAGTGCGAACAGTAGTCGACCTTGCGAGTCCCGATAGCGGGTTACTCAACGATGCTTAAAATCGTCAGGAGCTTTTAGCTGCTGCGGCGGTGTATTCAGCAACCCAGTCGACCAACATGGATACTGGTTGCGACGGACACTGACGGCCTAGTTCGCACTCGGCCCGTTGTTCCAAGTCGAGGGTCATGGGCACGTCTGGAATTGCGTAAGCGACGTTGATAGAACCCCAGACCTTGCCGTCAAGGATGTATAAGATTTTTTCTGGTGTCCAGATGACGCCCCAAGTGTGCCATTCACTCATATTTATAATTACGGTGCGTTGGACAGTTGAGTTTGCGGTTGTGAAATGAACGGTCGCGCCGGTCGAATTCAATGTGCCACCGGACTCATTGAAGTCAATTTCGGGCGGCCATACATTGGAAGCGGGCCAGAGGAGTTCAACTTCGTTAGGACCCGCTCCCGTCGCGCGTGAACGCACGAAATACGCCCCGTAGGTTTGAGACAGAGCGCAATCGCAAAGACCGCCCGTAACCCAATTGTCGTTGTACTTCGGATCCTTCCAAGCGTTGAGTTGCAGCAAGCCGCCGCTTACGACGACGTGACTGCTGGCGAATTGGCCGCCGGGATCGCCACCGGGTACCCCGGTAAAGACATCCCATCCGTGAGGAACCCTGGTCCCTAAGAAGTCGTTCACGTAAATTTGAACGTATCCCTTCAGGGCGTTCGCACTTGGGGGAGACATACCGGAGGGTTCGGAAATGTCAGGGGTGCCAAACGGATAGGCGCTTTGGGATGGCGATGTAGGCACTGGGTTAATTGGTGTGCCGGGATGAAAGATGGCGAACCAAAGAATTACACCCAGTGCCAGACTGGCGGTCACCGTGATAATCAACGTGACTCGGGTGTTCCACGAGTTCTGTGGAGCGTAGGGCGAGTCCCCGTGAACGGGTTCAGAATGAGCGTTCATGTCGATTGCAAGGCTAGCGAACTAAGTGATTGGATTACTTGGATTAACTTCCTAACTCTCGGTACCTCAAACCAAAATCCTCATGAGCCTGGACTGATTCACGCGTTTGAGACGTCTATGTACGCTAAGAGTCGCTGGAGGGAGTATAGGACACGTTTAGTTCCCGACCGGATCAGGGGCGAGCGGTGGCGGCCATTTCTTGAGATTGCTGGCGGCACCTTGACGTTTACTTATGGTAGGGAGTTACCGGATAATTGCTCAACTCCGATCAAGGAGTTCCCAACATCGGCGCGAAATATGACGTCACGTAAGGCTCGCGGCCTTTGGAGCGGGATAGGCCCTCCGAGAGGCCGAGCGACTGCGGAGATAGGCGACGGTTAGGGTTTGACCAAGGTCGAAGGGTAGGGGGACGTTGCTGCTTGGTTGGAAGCTTCACCCGATCGTTTTCCTCGGATCCGCTCGATGCCCTGAGTGATTTTTCGCCCTAACGCCGAAGGGAGTTGAGAGGAGAGACTCAGAAGGTGTCGGGGATCACTTAGCACCAGTGACGTCAGCATCGCGGTATAACCCAGGCCGTAGCCCTCCAACTGCGAAAGTAACTCGCCGTAGCCGCGTCGATGTCGGTGGTGTACGAAGGCCGCGGGTTCGTACACCATTAGGCCTCCCGTCCACAAGATGGTCATCAAGGTGGCGAGATCCTCTCCACCGCGAGCGGGAGTGCCCACGCCCAGCGCTACGTTGAAACCGCCTATTCGTTCGAAGGCCGAGCTTCGCAGCGCCAGGTTGGCTCCGGCGCCGTAGGCACCGATGCCGTAGTGGGAACGGCGCGTAATCTCAGCGTCCGCGGAATTTTGTATTGATATGTGGCTTCCTCTCAAAAGTTGAGGTCCGCGTTGATCGGACTTTAACGTCGAAGAGGTAAACGTTCACCTGACGCCGGTGCATTTCAACTGTTAAGAAGTGCACTATGCCCTGTCTTTTTGGGGTCGGTGTCTCGGAAAATATCGAGATATCGAGAATTTAGTCACGATGCGTCAGAGTGGACTAAATTCAAGTGAAGGAAGTTTCGAAGACTGACGAACACTACATACGTATGTCCGTCAGAGACTGGCGCCAGAGCATTCGCCCCGGCGGGTTATTTCGTTAAAACCATTGCCTTGCGGAGAGAAGGAAGTTGGTGATGAATACGTCGGGGGGCTTCGTTAGCGTAGTGATTCCAACCTTCAATAGAAGAACAACTCTCGCGAGGGTCATTAAACCCGTATTGGATGACTCCAGTACGGGAGAGGTCGTAGTGGTTGTCGATGGTTGCCAAGACGGCACCTTGGAATTTCTCAGAGAATGGGCTCAATCAGAGCCCCGAATTCGGGTGATCTATCAAGAGAATGCCGGTGAAGGCATAGCGAGGCGAAAAGGAGTGGAAGAGGCACAGTATGACACTGTGGTCCTTCTGGATGACGACGTGGAAGCAAGCGTAGGCCTCATCAGTGCCCACGCTTCGTGGCATCTTGACAATGACCACCGACTTGTTCTCGGCTACATGCCCACAAGGGTCCCCTATCCGCGGAGTTCGGGTCAAGTTGCGACAGTGTTGTACGCCGAAGACTACGAGAGCACTTGCAAGTTATATGAAACCGATTCGCGCTCGATCTTTACTCACCTGTGGGCCGGCAATATGTCACTTAGGAGATGCAACGCGCTAAACGTTGGACTCGGAGGACAAAGTCGTCTCGGGTATCACGAAGACTTGAGGTTTGGCCTTAAATGTCAAGAGGCCGGCTTAGAAGCCGTCTTTGATCGCTCGCTCTTGGCGTGGCACTCGCACAGCCGGAATTTGAGAAAATTTGCCACCGAGTCCAGACGAAGCGGCGAGGGCAGGGTTCAGCTAATGAGGGCGTACCCAAGCTTGGCGGAAGATCTGAATCCCTTTAGTTCGATGTCGGTGCGAGAGATCACTATCGTTCGCTACCTCGGTTCAGCCTTGACTCGGCCGATCTCAGCGCCACTTGCCATGGCCACCTCGTATGTGTCCGGTCGCCTAAAGGTGTGGCGCTTGGAGACCATCTTCGCTCGTGTGCTTCGTCTTATTGAGATATCTTTTGGATTCAAACGCGCGGGAAAGGTGCGACATTTTGGATAGCGGTCGAGTGTGACGCTCGGCGAACTATCCATCACGGAGTGAACAGGTCAACGCCGGATGGTTGGTTGTTCGGTCACAATTGGAATAGCTCGGATGTCACAGACACCCCGTTAAAAGGTTCAGCGGTTTAACGGAAGAGAATCTAGATGCGAAGCAATTGAGACGGTTTCCTATCAATCAAAGGAGTCGACCTCCAGGCGAGATCCTCTCTACCGCGAGCGGGAGTGCCCACGCCCAGCGCTACGTTGAAACCGCTTATTCGTTCGAAGGCCGAGCTTCGCAGCGCCAGGTTGGCTCCGGCGCCGTAGGCATCGATGCCGTAGAGGGAACGGCGCGTAATCTCAGCGTCCGCGGAATTTTGTATTGATACGTGGCTTCCTCTCAAAAGTCGAGGTCCGCGTTGATCGGACTTTAACGTCGAAGAGGTAAACGTTCGCTGACCAGCGAATCCTCCGTAGTAACGCTCGAACCAGATTTGTGTCGGGCTCTCAAGTTCGCCCGGCAGGATGAGCCCCGTCACGGCGTCCAACTTTGGGTTCAAGGCCATGCACGTGCCGATTGCGCGCAACCACTTTTGGTCCACGCGCACGTCATCGTCGGTGAATGCGATGATGCCACCGTCGGATTGTGCTACGCCCAAGTTTCGAGCCGCGGAAATGCCAGGCCGGGGCTCGCGTACTACCCGCAACCAGGATCGGCCATTCGTGATCGTCCTTAAGGGATCTATTGCCGGTAAATTTCGGCGGTTGTCGACGAGCAGTACTTCGAAGTTGGGGTAATCAAGTTGTCCGATGGTCTCGACGCATTGCTCGACTTCCTCAATTTGCTCAACAGTGGATGGCACTACTATGGAAATGCGCGGGAGATCGCTGTCCACTAATGTCGAAAAATCTAGGATGTTGTGCCCCGTCACCGCGGTATCCATCTCTAACTTTTACAAACAGTCTTGAATAGTCATTGCATCGGCCCTTAAGTCGATTTCGACCATTCCTTGAGGGAATCCGTTTTGGAAGATACTGTTACGAATCGCGAAGACTCCCTGAGCCGACCGGACAAAATGTGACAACGTCAATCATTGCCATCGCAACTGAAGTATCAACTTTTCGCGCGGATATTTCACGCAACGTTCGCTGTCTTGATTGCACCCACCACGCCTCTCCCTTGTTGACTATCCGGAACGGACGGCGGCGCGCAAGTAGCCTTTGGGGAAGTTGGTTACAGTTGGCAGTTCCGACTCATGAAGCGTGTGACCACGTCGCATCCACCACAGCACCCCCTATGAGGCGTCCTCGGGTCGGCGCCTTGTTCAAAACGCGGTAGCGCTAATCGTCTCCGGTGTCGGTTCTGGTGCAATCGGCGTCGTCTTCTGGGCGGTGGCGGCGCACTCCGTGTCCGCCGCGACCATCGGGCGAACGTCGGCAGAGATCGCAGCCATGATGTTGCTCGCCACACTCGCGCAGTTGAGTTTTGGATCTTCCTTCGAACGGTTCCTCCCAGTTGCCGGTATTCACACCCGTCTGTTTGTAAAGCGCGCGTACGTCATGTGCACATCCCTCGCACTCGTCATTGGCGTGGCGTACGTATCGTTGGGCTTATCGCATAGCTTCCTGCCGAGTGCCTTCGGATGGCGAGCTCTTTTCGTCGCGGCAGTTGTTATGTGGACGATCTTCATCCTGCAGGACTCGGTACTCATAGGACTGCGTGCCTCGCGCTGGGTACCGGTCGAGAACATTCTTTACTCGCTCGTGAAGCTCGCCCTCATCCCCGCTTTCATCGTAGTCTCGGCGACCGAAGGCATTCTCCTCGCGTGGCTGACGCCGATCGTATTTCTCATCATCGCCGTGAACTGGTACTTGTTCAAGAAGTGAATACCCGAACGCGAAGCGGCCACCGCGGCCACCGAGAAGATGCCTTCGGCGCGTGAGCTGCTGGTAATGACCAGCGCCCAGTACGCCACGCTGCTCGTTACGGTCATCACTACGTCAGTCATCACGCTGGTCGTGATCGACCGACTCGGCGCGGTCGCGAGCGCCCACTACTACCTGCCGGCGCAGATAGCGAGCGGCGTGGCCGTTTCGCTATGGAGCATTGACCGGTCGTTCCTTGTTGAGTCGTCGGCCGAGCGCCACGACTTGCGTCGTCACGCCAGAAGCGCGATGCGCACTGGTCTCGTGGTGCTCGCGGCGAGCATCGTGCTCGGAGAGATTCTGGCGCCCGAGATCCTCCGGATCTTCGGATCGAGCTACGCCGCGAGCGGCACGACACTACTGCGCCTCTTGCTGCTCAGTTTGCCCGGCACCGCCATCACTCCCTTCTACTCCTCGTTCGCGTGGATTGACAAACGAGTGTGGATATTAACGATTCGTGAACTCGTGGCGACCCTGGTGCTCTTCGTTCTTATCTTCGTGCTCATCGGTCACTTTGGCATCTTGGCGATCGGCATCGCCTCGATTATTGAGTCGGGGCTCCAGGGCATTCTGTTCCTGCCAATTTTGATAAGACGCTATCGAATGATGCCGCCGTCACCGTTGCCTACGACGGGCACGGTCTAAGTGCGATGTCTGCGTAAGCTCGTCACTTAGGCGAAGGCGATATCGAAGAGACGTCGCGCCAGAACTTTCGACTTCGAAAGTACGCGAGTGGTCCTTGCGGGGCGCCCATCAACTCGCTCCGGTAGAGACTCTTCGGGTAGAGCGCCTCGCCGCCGGTGCTCGAGGACGTTTCTCCCCTAGCGCCAAGGACCCGCTCGCGAGCGGTTGCAGTCAATCCTTTCAACGCGACGGGGATCTGGGCGAGAATGCTAAGGACGTGGCGAGGATCACGTCGCATAAGGGAGGTCAGCATCGCCGTGAAGCCGAGACCGTAAGCATTCAATTGAGCCAGTAGTTCGTGGTACTCCTGGCGATGGCGGTGGAGCACGAATGCGGCCGGCTCGTAGCCCAGCTGCTCGCCCGTCCACAGCACGTTGATGAGGGCCGCGAGGTCTTCGCCACCACGAGCCGGCGTGCCGACGCCGAGCGCAAAGTCACAGCCGCCGATGGTCGCGAGCGTTCTCCTTCGAAACGCCATGTTCGCGCCCGCGCCGAAAGCGCCAACCCCGTATATGGAAAAGCGTCGAGTGAGCACGCCGGCCGCGTTGCGCGCGAGCAGGCGGCTGCCTCTCAGGATCGGTTGACTACTCGGGTCCACTTCGACCGTGACCGACTCGAAGCTTCGCTCGCCACCGAAGCCTCCGTAGTACCGTTCGAACCACACTTGAGCTGGCGACTCTAATTCGGCCGGCAAGATCAGTCCTGTCACCACGCCCAGTGCGGGATTAAGTACGAATCGAGCGCCGAGCGCACGCAACCAGCGGCGATCGACGCGTACGTCGTCGTCGGTGAAGGTAATGACGTCGCCGCTCGCGTTTGCCACGCCAGCGTTGCGGGCGGCTGATATCCCGGGCCGGGACTCCC
>ODAK010002715.1_pt1 | contig 18540 bp, 13 predicted proteins | sample 1539591 | NCBI WGS metagenome assembly ODAK01 (sample SAMEA3539303, study PRJEB22396) | soil metagenome | biome: tundra; feature: field; material: soil | place: USA | collected 2010-05 | depth 0.15 m | reverse complement strand
CGCCGAACCAGGCCCGGTCCCCGCGGCCAGCCGGCCGGCCGAACCAGGCCAGCCGCCGGACGCCGGCCGTACTGCAGCCGGCCCGGGGGCGGCGCGGCGGCCTGCCCGGGCTGCCCTTCCCGTCCGGCTGGCCATTCCGGTGGCGATCGCCGGCGGCCTGGCCTTGGCGGCAGCCTTCCCGCCTGCGGGCGTGTGGCCGCTCGCCGCGGCCGGGCCAGCGTTGCTGGCCGTCGCGCTCTGGCGCAGGAGCCTGCGCGGCGCCGCCCTCGTCGGATTCACGTTCGGCCTTGCCTTCTTCGTGCCGTTGCTGTCGTGGCTGGTGAACGTCGCCTGGTACGCGTGGGCCGCGCTAGCGCTCGCCGAAGCGATCGTCTTCGCCGTGCTCGCGGTCGGCCAGCGGCTGCTGTTGCGGCTGCCGGCCTGGCCGGTGGCGGTTGCTGGCTGGTGGGTTGCCGCCGAGGCAGTCCGTGACCGGTGGCCGTGGGCCTTTCCGTGGGGCAGGCTCGCGATGAGCCAGGCCGAAGCACCGACCGTCCGGTGGGCGGCGATCGGCGGGCCGCCGCTGCTGACGTTCCTGGTGGCACTGACGGGCACGACCCTGGCCTGGCTGCTGCTGGTCCGGCCGGCTATCGCCCTACCGGCACCCGAGCCGGCCGCCGCCGGACCAGGCAGGTCCCCAGGATGGCTGCGCTGCCGCCTCGTTCCGGCGCTTGCCTTCATCATGGCCGTGGGCCTTGCCCTGGCCGGCTGGGCGCTGCCGGTGGACCAGCTGGGCGCTGGCGGCCCGACGGCCGAGGTGGCCGCGGTGCAGGGCGACGTTCCACACTCGGGGACCCTGCAGAAGCAGCTGCGCGAAACGACCGTCACCGAGAACCACGCCAACGCCACCAAAGCCCTCGCCGCCCAGGTCACGGCGGGCCGCCGGGCCAGGCCCGACGTGGTGATCTGGCCAGAGAACTCCACCGACATCGACCCCACCCTGGACCCGTCCACCTACGCCACGATCGCGGCCGCCGTCAACGCGATCGGCAGGCCGGTGCTCGTGGGCGCGGTGCTGCAGAACCCGCAGCGCAACGTCGGCCAGTTCTGGCTGCCGGGTCGCGGCCCGGTCGAGATCTACGTCAAGCGCCAGCTCGTGCCGTTCGGGGAGGTCATCCCGTTCCGTGGCCTGCTGGACAAGTTCACCTCGCTGCCGTCGCTGCAGCCAGTCAACTTCACGGCCGGCCACAAGGCCGTTGTCTTCGATACCGGCACGGTGCGGCTCGGCGACGTGATCTGCTACGAGGTCGGCTTCGACAATCTGGTCTCCTCCGAGGTAACAGCGGGCGCAAACCTGCTCACGGTGCAGACCAACGACGCGGACTTCGAGCTGGACGGCCAGACCGGCGAGACGCTGCAGCAGCTGGCGATGGCCCGGACCCGCGCCATCGAGTACGACCGCGCCGTCGTGGTCGCCTCCACGACCGGGGTGAGCGCGATCATCGCGCCGGACGGCTCCCTAATCACCCAGAGCAACACATGGCAGCGGGCGGTGCTCGAAGCACGGGTGCCACTGCGCAGCGGCCGCACGCTGGCCGAACGGCTTGGGGCCTGGCCCGAGCTAGTACTGACCGCCCTCACCCTGGTGGCGCTCGGCTTTGCGGTCGGCAGCACGGCCGCGGCCCGCCGCCGGGACGCGGCCGCTGGCCACCGTGGCGCGTGGTCGTAGCAGCGCCGCACAATGAGCGTGTGAGATTCTGGCGCGGACTCGCTCAGCCTGTTCATTACGCTGCGCTGATCTCAGGCGGCCTGCCCGCGCTCGCTTTCCCCGCCCCCAACCTGGAGTTCCTCGCCTGGTTCGCGCTGGTGCCCGGCCTGCTGCTGATGCACGCGGCGCCTACTCTGCGCGCTGCCGCCGCCCGGGGCTGGTGGTTTGGCGCCGGATTCCTGCTTGCCTCGCTCTACTGGCTGCTGCCCAGCCTGGGTCCCGGCCTGCTGCTGATCGTGCTGGTGCTCGGGGCCTTGTGGACCAGCGTTGGCGCGGCAACCTGGGGCCTGCTGCGGCCGCCGGTCACCGCTGGGCGCGCGATGGCCGCCCTGGTGGTCGTGCCCAGCTGCTGGGTGGCCGTCGACTGGGTCCGGTCCTGGCAGGGTTTCGGCGGACCGTGGGCGGTGTATGGCGCCAGCCAGTGGCAGCATCCGGCGATCCTTGCCCTCGCCGCGGTCGGCGGCGTCTGGCTGATCAGCTTCGCGCTGGTGGCAGCCAACACCGGCCTCCTGATCATCATCGTGGCCGGCCGCCTGCGGGCGCGGCTGGCGGGGGTTGCGGCCGCCCTGGTCGCCCTGGCGGCAGGCCCGGTGGCGTTCGCTCTCACGCCCGCGGTCCCCACTACGCGCCAGGTCAGCCTCGCGCTGGTCCAGCCTGGGTTCGTGCACAGCCCGGCGCAGCGGGTGGATGCCAGCCGGCGGCTGTCCGCGAGCAGCCGCAGCCGGCCCGCCGACCTGATCGTGTGGGGCGAGAGCAGCGTCGCCTACGACCTTGACGCTGATCCCGCGCTCCTCAGCCAGATCCGCAGGCTCGCGGCGGCCAGCGGCGCGCAGATCCTGCTGAACCAGGACTCGATCGGCCCTAACGGCACGAAATCGAAGATGGCGGTGCTGGTCGGCAGCAATGGCATCGACGGAAGGTACGTCAAGACCCGGCTGGTGCCATTCGGCGAGTACATCCCGTTCCGGCAGCAGCTCGGCTGGCTTACCAGGATCAGCAAGGCCGCGCCGCAGAACATGATCCCGGGCACCGGCGCGAAGGTACTGCGGGTGACGCCGGTGCACGGACCGCCACTGACGGTAGGCGTGCTGATCTGCTTCGAGTCCGCATTCCCCGACATGTCGCGGGTGGACGCCGATCACGGTGCACAGCTCATCATCTACCAGACCTCTGACTCCACGTTCCAGGGCAGCTGGGCGCTCGCGCAGCACGCCGCGCTGGGCGCGCTGCGTGCGGCCGAGACCGGCCGCCCGGTCGTCCAGGCAGCCCTGACCGGCGACTCCGCCGCGTTCGACCCGCGCGGGCGGTTGGTGGCGTGGACCGGTGGCTCGTATCGTGGCGTCGTCGATGTGCGGCTTGGTCTTCCGCCTGCCTCCGCCCGGACCATCTATGACCAGCTGGGTGACTACGTCCCCTGGACCGCGGTGGGCATCGCCTGCCTCGCCGCGGTCAGCAGCCTCGTCCGCTCCGGCCGGTACCGGCCACGGTCGTGGCAGCAGGACCGGCCCCTCGCGGATTCGTCCGCCCGGGCAGGCGCGCATAGTCTGGGGCAGTAGCCCCCGGCCTGACCGGTCTGGCTCACGCAGGGACCACCCTGCAGGAGATCGCCATCGCCCGGGCCGGGAATGGCGGCATTACCTCGGCGAGGACGCCGCAGCAGGCCAAGCCGCAGCAGGCCAACTAGTCTTGTTGATCGAGGAGACGATGGTGAGCCCCCAGATCCGCACCGGGAGGTCCGGCCAGCGCGCGACCGGGGCACCGCCCCGTCGGCGCCGACTAGTGATCGCGGCGATCTGCACGGCGCTCGGCCTGCTCCTGACGGCGTGCAGTTCCGGTACCCCGGCGGCCCCAGCAGGTGGCGGAGCCAGCCCGTCCTCGAGCGCGAGCAACACGTCCGGCCTGCGTCTGGAGATCACGCCCGGAGGCGGCAGCACCCATGCCGACCCCGGCCACGGGATCACCGTCACCGCAGCACACGGCAAAATAACGAACGTGACCGTCCGCACTTCGGGTGACGCGGTCACCGGCGCGCTCAGCGCGGCAGGCACAGTCTGGACAAGCACCTGGGCACTGGCTGTGTCACAGAGCTACACGGTCACCGCGACCGCGACCGGCGTGACCGGACAGAAGGTGACCCAGACCAGCTCGTTCCGCACCCTGACCCCGTCCCAGACATTCCAGACGATGATATTTGAGGGCTATCAGCAGACCTACGGCGTCGCCATGCCGATCATCCTCACCTTCAGCCAGCCGGTCGCCGACAAGGCGGCAGTCGAGCGGTCCCTGGAGCTGCGCACGTCCAAGCCGGTGGCGGGCGCCTGGTACTGGGACGGCAACCAGACACTTAACTTCCGTCCGGAGAGTTACTGGCCCGCCCACACCCAGGTGAGCTTCACCGGGCACCTCAATGGCGTCGAGGTCGCTCCGGGCGTCTATGGCAGTCACACCCTCACGCAGTCCTTTAATATCGGCGACTCGCTGATCGTGGTGGCAAGCACGTCTTCGCACTACATGAAGCTCTACCGGAACGGGACGCTGCTGCACCGCTGGCCGATCAGCACCGGCAAGCCCGGTGACAACACGCCGAACGGCACCTACGTGACCATCGAGAAAGGCAACCCGGTGCTGATGAAGGGACCGGGATACTCGCTGGAGGTGCCCTGGTCGGTCCGGTTCACCTTCAGCGGCGACTACCTGCACGACGCGTACTGGTCGGTGGGCGAGCAGGGCTTCACCAATGTCAGCCATGGCTGCGTGAACATGCCGCCGGCCGACGCCGAGGCCTACTACCAGATGGCAGTACCAGGGGATCCGGTGACGATCACCGGCAGCCCGCGCGCAGGCGTCTGGGACAACGGCTGGACCGAATGGTTCCTGTCCTGGCAGAAGTACCTGAAGGGCAGCGCGCTGCACATGGCCGTGCAGGCCGGCCCCGGCGGCAGTACCTTCGTCAATCCGGCCAACCTGCCCGCGCCCGCCACGGCGCCGCTCGGGGGGCCCGAGCAGGGTAACTGGGCCGCCGCGTAAGCCTTTCCAGCCGGTACACATCAGCGAATATGCGCGGTTACTGCCCGCCAGGATGTCGAAGGCTGGCGGGCCAGGTTCTCGAAGGCCCTGCTAATGGGGGGCCCGGTTTCCTGCCGGAGGCGCCAAAGCAGTGGCTAGCGATCAAGGATCGCTAAGCTACTGGCGTGGCTTCGGGGGGACAATCGCGCCAGGACATGATCCTGCGCCTGCTGCGCACATTCGCCATCGACCCGGTCGGCGTGATCCGCGCGCTGCCCGGCCACGTCCGGATGCAGCTGAAGCGCGAGCCCGGCTACCAGGTGGACGAGGCGTGGGACGAGCATCTGCACGGCCTGCTAGGGGCTCCCTGGCCGTGCCATGAACGCGCGCGGCTTGATGAGCTCGTTGCGGAGATCGGCGCCCTGCTGGCGTCCCGGGGCCTGGACTACGGGCGGCAGACCTACGGCGGGTACAGCGATGGTGACAGCTCGCTGAGCCGGGCGGCATGGTGCACGGTGCTGCACACCCGGCCGGAGATCGTCATCGAGACCGGCGTCGCGCGCGGCGTTACCAGCCGGATCGTGCTGGAGGCGCTCAGCGCGAACGACCGCGGCCACCTGTGGAGCATCGACCTGCCACATCCCTTCGATCGGCGGCTGCACGCGCAGACCGGGGCGGCCGTTACCGACGCCTGCCGCGCCCGCTGGTCCTACCTCGAGGGCGCCAGCAGCCAGCGCCTGCCGCCACTGGTCGCCGAGCTCGGTCAGGTAGATCTGTTCATCCACGACAGCCTGCACACCGCTAAGAACACGGTGTTCGAGATGAGCCAGGCGGCATCAGTGATGTCGCCGCGCGGCGTCATGCTCGTGGACGACATCAGCACGCACGAAGGTTTCGCGACCTTCGCGCAGCGACATCCCCGGTACCAGACCATCGTCTGTCCGTCGGCGGACCGCAAAGGGCTGTTCGGCATCGCGGTCAATGCACCGGGCGCAAGCTACCAGCCGTACCGGTAGGTAACCAGCGGCTGTCCGCGTGGCTGCGGTCACGGGCTGGTTGGGTGGGTCCGGGCCGTGCCGTTCCATCGCAGGATCACGGTCTGGGACACGGAGCCGTTGGAGCTGACAGTCCGCTGACTTGCGTTTGCTAGTGGTCGCGCCCGCCAGTTAGCCGGTGATCCGCTGGCGGCTCCGGCGCTGCTCCTCGCCGAGTTCTCAGGAACCTGCACCGCTGTAACTTCGGCCGCCACCGCTACCTCGCAGTCCCGTTCCTGGCCGCGATCGCGGCACTGACCCGGCGGGCGGTGAACGGGGTCCCGCAGACGAACCGCATCAGCGGGCCGAATGTCGCAGCAGCCGCCAGGCTGACGAAATAGATGCCAGGCACGTCGGATTCGAAGCTGGCCGACAGCCGGGGCGAGCCGTTCGCTGTCCGGAGCCGCGCCTGCAGATCCGGGCTGAGGAAGCCGATCTTGGCAACGTCGGGGCGGTAACCCGTGGCGGCGATGACGTGTTCCGCCCGGATCTGGAAGCGGTACCCGTCCGCGGCGACCAGCCGGAGCGCTGCCCTCTCACCATCACGGTGCGCCGCTTCGATGCGATATCCGGCATGGACCGGGAACTGGCCGGTCACCCGGTCCGCCAGCCACCACGCGCCGAGCGGGCCGAGCACCCGGCCGACCAGGCGCCGCCGGACCGGCTCCGGCAGGTACCTGAACGCTCCGGGCGCGTAGCTGAACGGGTACAGCCCCCAGGAGGGGCCGAGCGGCGTCCTGGCTGCGGGCAGCCGTCTGCGGGCCTCCTGCTCAGGATCGGCGGGCGGGTCGCCAAACCGGACCGGTTCGCGCGCGACCAGCTGGACACCGGCGCCCGCCTCATGCAGCAGGGCAGCACTCTCCAGCGCCGACTGGCCCGCTCCGATCACCGCGACCTCCCGTCCGGCGAAGGCCGCCAGCTGGTTATGCTGCGAGCTGTGCGAGACCGGGCCTGCGGGCGACGGCCCGTCCGGGGCAACGGCGGCTAGCTCGGCGGGCACATGCGCGAAGCCGGCCAGGCCGTTGGCGACCACCACCGACCCCGCCTCGATCTCCTCGCCGCTGTCGAGGCTGACGAGAAATCCGCTGCCGCGCCGGTCGATCCGGCTCACCATGGCGGTCTCGACCCCGGGGCTCAGCTGCTCAGCGAACCACTTTCCGTAGCGGATGAACTGCCCGACTGGCACGACCTCGTCGTCGCGGAGCTGCGGAATATCAGCGGCCGACTGGAAGTCCGCCAGGGTGAGTCCCGGCCGCGGCGCAGCGAGGCTGGACGCCCATGGAGTCGACTTCAGGCACATTCCTGCGGGCATCCGATTGCGCCAGCTGCCCATGACCTCGCCGAAAATCCGGACGGGAACGCCCCGGGCCTGCAGATGCGAGGCGATCGAGAGACCGTAAGGTCCGGCCCCGACAATGACGGTCGGCCCGGCGGCCGGCCTGACGTTGACTGTCATGATGCTTCTTCCTTTCGGTGCTGGACAATCTCGGCTTGATGATCGTGACGACCGAAGGCAGGCTGCGCCACGGCCGGGGCGGCCGAGCCGACCGGGGCGGCCGCTGCCGCCGGAGCCACCGGGGCAGCTTCGGCAACTGGGCCGGGCTCCGGCGCGCGCGGCGCGGCGTCGCTGCTGGCCAGCCGGGCAGCCTGACGGCGCAGCCTGCGCGACCGCCACAGCCGGGCGGCATACCCCAGCGCGGGGCCGGCGAGGCGGACCGACATTGCGAGGAACGGAAGCGGATCGTCGGGCGCGATCCAGGCCAGCTCGGTTCGCTGGCCAGCCGGCCGCTGGCCGGCGGGCAGCTGGCCGGCGGGCAGCTGGCTCGGTCGCCGGATCACGGGTGCAGCGTGGCCGCGGTAGGCAAGCTTCGCCAGCGGATCGATGTTCTCGACGATCAGTTTCCGTCCGTTGACCTGCGGACTTGCAGGCGCCCGGCGGCCGGTGAGGTCAAGATGCATGGCCCGGACGACGTCAGCGCCCGCCTCTGTCTCAAAGAGCCTGAACTGGGCGCCCACCCGCGGATTGAAGTCGAGCAGCTTGTACTGCCCGTCGCGCAGGTCAAGCCGCCAGTCCAGGTCGGCGATACCGCTGAAGTCGATCGCCTTGCAGAACCGCGCCGCCGCCTCCGCCAGGGCAGGATTCGGCACCGTGGTCGCGCACGCCGTCATCCCGGCATGCGGCGGCCAGGACCGCACCTTGAGCCCGGTGAACTCCACCAGGCAATCGGACTCAGCGTCGCAGTACAGGTGAACGATCCAGTCCTGGGCGACCTCGCGCGGGATGTATTCCTGCAGGATCACGCTGGGCTGCGTGCCCCAGTCACGGGCGGTGGCCAGCAGTTCCTGCTCGCTGCCGAACACGGTGGTCCCGGCCACGACCGGCGCGGTCCGCCGCACCCAGGCCTCGCGATTCTTCGCGACCAGCGGAAAAACCGCCTGGCGGGCAAAACTGAGCAGCTCGGTGTCGGTCGACGGGAACGCCGACGCGGGCGTGGGCACGCCGTGCTCCGTGCACAGCTCGTAGAGCCCCTGCTTGCTCGCCAGCCTCCTGGGCAGCTCCGGCGGCACGGCAGGAAGCAGGAAGTGCTCCGACAGCTGGCTCGCATGCTCGGCCAGCAGCACCGCCGCCTCCTCGTCGGTCGGCACCGGCACGGTCGGGCGCCCTATCTCAGCGCCGATCGCCAGCAGCCCGTCGACCAGCTGCCCCGGTGACTCGCTTCCGGTGGTCGGCCAGACGAATGCCCTCCGGCAGTAACGCGACACGGCCGCGGGAGTGAAGGCGTCCTCGGTGATGGCATACACGGGGATGCCGAGGCGGCCGAGCGTCCTGATGGCGCCGACGCCGCCGTGGTGCAGCGGATACCGGCCGATTTTCACGATCAGCGCCGGGACTCCCGAGTCTGCGGGCAGGGCCGGCGCAGTCGCGGGCCGTACCCGGGCGCGGACGCCGTCGCCCAGGTAGCGCGGCGGACTGGATTTCACGGTTACCTCCCTAGGTAGTCCCTGGCCCGTGCCCCGGGCGGGGCGGCCCGGCGGCCGGCACCAGCGGTCATGACAGCAGGACGAATCGCAGCGCTACCACGGCGAGCAGCAGCACCAGCAACGGCCAGGACGCCAGGGTCAGCGGCCTGATGAACCTGATGGCGGCCGGTACCGACACCCGGATGAACTCACGTGCCAGTAGCACAAGCAGCAGCAGGCCAAGGACCGCAAGGCCAATCGGCGTCCAGATGGTGGAGCGGACCTGCTGCCCCACGGCATTCACCCTCAGTGGCGAGGCTGCGGTCCCCCGCGGCCAGCGCAGCGTGTAGATGACCGCGTCCCGGTTCGCGAAGACTGTCCGCACTCCAGGAGCCGCGCCCATGTGCGCGCGGAACACCGGCCCCCACCCGGGCCGGTAGCTTGCCACCTGCTCGAGATTGGCCTCCTGCGTCGTCGTGGTGATCACGTAGCTGCGCGGGCCTTCCGCGCGCAGGGCCGCGACAAGGGCCGTGACTGCCGCCGGGTTGACCGGCGCCTGGCCCGGCACATACTGGATCTTCTCGATGTCGCGGTACTGCCAGGGCATCTCAGGGGTGACGTCGACCGGCGGCACCTGGCTCAGCCAGAGCAGCCGGATCCCGCCGCTGTCATGGGCGTACAGGTAGTTCATGGCGGCAAGCTCGCCACGCGGAGTCTGCTCCCATGCCTCGTTGCCGTACCTGGCGATGAGGAAACCGCCCGTCATGGCAATGGCGCAGGCTGCTGCGGCAATCAGCGCGGGCCAGGACCGGCGAGCCGGCGGAGCAGGTAGCACGGCCCGGCCGGCCCTGGCGTCTTTCGATCCCGCGTGCAGGCCGGCGGCGTCAGCCGCCGTCTGCAGGCCAGGATCAGCTTGAGGGAAGAAGAAGTAAGCAGCGAGCACGCTGGCCGCGGGCAGAGCGAACAGGTAGACGCGCAGCACGATCTCGCCGCCGTAGCTCTGCAGGCCAAGCGCAAGGAACGGAATGCAGGTCAGGACCAGCGCGGCGCGGTCGTCGATCAGCCGGTGACGCCGCCGCAGCAGGCCAGCACCGGCCAGCGCGAGCATCACAGCGGCGAAGCCCACCCGCAGATACAGCACCAGCTCGTGGCCGGGCGAGGCACCGGCCAGGCGTCCTCCCACACCGGAGGAGACGTTGCCGCCCAGGTGACCGACGGCGCCGAAGATCTCAGTCAGGTGACCGGACCAGTATCCGGCCGCCGCGAAGCTGAGCCAGCCAATCATGATGACGCCGAACAGCACCGGCAGCCCGGTCAGCGTGCTTCGGCGGGCCAGGACCAGTCCCGCGCAGACAGCGAAGATCAGGAATGGTGTCAGCTGGTGACTGACCGTGGCCGTGACGAAGATCCCGATAAGGACGGCCAGCAGCACTGCCCGCTCCCTGTTGCCGGCTGGCCGGGCGGGCAGCTCACCAGGCTCGAGCCGGCCAAACAGCCGCCAGCTGATTCCGCGCAGCCGGCCACTTCCGGAGTGCGGCCGGCGCCCGGCAGGGCGGCTGCGGAACCAGGTCAGCGCGAACGCGACGAACAACAGGTACAGCAGGTAGTCGAACGACTGCGGGGAGAAGTAGTCCTGGCCGACCCATAGGCCGATGGTGAACAACAGCGCCGCGAACCACTTGGCCCGCCAGCTGGCCCGCAGGTTGCGCAGTATGAGCCAGAACGGAACAAGGTAGGCCAGGTCGATGACGACAGGCCAGAACCGCAGTACCGGAAGGAGGTTCTGCGCGCCGGCGACCGACTTGAGGAAGGCCACCAGGGCGAAGAAGCCCGGCCAGCTGAAGTAGGCATCGAGGCCAGGGGCGGCATGCCCGGTCCTGCTGATGTACTCGGTGAAGCCGGCGATCTGGTAGCTGGTGGGGAACCGGGGCGCCGACTCGATGACCGAGGTGACCCCGTGCAGGCAGAGCACGATCGCGACCAGCATGCCGCCGAGCAGCAGCGGCCTGGCCCTGCCCAGGCCGAGGGCGAGAACGAACGCGAGCACGAGTAGCGCCAGGCCGGCCAGGCTGGCGGCCGGAAGCACGGAGATCAGCCCGACGGCGCTCATCCGGCCGAGGTCGATATGCCGCAATGGCAAGCCGAACGCCGCGGCGCCGACGGCAGCCATGACGCCGAGCGCCGCCGCGCCCGCCCAAGCGGGCAGCCTGACAGCGGCGCGCGGCGCGGCCGTCACCTCGGCGGGCAGAGTCTTCAGGTTGACCGTCAACTCAGCTCACCCTCCACTGCGGCCAGCTCGGGGCGCCGGCGGTCGCCGGCCAGGATGCCCCGCAGGCCAGGCAGGATAAGGATCATCGTGATCAGCTGGCTGGCGAGCACCGCCACGCCCGCGCCGACGGTTCCCATCAGGCGGGTCAGCACCAGGGCCAGGCCCAGTACCAGGACGGCACGGATCGCCTGCAGGAGCGCGATCAGCGACGTGCGGCTCTGCGCGCGCAGCGCCCCGAAGTACAGCTCGGTCAGGGCCTTCGGCACCGTAGCCGCCGCCAGCAGCTGCAGGATCGGCGCGCCGTGTGCCGCGTATCCGGGTCCGAACAGGCCCAGCGCCCACGGTGCGAGCAGCGCCATCGTGCCGGCGATCGGCACCAGGATGACCATCGTCCTGCGCAGCGCCGTCCTTGTGTTGCTGGCCAGCCGCGTGCGGTGCAGCGCGCTCTCGACCGTCAGCGACATGCCCATGTTGATCGCCAGCAGGTCGACCGTCGTCCCGATCGTCCAGGCGATGTAGAAGTAGGCGTTGGTACCCGGAGTGACCAGCATGGCCACGACGACGGGGACCAGATTCGCGGTAGCGAGCAGGCAGATGGCGCCGGTGAAGTCACCTGCGACGAACCGGCCGACCTGCCTGCCTGTCGGTGGCTGCCTGTCGCCCACCAGCCGTTCGTGCCGGGGTATCAGCCTCCTGAAGATCAGCATGTTGACCAGCGGCAGCGAGATGACGACCGGAAGCATCCAGGAGATATAGATGCCCAGATGCGGCAGGGCAACGGCGAACGCGACCAGCAGGGCGATCTTGGCCACGCCGAAGATGCCGTTCTCGATGGCCACCCATGGTGCGCCCCGCATCCCGATGAGCACGCCGTCCTGCAGGGTGAAGATGGCCCAGGCCACCACGGCGGTCGTGAACGCGAATCCGGCGGTCACCCCGCCGAGTTCGGCGTAGGAGGATCCCCAGTGCCCGACGGTGAGCAGGAACGGGACGGTGATCACGAGCGAAGCCGCCGCGCTGACGGCATAGGCGCGCAGTATGAGAGCCCGGGTGGTGCCCCCCGACTGCGGGATGAAACGGGCCAGGGCGCCGGTCAGGCTCAGTGCAGTAATGCCAGCTAGCAGGTTCATCGCGGCATAGGCCGCCGAGGCCCGGCCGACGTCGGCCGCCGTGTAGTGCCGGGCAGCTAGCAGCCAGTACACCAGGCCGAGAAGGCCGGTCGTACCGGTATTGATCATCAGCGCGTAGGCGTTGCGGAACAGCGGATCGGAGAGATGCTGACGCAGCCAGAGATGCTGACGCAGTCGCAGGGAGCGCCTGATCAGCCCGCGGGCTGGGGCGGCAGGCGCGGCTGGCGACTGCGGCTGCCCAGCCGGCTGGACGGACGCCGGGGCAGCCGCCGCCGGGGCAGCCGCCGCCCGGGCGGCGGCCGCCGGGGCGCCCGGCTGCTCGCGGCCCGGATGCAGGGCTGTCGGCGTCCTATCCACTGCTACTGGCACCGCCCATGAACCCGCGGGCCCTGCGGACCGCCGACCAGCCTTTGGTCAGCGTCCAGTCCTTGACGAAGGTGAGCGGCACCCGGCCCGCAGCGATCTGGTCGAATGTCTCCGGGCTGGTCGACTGCCTGATGGTGAGCCGCGGCAGCGCCATGGAATCCCAGCGCTGGCCGACCGTGGTGTTGGCAACCGCGCACGCGTACCGGTAGCCGGCCTCGCGGGCCGCGCGCCTGACCGTCGCGCTGGAGTAGCCGAACGGGTAGGCCAGGCCGGGCACCGCCGCGGCGAGCCGGTCCTCGAGCAGGGCCTTGCTGCGGTCCAGCTCACGATGGAGGCGGTCAGCGGCCAGCTGATCGAGTTCGGGATGGGCATGACTGTGCGCCGCGATCTCCACCCCGGCGGCTGCCGCCTCGGCTATCTGGCTCCAGCTCAGCATCTGGCCCGGCCGGGGCCCGGCCGCGTCCTGCTGTGCCGCATCGCAGATCCAGCCGGTCGTCACGAAAACGGTGGCGGTGAAGCCGTAGCGCCGCAGCAGCGGCAGCGCCCTGGAGTGGAAGTCGGCGAACCCGTCGTCGAAGGTCAGCACCACGGGCTTCGGCGGTAGCGCATCCGTGCCGCCGGCCAGCGCCGTTGCGAGCTCCCGCGCGGTGAGGGTGGTGAAGCCGCCCGCGTGCAGCCGGGCGAGCTGGCCGGCGAAAGCATCCGGGCTCACCGCGAGCCTGCTTGCCGTCTCTGTCCGGTCCGCGATCTCGTGATACATCAGGATGGGAACATCGTTCCGCTCTTCTCCCGGGCTTCCCGTGCTCATCGGTCCCCCCTGCCTGCGGGTGACCGGCGGCTCGTGGCCGCCCGCGCGATGCCGATGACATATCCGGCGACGGACGCGGCGAGGCCGGCCACGATGGCCCCGGCGCGGCCGAGCCCGGCTTCGTCCCCGCGCAGGGCGTCGGCCACGCCGTGTGCTACTCCGGCGGGCAGCGTCCGCAGTGCATGACTGCGCTCGGCCGACAGGCCGTCAGCCACGCCGACGCTGCCGGTGACCAGGGCCTTGGAGAGCCCCTCGGCATAGCACCTGGTGAGGAAGTAGGAGAAGGTGCCACGTGCGGCGGGCACCCGGTGCCCGATCACGGCCCGGTTCTCGAAGAGCAGCACGCTTTCGGGCGAGCGCTGGCGGAGGCGGATGCAGAACTCGGTCTCTTCACAGCCGGCCGGCAGCCCGCCGCCGGACCGCCCGATGCCGGTGCGGAACCGGCCGGCCAGCGGGAAGACATCGCGCCGGAACGACGCGTTCCCGCCGAGCAGATTGCGCAACGGCGCTGGTGACGCAGCCATGCCGGTGTACGTGCATCCCACCACCCAGTCGAACTCGCCGGGGAACCAGGACGGCCGCGCGGTGTCCCACATGGGCAGCGTCAGCCCGCCCGCCCCGGCCACGCGGGGGTCGGCGTAGGAGTCGACCAGGAACTTCAGCCAGTCGGGCGCCGCGACAGCGTCGTCGTCGAGGAAGGCGATGATGTCGCCCCGCGCCAGCCCGATGCCGGTATTCTTACCGCCCGACAGGCCCGGCGCCTCGCCGTTCGCCGCCACGGTCACGTCCGGCAGCGCGGCCGTCAGCCGCTCGAAGAGGGACGGGTTGTAGTCGACCACGACGATGGTCTCCAGGGCGGGCAGGCTCTGCGCGGCCACCGATGCGACAGCTGCGAGCGTGTCGTGCCAGCGCCGCTCGGTGTAGGCGCAGATGATCACGGACACCCGGGGGCGCGCTGCCGGGCCGGCCTGGAGTTCCGGCGGCCGGGCCGCCTCGCGCCTCACGCCTGCGACCTCTCGTCCCGGGCGACCCGTGCGGGCGCCATGTACGGCTTCGGCCCGCGGTGGTGCGCCGCCTTGGCTTTCTCCTTGGTGATCACGCGGAGGATCCGCAGGCCGTCCCTGATCGCGCTCAGGTTGCTCGCCCCGTGCTGGCGGGGCCGCTCGTGGCTGGGCACCTCGTGTATCCGCAGCCGCGCCTTCGCTGCCCTGATGCCCATCAGCGCCTCGACCTCGAAGCCCGGGCAGTCCAGCGAGAGCTCCTGCAGATGCCGCGCCCAGAAGGCGTTGTAGCCATAGCACAGGTCGGTGTACTGAGTGCCGAACAGCTTGTTGACCAGGATGTTCAGCATCCTGTTGCCGTACCGCCTGGCGACGGTGATGTCATCGCTGCGGCCGTCGCTGGCGAACCGCGAGCCCTTCGCGAAGTCTGCGCCGGCCAGCAAGGTGCTGACGAACCGGACGATCTCGCGACCGTCAGTGGATCCGTCACCGTCGATCGCGACGATGATGTCCCCCTGCGCGGCGGCGAAGCCGGCGACCAGAGCGTCGCCCTTGCCGACGCCGCCCTGGAGCACGACCTTGATGTCCGGCCGGAGCCGCCGGGCCACCGCGATGGTGTCGTCCCGTGACCGGCCGTCCACGAGAATGACCTCATCGATCCAGTCGGGCAGCGTGCCGAAGACATCCGGGAGGTTGGCGGCCTCGTTCATCGCCGGGATCACGACCGAGATGGTCGGCGCGATCGCCATCTCCTCAGAGACCGGCCGGTAGCGCGGCCGCGGGTAAAGCCCGGCTGGGCGGCCGGTGTCCTGGTCAGGCTCCAGGTCGTGCCCAGTGCTGACGTCCTGCCGGGCGCCCAGCACCGTCCCGTTGCGCGGCGTCGGCACCGGCGCCGCTTCGGCGGGCCTGCGCGCCCACTCCCGCAGGGCAGCGGCATTGCGCTGCAGCATGTCGAGCGCCTCACGCAGATTGCTTTGCTTATCCTGGCCTGGCCGGCGAAGGTGACCGGGCTGCCGCAGGGCAACCCCGGGCTCACGCTGGTATGCAATAGACATGACAATCCCCCCCAGATGATGTCAAAGTCGTGAAACCAGGACGCGTCAGTTAGCCTCGTGCGCCTGATGCGAGCAAGAGGTGTACAGCCGCCGCCACGTAACGTGCGGCGGTTGAGCGTGCGGATTTGATTAGTCAGACCGGCAGCAGGAATATGCCGCCGAAAGCGCGCCTAGGTGCCGCTCGATATCCCGCCGTCTGCACGCTGCGGGCGGCCGCCCCGTGTGGGCAGCGCGACTGCACGGTGCGCCGGCCGTAGTCCGATCGCGCCGATTGCAGCACTAATAATCGCGATCGCGACGAGCCCGGCACGCGGCGACCAGGCGCCTACTGCCAGCATGGTCTCGGCGACCAGTACATTGATGACGATCGCTGCCGCTATTGCGACGACGATACTGGCAGCGCGGTCGATGCCGCGCAATAGGCCAGCCACCGCCAGTGCGGGCGCTGCCACGAGAAATAGCAGTACCAGTGGACTCCGGGCAGCTGTATTGATGCCGGCCAGCGCGAGTAGTGCGCCAGCGCTGCCTGCCAGGAGGACACCGCCCCACAGGTAGCGGGGGGCCGTGAATTCAGCCCTCATTGTGCCTGCTCCTTGCCTTGCCTGCTCCTTGCCTGCTCCTTGCCTGATAATCGACGCCGTATCCGGTCCGGATCTCTAGCGACCGGAGACAATTACGCCGCTTATCAGATTCTGTAGTTAAACAATTATTCAGCCTTGTGTCAAGTTAAGGTCAAGTGCTACTCCTTTGACGGTAAAATTGAACCAGGGTATTTTCGCATGAAAGAGACTTAGAATTATTAACGGGACATGCCTGTTTTGTCATGACACTGATGCCGGGGCCGGCCGCCGGGGGCCTCGTACTAGACCGCACCGGGCGGAGGCTGCAAGATCTGGTAAGGTGCCGCCGCCCGGCGGCCGGGAGGGCGGCTGCGGTGACCGGCTTGACAGCGGAGGTGGACCCGGCTGAGGTGGGGCTCGACCCGGTCCGGCTGACCCGGATCGGCAAGCACTTCGCCCGCTACGTCGACGATGGGCGGCTGCCGGGCTGGCTGGTCACGGTGAGCAGGCACGGCCGCCTGGCGCACGTCGAAACCTACGGCGCGCGGGATATGGAGGCGGGGCTCCCGGTCGAGACGGACACCCTGTGGCGGATCTATTCGATGACGAAGCCGATCACCTCGGTCGCCGCCATGATGCTGCATGAGGAGGGCGCCTTCGAGCTGACCGACCCGGTCGGCGATTTCATCCCGTCATTCGGCAATGTCCGGGTTTACGCGGGCGGCTCCGACCTCAGGCATGTCACCGTCCCGGCCCTCGAGCCCGTGCGCATCTGGCACCTGCTCACCCACACCTCCGGCCTGACCTACGGCTTTCTGCGGTCGCATCCGGTGGATGCGGTGTACCGGGCGGCTGGATTCGAGTGGGGCACGCCGCACGGCGCCGACCTTGCCCAGTGCTGCGACGCATGGGCGGGCTTCCCGCTGCTGTTCCAGCCTGGCACCGAGTGGAACTACTCGGTATCGACGGACGTGCTGGGCCGGGTGATCGAGGTGGCCTCAGGGCAGCGCCTCGATGAGTTCCTCGCCAGCCGCATCCTCCGGCCGCTGGGCATGACCGATACAGCCTTTCACGTCGGCTCCGGCGAAGCTGGCCGGCTTGCCGCCCTGTACATGCCAGGCCCCGACGGCAAAGCTGCGCGCCTCGATGAGTTCGGCAGGGCCGCACTCAGCCCGCCGACCGCGATCAGCGGCGGTGGCGGCCTGATTTCCACGGCCGCCGACTATCTCCGGTTCACGCAGCTGGTGTCAGAGTGGCCAGGGAGCCGGGCCGGGGAGCTGGCAGCCACGCGGCTGCTAGGCCCCCGCACCGTCAGCTATATGACCCGCAATCACCTGCCAGGAGGGCCAGACCTCGAGGCGTTCGGCAGGCCGCTGTACGCGGAGACGCCGTTCCGCGGCGTCGGCTTCGGCCTCGGTTTCGCTGTCATGATCGATCCGGTCGCCGGCAAGACACCAGCCTCGGCGGGCGAGTACTCCTGGGGCGGCGCGGCAAGCACGGCCTTCTGGATCGACAACGCCGCCGGGCTTACCGTCACGTTCTTCACCCAGCTGCTGCCCTCCAGTGCGCACCCGATCCGCTCGCAGCTACGGCAGCTGGTCTACCAGGCGCTCGTCGACTAGCTGCGCGTCATGCTCCTGGCCGGTGGCTGTGCGGGCGGGCGGCGCCCTGCGCCGCGTCGCGTGCCGCTTCCTTCCTGACCTCGCGGAGCCGGTACACGATGAACGCGACGATGGCGATGACCACGACGGCGACCAGTACGTAGCTGCCGAGCGAGAAGTAGTGGGCGAAGCGGCCCCATGCGCTCCCGACCTCGTAGCCGATCACCGCCAGCACTGTCGCGTAGACGACGGTGCCCAGCAGGCTGTAGGCGCCGAACTGCACGGCCGGGATTTCGACAAGGCCAGCGACCAGGGAGGTAAAAGCGCGGACCACGGGCAGGGCCCTGCCGACCGCCACGGTCCAGGCCCCGCGCCCGGCGAGGAAGCCCTCGGCGCGAGCAATGTCCGAGCGGGTGATCAGGACATACCGGGCAAGGCGTTCCACCAGTGGCCGGCCGCCGAGCCGGCCGACCGCGTAGGACAAATAGGAGCCGCCCAGTTCAGCGAGTGAGCCGATAACGATGACTAGCACCAGGTTCAGGTGGCCCTCATAGGCAAGGACGCCCGCGAAGCCGAAGGTGATCTCAGATGAGATCGGTACGCAGCAGGCTTCAAGGAAGCCGAAGAGAATGAGCGCGCCATAGCCCGCGTGAGTCAGAAGGCTCTCCATGGCTCTCTGTTGTACAGCATGCGGGCCAGCGGAATGTCCGTCATCGCGGCAGACCGGGCGCATCGGCTCACGGCGACCGCGAGAACGCGGCAGATGACCGGCCTCGCAGGGACCGCTGAGCGGCCCTACGACCGACAGACGGCGGCCGCCTGCTGACCGCTGGCGCGGAGCTGACCGCTGGCGCGGAGCTGCCGGGCGAAGCCACATGGCAAGCGCCGAGCGGCGGCGGCTGAGCACGGACGGGGCGCGTGCACGGGGGGCGCGCGTCGCGCCCGCTGCTGGCGGGGGTGCGGGCGGGATGCGCGGGTGCCGGGGCTGGGGGCGCCCGGGTC
>ODAK010002714.1_pt1 | contig 18548 bp, 14 predicted proteins | sample 1539591 | NCBI WGS metagenome assembly ODAK01 (sample SAMEA3539303, study PRJEB22396) | soil metagenome | biome: tundra; feature: field; material: soil | place: USA | collected 2010-05 | depth 0.15 m | reverse complement strand
CGAGGCCATGGAGCATGAGTCTGTGCTGCGCCGGATCGATCGTGGGAACCCCGCCATGATGCCGTTCGTAGAACAGTCCGTTCGGCGTGATGATGCCGTCGAGGTCCTGCAGCGGCGTCCGTCCGGACGCGGATATGTATTGCGGCAGATTTTTTGGAATATTTTTGACAACGCTCTTCTCGAACGGCGAAGGCGTTCCATAAAGCTGGCTTCCCATCGGGTCGCCCGGCGTCTTCATCCACTCCGGAATATTGGGTGGGAGGTTGTCGGCATTTGCCGTCGCCGCCAAGGCTTCGCTGCCGGCGAGACCGCCCAGGACGGCCCCGCCCATCAATGCGCCGCCCTCGCGTAGAAAACGCCGGCGCGATGTTACGACAGGATCATTGTCGAGGTCTGTTGGCTCGGTCATCGGCATCCCCGTTCGAAAGCGGCGCGCGTATGAAATATCTCAACGAAGCGGTTGGCAATCCATACCCCCCAAAATATTTAAAAAGGGAGGCATTTTCGGCAGCGGCCAATCCAATTACGTAACCGGACTTGCTCTTGGCAATGACACTTGCCGAAAGGTGGGCTTTTCGATTTAGTTTGGAAACGGCGGCGAAATAGACGCTGCCCGCTCCGCATATACCCGCTCGCGCAGTCGCACAGATGTCCCCCACCATGGAACTAAAGATATGACAGCAGCCCGGGTTGACCGACGTCTTGCGGCGATCCTCGCAGCTGACGTTGCCGGCTATAGCCGCCTGATGGGCGGCGATGAAGAAGGCACGCTGGCCCGGCTGAAAGCGTGTCGCAGGGCACTTGTCGACCCAAAAATCGCCGAACATCGCGGCCGTATCGTCAAGACTACCGGCGACGGGATGCTGGTCGAATTCGCCAGCGCCGTCGATGCGGTACGTTGCGCCGTCGAGGTTCAGCGCGGCATGGCAAACGGCAATATCGATGTGCCCGAAGCCAAGCGAATCGAATTTCGCATCGGCATTCATGTCGGCGACATCATCATCGATGACAACGATATCTTCGGCGACGGCGTCAACATCGCAGCTCGCCTTGAAGGGATCGCGGACCCCGGCGGCATCTGTATTTCGGACGATGCTCATCGCCAGATCCGCGGCAAGACCGAAATCGTCTATGACGATATGGGCCATCAATCGCTGAAGAATATCTCCGAGCCGATGCGCGCCTGGCGTGCGCGGCCGGCTGCGGCTGCAGCCGGCCCGTCGGGCAAGGTCGATGCGCAGCCTGCCGCGCTCGCCCTTCCCGACAAACCTTCCATTGCCGTGCTGCCGTTCACCAACATGAGCGGCGATGCCGAACAAGAGTATTTTGCCGACGGCATGGTGGAAGACATTATTACCGCGCTGTCGCGCATGACCTGGCTGTTCGTGATCGCGCGCAATTCAAGCTTCACCTACAAGGGCAAGGCGGTAGATATCAAGCAGGTCGGCCGCGAACTCGGCGTGCGCTATGTGCTGGAAGGCAGCGTGCGCAAGTCCGGAAACAAGGTGCGCATCACCGGACAGCTGATCGATGCTTCGACCGGCACGCATTTGTGGGCGGATCGTTTCGACGGCGGCCTTGAGGACATCTTCGACCTCCAGGATGAAGTGACCACAAGCGTGATCGGTGCGATCGCGCCAAAACTCGAGCAGGCCGAAATCGAACGCGCCAAGCACAAGCCAACCGAAAAACTGGCCGCTTATGACTATTTCCTGCGAGGAATGGCGAACATCTATCAAGGGACCAAAGAGGCCAACCTTGAAGCCCTCCGGAATTTCCAGCAAGCGATCGGCATCGATGAGAATTTTGCCACGGCCTATGGCATGTGCGCTTATTGCTACGTCTGGCGAAAAGCCAACGGGTGGATGACCGATCGCGAGCGGGAAACCGTTGAAACGGAGCAGCTCGCCCGAAAGGCAGCGAGACTCGGCGGCAATGATGCCGTTGCGCTTTCTCAGGCGGGCTTCGCGCTCGCATTCGTGGTCGGCGATCTCGACGACGGTGCCGCCTTGATCGATCGGGCGCTTGTTCTCAATCCAAATCAGGCAACGGCCTGGCGTTTCAGCGGATACGTCCGGGTTTTTCTCGGCGAGCCGGACCTCGCGATCGAGCATCTGGAGCGCGCCGTGCGCCTCAGCCCGCTCGATCCGCTGATCTTCATCGTGCAGAACGGCATCGTGCTGGCTCACTTCTTCGCGGGCCGCTATGAAGAAGCGCTTTCGTGGGCGCAAAAGACCCTGAGGCAAAATCCGAATTATGCCGCGGCAATTATCATGGCTGCGGTCAGCGCAGCCTTGGCCGGACGCGACGATGAAATGCGCAAGGCGGTCGGGCGCCTGCGTGAGATCGATCCCAAATCGGGCATCTCCAACTTCACCAACGTGTGGCCGCTGCGCCGTCCCGAGCATTTGGCCGCTTTCGAAAAGGGCCTTCGCCTGACCGGACTTCCCGAGTGACTACACGTTAATAAATATTCCGGACGATTGCTCTCAGAAAAGAAGTTGCCGGGCTGTCGCAAGCTCCGCAGGCTCATCATCGCCGCTGAAAGCGCTGACGGCCTCATGGAGTTGCGCGGTCCCCTTCTCCCGTATCCCCTTCGCGGCCCAGGCCCGCGAAAGGCCGATGGCTGCCCGCAGCCAGAACACGCGCGCTTGCTGTTGCTTTGCCGTCGCGATGGCCGTCTCGAATTCGCGCACCGCCTCGTCGAAATTCGCTGGATCGAGTCGCAGCAGACATTCTGCGCGCAGCCGCTGGATTTCCGGAAGAAAGAACCCGACACCCGGCTCCTTGACCGTCTTCAAGATCGCGTCCAGCGGCTCGAGGGCTCGCGCAACCTGTCCGTCTTCTAATCGAACGCTCGCAAGAAGGCCGGCATAGAATGGCGGCAGCGGGCCCATCATCGAAACCCGAGCGAATTCCGATTCCATGATCTGCAGCCCTTCGGTGAGGTTGCCTTCACACGCAGCGATCCACCCGGACATGAAGATGGCGATCGATCGCTGTGGCGGCAAATTGAATTTGTCCGCGACCTCGATCATTCGCGCCGCCAGTCGCGAGACCGCGGCGCGATCGCCGATGATCTCGTATCCCGTCATCGCGTTCATGCAAGCGAACGTCAGGCTGCTTGGATTTTCCAACCTTTCGCCGAGTGCCACACCCCGATCGATGATGTCCCTGGCTTCCCGGGTGCTGCCATACTGCGCAAGCCCCAGTCCGAGGACCACATGGGCGCAAACTCCCGGATCATGCCCACCGTACTCCGCGCCGAGCCGGCTGTGACGCTCAAGATCGTAGTGTCTGATGCCCTCGCGGCTGTCGGCCAATAGCCTCGCGATGTCGCCACGGAAGAAGGCCGTCGACCAGCGGCAATGAATGGCTTCGAGAAGCAAAGCCTCGTCCCCGGATTTTCGCCCAATCGCGACCAGCTGTTCCGCGCGATCACGTGCCGTGGCGGTTCTGCGGCTCAGATTGGCGCAGAACCACAATCCCCAGAGTGCCTTGAACAGCTCGTGCTCGTTGCCAGATCCTTCCGCGATATCGTAAGCACGCTGATACACCTGCTCGACCTCAGGATTCTGGACGCCCCTGAAGATGAGAAGTGCGGGTCCATGCTTGAGCAGGACCGCAAGTTCCCGCCGGTTGCGATACTGTCCGGGCGGCAAGTGGTGCGCTTCCGCAAGCGCAGCCTCGAAATGAGCGACCGCCTCGGCATAGGCCGAGCGGCCGACCGCGCGATCACCGGCACGCTCGTAATAAAGGCACGCCTGATCGGCGAAGCCGGCACGGCTGAAATGATGGGCCAGGACTTCCGGCTCCGCCTCCGCCAGCGCGGGAAATCGCTTTTCAAGAGTGAGCGCGATGCGCTGGTGGAGAACCTGACGCCGGCTTTTGAGAAGGCTTTCGTAAGCCGTGTCCTGCACCAGCGCGTGCTTGAAGCTGTAGCGCAGATCAGGCGGCGCACCGGCAGGGAATAGAAGCTCCGCGTCCACCAATTGTGCCAGCGCGGCTTGCAGCGAAGCCTCATCGCGCCCGACTACTGCGTTGAGAAGCGCGTAAGTAAATTCGCGTCCGATCGCGGCGCCAATCTGCGCGATTTCCTTCACCGTCCCCAGACGGTCAAGCCGCGCCATCAGCGAATCCTGCAGTGTCGAGGGGATCGCGAGCGGCGGCAGCGGGCCGTCGAGGCGATAGCCTTCGCCATCCTCGATCAATAATCCGGATTCCAGTACGTTCTTCGTTAGCTCTTCGACAAACAGCGGCACGCCATCGGTCTTGACAAGGATCTGCGCCATTACCTCGGCCGGCAGTTTACGCCCGCCGGTCACGCGCTCGACCATCATCTCGGCCTGGCTGCGATCCAACTTGCCGAGCGCCACAGTCGCGACATCGGGCAGACCCTTCCAGGGCGACTCGAATTCCGGCCGGAAGGTGATCAGCAACAGGACCGGCAAGCGTCTGACCCGCTCGATTGCGAGATTGAGCAGTTCGAGCGACGTCGCGTCAGCCCAATGCGCATCCTCGAACAGCATCAGCACGGGCTTCTGCCGAGCCAAGCCTTCCATCTGATCCAACAGCGCCGCAAGCGTCTGCCGCCGCTGTTGCGCCGGTAACAAACCCAGCGGTGGATAGCGGCCTCCCAACGGGATCGACAGCAGCGAGGCGATCAGCGGTGCGATCTCCTGCGTGCGTGCCGTCGCCAGGCCCAGAATGGACTCGAGCTTGTCAAGCTTGCGCTCGGGGCTCTCGTCCGGCGCAATCTGCGCGGCTCGCTCCAATTGCTGCACGAATGGATGAAGCGCACTATCGCGGTGATAGGGCGAACATTGATAACGCAGTCGCGTATGCGGCTGTTCCGCCACCTGCTCGGCGAGCCAGGCGGAAAAGCACGACTTGCCAATCCCCGCCTCACCCGAGATCAGCGCAATCTGGCCTTCGCCTTGCCATGCCCGTTGCTGGCGTTCGCGCAACAGGGCGCTCTCCGGCTCGCGTCCGACAAAACCGGTGAGCCGCGCCGTATGCGCGGCCTCGAACCGGTTCTCGCTCGACGACACGCCCTCAGCCATCCAGGCCTCGACCGGCTCGGCCAGGCCTTTGACAGCGTGATGGCCGAGATTGCGCAGGCGGAACCGATCGCCCAGCAGCCGGCGCGTGGCGGCTGCGACGACGACGCTGTCCGGCTCGGCCAGCGCCTGCAATCGCGCGGCGAGATTGGGCGTGTCGCCGACGACGGCCTGCTCCTGCGCCGCGCCGCGTCCCACGAGGTCGCCAACCACTACAAGGCCGGTGGCAATTCCGATGCGGACCTGAAGTTTGGTAGCGGCGCGCGTCTCCAACGCCCCGACGACATCAGCGATTTCCAGTCCTGCCCTGACCGCGCGCTCGGCGTCGTCCTCGTGGGCGTGCGGAAAGCCGAAATAAGCGAGAATGCCGTCGCCCATGAATTTGGCGATGAAGCCGTCATAACGTGCGACCACGCCCGAGCAGGCGTCCTGATAGGCGCGGATCACCTGCCGCATATCCTCAGGGTCGAGCCGCGCCGACAATGCGGTTGAGCCCGCGAGGTCGCAGAACATAACCGTCAATTGACGGCGCTCGGCCGCATCTTCCGGCGAGGGGCGTGCAAGGTTCGCAGTCGACGCCTTATCCGCATCGCCCAGATTTGCAATCGCCTTGAGGATTCGCTTTCGGGGTCCAAGAGGCAGGCCGAGCTTTTCAAGGTCGGTCTCGGTCAGTTCTGGCAGAACGTCAGCCTCGATCTCATTCTCGCGAAACGAGCCTTCATACTGCCCGAGCCCGAGGCCGCGTAGCCAAGCCCCAATATCCATGCGCGCTCCAAACGGTCCGAAGGAATGATGGTCCGGGAGAAACTGCGTGTCCAGTGAATCCGGAATGACCGTTCTGAATCAAAAGCGGAAATGCCGGCATTTCCGCCTGGAGAATACCTTGCCGCTTCCTTCCAGATGGCGGCACAGCGAGACCACTCAATTCGCAAGGCGGTCTTGGCTCATTCGCAAGGTGGCGACCACACCCTCTTCCGACCAGTCAAACGCAATGGCGCCGCCACGCTGGGCGGCCGCGCTTTGCTTCCCGTCCGCCAGGGGTTCACGAGCAGACATGCTGGCGTCCGCCACTATCATTTAGCCATCCGCCAGGCGAACAGCACCACAGCCGCACCCAGCGCCGCTGCGATAGCCGTCGTCACTATCCCGCCGCCGAGCGCAAGCAGCCCAGCGATGTGATAGCCGACGAACGCGCCGGCAATACCCACCAGTGCGCTTGTGATGATGCCGCGGGTTGATCCGGAGAATTGACGGGCAAGCCACGACGGCCCCGCAAGCCGGTCGAACAAGAAGCCGGCGCCGACGCCGATTACGAGAACCAGGAGAAACGTTACAATGGGATCTGTGGCGCGCATAATTTAGGCCGCCTTGAGTGGTTTGGATTTTCGTTAAGCCAGCAGCAAACGCCGGGACGCTTCAGGTAAACGTCGATTGCAGAAAGGATGCGCCTTTACGGGAGGGATGTCGACCAATATGTCGGGTAGCCGACTCGAGAACAAGGAGCGTTATTGGCCGCGCGGAACATCACAAAGCGCCCACTCGCTCCACCTCGAAGCCCGCAAACGGAGAAATACATGCCGCAGACCGATGTCCTGATCATCGGTGCGGGCCCGACGGGTCTGGTGCTGGCGCTTTGGCTGACCAAGCTCGGCGTCAAGGTGCGTATTATCGACAAGACCGCCGAGCCAGGAACCACCTCGCGCGCTCTGGCGGTTCAGGCGCGCACGCTCGAACTCTACCGGCAGCTTGATCTCACGGAGGCCGTAGTCGCCAGAGGCCACAAGGTTCCCGCTGTCAATCTATGGGCGAAAGGCGAAGCAGCGGCGCGTCTTTCGTTTGGAAACATCGGCTCCGGCCTGACGCCCTACCCGTTCCTGCAAGTATTTCCCCAGGACCAGCATGAGCGGCTCTTGATCGAGCGGCTGGAAGCGCTTGATGTCGCGGTCGAGCGGCGAACCGAACTGATCAGTTTCACGGATGAGAAAGATCGTGTCATGGCTCGCCTGCGCGGACCCGATGGTCAGGAGCATGACTGTGCGGCGACCTACATCGCCGGTTGTGACGGCGCGCGCTCGATCGTGCGCGGGACGATCGGCACCGGGTTTCCCGGCGGCACCTATCGGCAGATCTTCTACGTCGCCGACGTCGAAGCCGCCGGCCCGGCGCTGAATGGCGAACTGCACATCGATCTCGACGAGGCCGATTTCCTCGGCATCTTCCCGCTGGCCGGAGAAGGAAAAGCACGCCTGATCGGGACGGTACGCGACGAGCGCGCCGACCGCGCCGATACGCTGACGTTTAGTGACGTCAGCGACCGGGCGATCAACCACCTCAAGGTGCAGGTCAGGATGGTCAACTGGTTTTCGACCTATCACGTGCATCATCGGGTGACGCAGCATTTCCGAAAAGGGCGAGCGTTCCTGCTCGGCGACGCGGCGCACATCCACAGTCCCGCCGGCGGACAGGGCATGAATACCGGGATCGGCGACGCCATCAATCTCGCCTGGAAACTAGCGGCGGTTCTGGCCGGCCGAGCGCCCGACACCCTGCTCGACAGTTACGAGGCCGAGAGGATCGGCTTCGCCCGGCGACTGGTCGCAACAACCGATCGCTTATTCAGCTTTGCTACCGCCGAAGGCCGGATCGCCGATATCCTGCGCACGCGGGTCGCGCCGGTGCTGATCCCCATGGCCGCCGCGTTCGATGCGGTCCGCGAGTTTATGTTCCGGACCGTCTCGCAGATCACGCTGAATTATCGCCACGGTCCTTTGTGCCGTGGCGCCGCCGGGCATGTGCATGGCGGCGATCGCCTCCCGTGGGCGCCGGTCGATGGAACCGATAATTTCGCTTCGCTCGCGACGATGGATTGGCAGGTCCATGTCTATGGCGCCGCCACTGCCGAGCTCGCTGCCTGGTGCGCGGCTCAAAACGTCCCGCTTCACGCCTTCGAGTGGCGATCTGAATATGAGATCGCCGGCCTCGCCCGAGATGCGCTTTATCTGCTCCGGCCTGACACTTACGTGGCGCTCGCCGACGGCTCTGGCGCTGCTGATGCCCTCGAGCGCTACTTCGCAGATCATGGCATCCAGCCTGCCGGTAACTAGACGCTCAAACCGGTGTTCCCCGGAGATCGTCGGCTTGAATTGGCAGCTGACCAGCGTCAATGCTCGCGGTCAGTATCCTGCGCCTGATAGCCGGCCCATTTGTCCAGTTCGCCAATGAGGGTCGTCAGGTACTTCACGCCCTTTCCGTTCTGCCGCATCACCTCCAGCTGCAATTTCAACCGGGTAAGGGTTGCGCGTTTTCGTTCCGGCGTGGTGATATCCGAACGGAAGAGCTCTGTGATGGCGACCGTCATTCCAGCAATCGTGTCGTCCCATAGCCTCAGCAGCCGCAACAGATTTTCTGCGGTGTCTTGCAAAACCTTGCGTTCTTCATCGGTCATCCCAAGACAACGCCGATACAGGAATGAGGTTCGCACCATGCGGCCGCCGGGAATCATCCAGGGACACTTGTCATGAACCAGATACAGTTGTCATGAAAAAGGCCGCCCTGTGGCGGCCGTTTGGCTCAGGAGTATACTCCTGCCATCCAGCGGATTGCGAAGTATGCGGCGAGCGCCGCGAGTAGAGTGAATGCGCAGGAAAAAACCACCCGAACTGTGATTTGCAGTCCGTTCAAATCATGATGGAGATCGCTGCTCACGTCACAAACCTCAATCGTCAGCGGCCCCGAGAAGCGCCGCAATCCTCGGCCGAACTGGATCTCGTTCACCTTTGGCACCGATGCCAGAATGCGCGACGCGAGCCTGGCTTTCATCGCGGACGTGCGCCGGGCTACCGGCAGAACAGTAGCCGCCTCATCGAGCACGGAGTTCATCAATGCGATATCTTCGGGCTGAAAGACGGAACTTGGTGAGCCCCCATTTTCCTCACGTGACGCCACGCGCTGCTTGGGGTCCAGTATGCCGACGCGAATGAAGTCAGTCTGTCCGGCCGCCGACGAAGGAACCCAGTTCGGTCGTTCAACTTCAGGTGCTTAAAATCTAGAATACGACTGATAAAGGCCGCGCCAGATCGCGCGAGCCACGCTCCGTAGCCCGACACTTCAGCAACTTCAATTGACAAATCGCGCTTCAATCGCCTGGTCCGATCGCATTGCTCGGGGTTGGCCTGTCAGTTATCTGCTGGCCGAACAGGCTCCCGATCAGTTCCACAGCGGTGCGCGCGGTGCGGCCCCGCTCATCGAGGAATGGATTGAGTTCGACAATATCGACCGACCGAACCAGTCCGGAATCATGCAGCATCTCCATCACCAGATGCGCCTCTCGATAGGTCGCGCCGCCGGGCACCATGGTGCCAACGCCGGGCGCCAGGCTGGGATCGAGAAAATCAACGTCAAAACTGACGTGCAATACGCCATGGCGGGCTTTCACCTTGTCGATGACGCGCCGGATCAGCACCCCCACCCCGAACTCATCGATCTGACGCATGTCGGCGACGCTGATACGACGATCCCGCAGCAGATCCTTTTCCAGTTTGTCGATCGAGCGTATGCCGAACAGTTCCAGTTGATCGGGATTGATCGATGCGCGCGGCTCTTCGCCCAAAAGGCCGTCCAGTCCCGGCTCGCCGCACAGGAATGCCGCCGACATCCCGTGCATGTTGCCGGACAGCGTCGTCGCGGGGGTGTTGTAGTCCGCGTGCGCATCCAGCCAAACGACGAAGAGCTCACGGCCAGTTTCGTGCCAATGGCGGGCGATTCCGTTCACCGAACCCATCGAAAGGGTGTGATTTCCGCCGAGAAAGATCGGGATGGCCCCGGATCGGGCCAGATCATAAGCGCGCGCACTCAGCGCCCGGGTCCAGCGCTGGATTTCTCTGTAATGCCTGGCATTGGCAGGCGGCGCGTCAGCCAGCTCGGTCACATCGCCAATCGAGAGATCGCCGTGGTCTTTCACTTCAAAACCCAACCCGTCGAGCAAGGTCACAAGGCCGGCCGTTCTCAGAGCCGCAGGCCCCATCAGGGTTCCGCGCTGCGACGCTCCGATATCGATCGCCGCACCGAGCACGGCCATTCGCTTGGTTAAATCTGATTTGAAGGCGTCGACCACAACAAATCCTTTCGGGTGATCAAACTATCAGTACGTGTCTCGCAAAAGACAGGAAAGAAGCCTTCGGCTCGCCGGCCAAATAATCGTGCTTCGCTTTCGGGGCTATTTTGGGCGCCGGTGCGATTCCCCGGGGGAACAAAATTGTTAGCCCCGCATTTTCTCCACGAAGCCGTCACCCGCCGTGCAACACGGGGCCTGTCGCGGATAGCCAAAGGTGGCCGTGTCTTCGCGCTACATCCCCGGGGCACGACAGGCGACCGGGGCAAGGCCGTAATATAGAGAACATCGACAAGTGAATATCGAAACACCGCAACCTACGTTCCAACCCGGCATGGCAGAACGCGCCATCGATACCGCCACCGATGTGTCGCGCACGATCACGGAAGTCTCCACGGCACTGCAGAACGCGGTCAACAGGTTAAGCCACGCCATCGCCACCGCGCGGCAGCCTGGAAAGCCGCTTTCGACTATCAGCGCCATTACCCGGGAAGCGCCGCTCGCGAGCCTGTTTGTCGCGTTCCTGTTCGGCGTCGCGATGGCGCGCCGGCGCTAGAATACGCCTGGCGCGCGCCAAGGCTCCCTTGTCTTTATCACACCGACCGCAAAGCCGTGACACCTCTAACGGGCCTGTCCACGTTCGTATCGATTGGCTTGCGCCGCCGTCATGACCGGCGCCGGGGATCCCTTGGGAATTGCGCGAGCGGGCATTGCTGCGGCAACGGTCTTGTCGTCGGGCTCATGCTGCCGCAGCACCAGCACGTCGATGCCTTGCGGCGCGATTCTCATCACGAAGTCGTAGCCGTCGAGAATGCGCGCGGTGACCCGCTGCAACGACCCGCTAAAATTTCCGGTCTTGCGCGGCTCGAGCGCGTCGTCAGTGCGGTAACGCAGATTGAATTTCGTTTGCAGCGCGTCGAGCACTTCTCGTAGCGTCACGTCGCGGGCCTCGATATGGACCGCATCCGGTTGTCCATCCACTTGCACTTGCGAATACGCCGCGCTACCGCCGCCCGCGGCCAGCGCGCCTCCGGTCAATGCAAACGCAAGAAGCCGGCGAAGGAGCGCCGGCGATCGAGACGGTGGGGCATTGCGGCCCCCGCGGTCACGCAAGAACCCGCCGGCATGGCCAGCGGGTTTTTGATCGTCGTTTGGCTGGCGCCGCATAGCGCTCAGTGATGATCGTGATCGTCGTGAGCGAGGTCCGCTACCCGGTCGATGAGCGCGCGGGCGCGGTGCACGAGCTGATCCTCCTGATGTTCATTGATCGGCTGATTGTCGAAGGCAGCCGCGTCCAGCACCGTCTTGATCTCGGCGGCCAGCGCGTCGCGCTGGCTCGTGACGTCGGCGACGGTGGCGAGAAACTTGCCGTAACCCGCATCGTCGCCGAGGATCGACCGGTTCGCAAAGCGCAGGCTGTCGAGCCCCACCGAGCCGAGCGGCGCGTTGAGCTGCTTGTAGACCTGAGCGAGTTCGAGGAAGTTTTCGTTCCGCCGCAGCGCGCGCGGCAGCGCGCGGTCATCGAGGAACTCGATCAGGACCCGGCCATCGTGCGCGTAGTCATCCTTCAGGCCGGCCAGCGCGATCATGGTCGGGCGAAGGTCGGTATGATCTGAAAACACGCGATCGTCGCGGCCGGAGTGAATCACGCCCGGCCCCACTATCCCCATCCAGGTGCGCGTGATTTGCTTCTGGACGTCGCCGTGGTTCCAGGCAAAGCCGGGGGCCTCGAAGACGCAGGCAGGCGCCTGCGAGCAGTCGTGGCCCTGCCCGGTCGATGAACTCGACGTCTCGTTGAAGTAATCGGGATTGCCGAACATGGTGAAGCTCGGCGAGCGCGCCGGGCTCGACGTGATCATGTGCAAGACCGTCATTTCCGCCCGGTCGGCCACGAACGCGTTCAGTTTCTCAACGCGGCTGGTGATCGGGTTGGTCACCTGCAGCGCGTCGACGTCCCGCTCCATCGTGCGCGTCGGCGTGTCTGTCGGCCCTGGATTGCCGTGGATGTAGAAGGTCGGCGCGTCGTCGAAGTGGATGTCGAACGGCGTCGTGTTGCTGCGCTGGGTCAGCAGCAGCCGGTCGAGGAAGGTGTTGATTTCGCCGATCTGCGCGTAGGTACAGGGCACGTGAATGCCGTCGCAATTGGCCGGGCTCGGCGCGCCGCCGACGAAGTGATCGTTTTCGTCCGCGGTCACGATGAACAGGGTATTGTCCTTGTCGATGCCGTCGGCAGCAAGACGCGCGAAGAATTTGCCGAAAGCAACGTCATAGGCCTTGAGCTGGGCGACGTATTCAGCTTCGCCCGCGCCGAAGGCATGGGCCGCACCCGGCAGATTCGTGGTGGGATCAAGCGGCAGCGGATTGCGATCGTGCGCATCCGCTAGGTACACGTAAACGACAGGAACGCCCGCTTCGAGCATGGTCGCGGCATAGCCGAGCGACTGCTTGGCCAGCGGGCTGAAGATGTTGGGGAAGCCGGGACGGCCGTAGGCATCGGCGATGACGCCGCCGTCGGTGTCCTTGACGCCGCCGCTGCCGTTGCAGCCGCCGGGTGCAGCCGCGCAAATCACGGGAGCGACGTTCACGTTACCGAACAGGGCCTTGAAGCCGGTATAACCGCTCGGCTCGTCCGGCAATGCATCGGCGCGGGCGTGGCTGTTGTTGTTGCAGAGCTGGCTGCCCTGCGAGCAATGCACCGCGATGCCGAGATAGTCGGTGTTCGGCGCCTGGCGCGCGGGCGCGTTCGCTGGCGTTCGCGGCAAGGCCAGGGCCGCCGAGACCGATACATCCTCCGGCGAGCCGGTGCCGAACACCGTACGCACATCAACAGGTAAACTCTCGAATTCCATATTGGCGATGGAGAAAGCACCAACGTCGCAGCCCGCACGGGTGAACGGCACCCACGGCGCCGGGAAGGTCTTGCCGTTCTCGTTGATCAGTTGCGGCTTGCCGTCGCCGCCAAGCGCGGTCCAGTACAGAAACGAGCTGGAGAAGCCAACGGAGCCGTCATTGCGGAAAAAGCCATAGCTGTTCGCCACCGGCACGCCCATGCGGTCGCCATAGGCGCCGGTGAGCACGGTAAGGATGTCGGTCGCGGTGTGCGAGATCAGTGGCGTGTGATGATTGCCGCTTACCGTCCCGTTATTCTGCATGAAGTTGAGCAGGTTGGGCATCTGCTCGAGGTCAGATGGCACATTGGGATTGTCCCGCCGCAGATGCACATTGTCGAACTGGATGTGCACGACATGCTTGATCCTGTTGTCGGCGGACTGTAGTCCGCACGCCGCTTGCGCGGTCGCGGATCCTCCGACCAGTAGCGCGGCGCCGAGCAGCAACGGAGTTGCGGCGCCCAAAATGCGTTTCTGACGCATGGACTTCTCCTCAGTGTGTAGAATTGTTGCAAAGTCGGTAGTGCGCGGGGAAGCTAATGCGCCCCCATGACATGCGATTGACATGCAATTGACGGAGACGCGAAGACTGAATGACGCCCACGGTCGAGGTCGGATCACATCGGCGCGTAGACCGGAAGATTGATCTCGTTCAAAACAGCCTTGGCCCGCGCCGGTCCAGCTTGGCTTCCCAGGTCATCAGGGTCGCAGCCGCGACCATCAGTACGATCCCGGCCATGCTGACGACGGCCTGCATGGCGAGGGTGCCGGAAAACTGGGTCAGTATCACGAAGCCCATAAACGACAGCAACACACTGAGGCAATAGATCGCCAGCGAGTTTTCGCCGCAGCGGATCATCGCCGTCATCCAGAGAGACATCAGTCCGTGCCAGTCCCGCGGCGTCAGGCGCGAGACCACGACGGCCAGCGCGAGAAAATGCAGCAGACGTACTGGCGCGAGGTGGCTTTTGTAGATCGGGTAAATCAGTTTTGACACCGCCTCCGGGATAAACCCCTCGAGCGGCTTGATCTGCCAGCTCAGCGTAATGGCGAGGCTGAACGCGAGATAGAGCACAGCCAGCACCAGCACGGCGCGCGACTGCAGGATTGTCTTGAGCCGTCCGGCGCCCCGATCGGCATACCAGGCGCCGAACACGAACAGGATCTGCCAGGCCAGCGGATTGAAGTACAACTCGCCGCTCGGCCAGGCCGGCATATGCCAGCTGAAGATCTGCACCATGAGATAGAGCACAAACGACGCGGCCAGCGCGACCGCGGCGCTGCGGATCATGAGCCACAGCAGGGCCGGGAAAGCCAGATGCAGCAGCACGAAGGTGGGCAATATGTCGGTGTTGACGGGCGTATATTGCAGGATCACGGCGTGCATGATGGCCGCACCGGGATTTCCGAAGAAGAACCTCGTGTTGGTTACATCGAGATAGCGGCTGCCGCCGCCGGCCACCCAGATCAGAACGAAATAGGCAATCACTAGCAGCAGGAAGGCGGCGTAGATTTCCCAGCCGCGCCGCAGCGCGCGCGTCACTATCGTTGGCCAGCCTTGCTCGCGCAACGCACCGCCATAGGCGATCATGCAGGTATAGCCGGACACGAACACAAACACTTCGGTGGTGTCACTGAAGCCATAGTTGCGCAGCGTCAGCCAGTCGAGAGCGTTACCGGGGATGTGATCGATGAAGATGAACCACAGCGCCAGCCCGCGGCATGCATCCAACCGCAGGTCACGGCGATCTCCATCAATATGAACGGCAGGAGCTTTGGCAGCCCCCGGCAAATGATCGGTCACGACCTCAATGAGTCCCATCCGTCGGACATTTCCGCGCGGCGGCTATGTTACAGATTCGGGAGCGGTTGTCTGCATCGGCACCGGACCGACCTCGGGACGCCGGGCGACCAGTCTTGCCAGGGAACGTCACGCCTTGCCTGGAACCAATGACCGCTACCCGGCTTGTTTCAGCGACTGATTTATTTGGAGAACCGCCATGAAGCCGCTGATCCTCTGTACCGCCATTCTGGGTATAGCGCTTGCTCCCGCCGCCGCCGAGGCAAAGGGATGTATCAAAGGCGCTATCGTTGGGGGCATCGCGGGCCATCTGGCAGGACACGGCAAGGTCGGCGCGGTTGCAGGATGCGTCATCGGCCATCACGAAGCCAACAAGCAGGACGCCCCCAAAACCGACCAGAAGGCGCCACCTTCCAATGCTCAGGACCGGCGCATCTAACCCGCATCGGCATATCGCAACGTTAACGGTGAAACAGGAGCCGATCATGAACAGCGATACCAGCGCCAGACTGCGTGTTACGGCGTTAGTTTATTCGATGGTGAATGCGGTTGTCTTCGGCGTTGGCTTGATCGTGGTTTTAGCTACGCCGGCGCTGACGCAGCACGCCTTTTTCTGGATACCATCGGTCGTCGTGAGCAGCTTTATTTTGTCGGCACCGCTATCATGGTTCATCGCCCCGATGATGATGCAGCGTTTCATCCAGGCGCGCCAACTTCACTGAGCTCAGGACGACAGAGCGCAATTGTAACTAGGCAGCTTTCCCGGCTCCGAGCGGCTCGGCGGTGGATTCGCGCTCCCTGAGGAACTGGCTTTCGAACGCGGCAGCCGGCATCGGCCGGCCAAAGAAATAGCCCTGTCCCTCTTCGCATCCCATGCTCACCAGCAGGTCGGCCGTTGCCCGGTTCTCGATGCCTTCTGCGATCACCGACAGGCCCAGTTGCTTGCTGAGACTGATGGTCGAGCCGACAATCGCCGCATCGTCGGAACCGGCGCGCAGTTCGAGCACGAATGACCTGTCGATCTTGAGCCCGTCGAGCGGGAATTTCTTGAGATAGCTGAGGCTGGCATAGCCGGTGCCGAAGTCGTCAAACACAATGCGAACGCCGAGTTCCTGGATTCTGAGAAATATGTCGAGCACCCTCTCCTCGTCCAACAGCAGAATGTCCTCGGTCACCTCCAGTTCGAGCAGCCAAGGTGCGAGACCCGTGAGATCGAGAATCTCTGCTACCGAGGTTGCCAAGTCCCCCGACTGAAGTTGCGAAGGCGAAAGATTGACGCCGACGCGAACGTTGTGCCCTGCCCGCTCCCAAATCCGTGCCTGCCTGCAAGCGGTTTCGAGAACCCAGCCCGCAACCCGGTCTGAAATGGAAGAAGTGTTGACGACCGGCATGAATTCCGCAGGCGAGACGAGGCCACGGACGGGGTGGCGCCAGCGAATGAGAGCCTCCGCGCCGATCAGGCCGCCATCGGGCAGACCGACCTGCGGCTGATAAAACAACTCGAATTCATTTTGCTCGGCGGCGCGCGCCAATTCAGCCTCGAGGGTCAGACGTGCTTCAAGCTCCTGCCTGATGGAGCTCTCGAAAAGCACGTGACTGCCGCGCCTCATCGCCTTGGCGCGACAAAACGCCAGATGACTGTTGCCCAGCAGGTCGTCAACCGTCTGGCCGCCCCCCGGATAGACGGCTACTCCTATACTGACCTTGACGCGGTGCTCACGCGTTCCAGTCAAGAGCGGTGTATTGAACGCGAGCGCGATGCGTTCGGACAATTGCGCGACGGTTTCGGTCATGTCGGCGCAGGGAATCGCGATGGCGAATTCATCGCCGCTCAGGCGTGCCACGATTGCTGCGCTTCCGGTCTCGGCTTTCAACCGTTCGGACACGGCACACAGCACGAGGTCGCCGCAGGCATGGCCCAGCATGTCGTTGATTTGCTGGAAGCCGTCGAGGCCGAGCACCAGCAGCGCTATTTCGCGCTGCTCGATTTCCGCGGTGGAAATCATCGCAGCGAGCGCTGCATGCAGCGTGTTGCGGTTGGCGAGCCCGGTGAGCGAATCGTATTCCGCCAGATACTGAATTCTTTCGGCTTCGCGTTTTCGTACCGATATGTCGCGCAGGATCGCGCCATATTGAAAGCCGTCGGTGCCTTGCCAGCCGGAGAAACATGCCTCGATCGGAAACACCTCGCCGTTCTTGCGGCGCCCTTCGAACTCCATCACCGAGCCACTCGGCAGCTGCAGTTGGGAATGCATCGCCTCGCACGTCGAAAATGAGGCTTCCTCGTTGCCTGCGCAAATCGTGTTGAACGGCCGGCCGATCATTTCCTCAGGCCGGTAGCCGAAAATTGCTGCCGCGCCGGGATTCCATACCGTGATCAGGCAGTTCGAGTCGGCGCATACCAGGCCGTCGCCCAGCGACATCGCGATGCGTTGGAAGCGGCTCTCAGCAATCCGGCTCAGCAACCCCCGGAAATCAATTTCGTCGAGCGCGATGGCGGCCATGTAAACGGCGATCGCGGTATGGAACAGCGACGTATCGAGAATGAGGGGCCACTTTGCCTGCAGCAGAATGGCGATCGCTTCAACGGCGGCAGCCATTCCGACAAGGACAATAACCCTGATGCCGGCAGGGAGGCGGCGCCATGACAACATCATGATCAGCGAAATCATGCAGAGCCCGGCCAGCGTGACGATATCCGACGTCGAGCGCAGGGCACGGTTCTGCAGGATCGATTCGGCCGCGAGGGCTTGCAGGATGGGACCGGAAGCAACCCCGCCGTTCGGAATGCTGAAGCGATCGCCGAGTTCTAGGGCGGTGCCGCCGATGATGACCTTCTTGTCCCTGAGCTTGTCCAGCGTTGCGCCATCGCCGCGCAGCACATCGACGTAGGACACTTTCGGAATCGACGCGGCGCGGATACCAAAATCGATCAGGAAAGGCTCGCGTTTTGCAGCGTATTGCCCCGCCAATACAGCCCCCATCGACGGCAGAAACTGCCCGTCGAGGTTCTCGCCGAATGGGTAGCGCCGGACAAGACCGTCCGCTTCAATGGCGACATTCACGACCGCCGACCATGAATGATCGGCAAATTGTTTCAGCGGACTATTGATATGTACAGCCGTTCCGTTGCTGCCGTCCGCTCCAGGTTGCTCGAAGGACGGCAAAACCACGGATCCGCCCGCGCTCTGAAGCGCCTCGACAAATGCCTGGTCTGACGCCGCATCGGACGGCGTGCTGAAGTCTACATCGAATACGACGTCCCGCACGCCCGCGATTTCCAGCTGCCGGAGCAAATCGGCGTGGAGCCGACGCGGCCATGGCCAGACCCCGATTTTCTCAATGGATGGCGCATCGATCGCAACGATGACAATTTCGCTGCTGGCCTGCCGCGGTTCCCAGACAAAGCGCAAATCGATCAGTGCATTGCGGAGCGCGCTGTGCCAGCCGGACGACAGAACGATCGTCAGCGCAACCAGCACAAAGATATGCGGCCGGTAATGTTTCAAGTTGTCACCCCTGCACACCTCAACAGGCGAAGTGCGCTCCCCATGATCAAGCCCACCGTTCGAACAAATTCGTCCGGCCTGACCTTCTAAGATTTCTTCCCGTTGCCGTTACCGTTACGATTGCCATTGCCATTGCCATTGCCATTGCCATTGCCATTGCCATTGCCATTGCCATTGCCA
>ODAK010002712.1_pt1 | contig 18553 bp, 30 predicted proteins | sample 1539591 | NCBI WGS metagenome assembly ODAK01 (sample SAMEA3539303, study PRJEB22396) | soil metagenome | biome: tundra; feature: field; material: soil | place: USA | collected 2010-05 | depth 0.15 m | reverse complement strand
TCCAGAGGAGCAAGTGCGATGGATGCCGCTTTTTCAGGGACCTGTGGGGAATTCGCGACGCGTGGCATGGACTGGATCGGCCGCAGCCAGAACTGGATGGAGGCTCGCGTCCGGGAAGTGCCCATTTCGAGTGCTGGTGCGCGTTCATGAATTTTTACAAACAATAGGTGTGCTTGAGATTGGCTTGCTCGATTGCATAGCTGCGTTCCGCCAGCACGGGCTTCTTGAGATTGAGCCATCGATCCGCCCGCTACGCTGAACAGGCGCGGCGCCGTGCGTTTCTTCGGCCCGTGGTAGCTTTCATCCAAATCGCGCCGGCGCGCGTTCTTCGGCGCGGCGCGTTAAAGTGCCCTTAAGCGGCGTACAAAAGGCGCGGAAGGCCGAGCCGTTGCGCTCCCGGACACCGCGGGTATAAGATGAGGAGCCTAAAGGAGTCGGAATCGGCATGGAGCAGCCTCAGCCGGATCAGAAGCAGACCTACGCGAATCCTCCCGCTTATTTTGGGGAGGCGCTTGAAGATGCCGAGCGGCTGCTCAAGTACGCGTCCGAGATGGGAATCACGGTAGAAGACGACGTGCGCGATCACGTCTTGCGCGCCCGGACCGCGAGCGGCAGCGTGTGGGACGAGAAAACCGCCGCGAATCTGCTCGCGGCGCTCGGAAAACTCGCCGCCAAGCTCAAGCCCGTGACGGCAGAGAGCCTGAAGGCGTGCAACGGCAGGCCCACGGTTAGAAAGTACTGGCTCGTGGCTATCTGCCTGGTCGCCATCATCGTTCCGTTTTCGGTGGTGAGCTTTGTAACGTCGGCCATATCGAGCACCATCAAGGCGGATATCACGGCCGCCAACGATCTCGCCCTGAGGCTGCGTGCGCAACTCGGGCCTCCCCCGCCCGAGGAGAGGAAGGACGCGAAACCGCCCAACGAGATTTCCGATTCCACCGTGATTACCGAGCTCCAGCAGTACGCGAGCTACATCCGGGAGATCGACGCCGGAGCCCGGCAGTTGCGTCCGCTCTTGTTCGGCGCGGAAATGGATCCCTTTCAACCGAAACGCGGCGATCATACGCAGCTCCATCAGATATTTCAACTCCCCGAGCCACTGACGGACTTTGCCGCGGCCGCCGGCGATCGAACGAGGGTGTATCAGGATGTGCGGTATTTCGGCCAGAGCCTGGTGGACGACGTGGCGGTCTTTTATGGCGCGATTACCACCTGCATTCTGCCGGTTCTCTATGCGCTGCTGGGGACGTGCGCATATCTGTCGCGCACCTTCGAACAGCAAATCCAAGCACGGACGTATGCGCCATCGGTGGCGGACGCCCCGCGGTTCCTGATTGCGGCCATCGCGGGCGCGGTGGTGGGCCTGTTCAACAACTTTGCCATCGGGCAGGGCGTCTCCATCCCGCCTCTGGCGATCGCGTTTGTTGTGGGATACGCCGTGGATGTGTTCTTCGCGTTCCTGGAGGGCACGATCCAGAAGTTCACCAGGAGCAGTGCGGCTTCCTCCACGCCGCCGGCTGCAGACGGCGGAAAAGCGTAGGCAGTCCGCATCTGGCCCACGTTGCGCTCCGGCGCGGCGGACGGCTCATTCTACCAGGCTACGGTGTTCCAGCACCACGGCGCGCGCCGCTTTGCAGCGGTTCCTCGCTAAGCATTTGCGAAGCACTGGGGGGAAACTGGGGGTACCCTTGGCGCTAAGGATAAGGAATTTGGGTAAATATGGACAAACAAAATTTGCTCGATTCCGGGCGCGGCGGAGAAACTCGGGATCTCCAACACCCACGGTGGCTAAGTCGTTTGCGCACATGGGGAAACTGAGGATGCTACGGGAGATTACGGGCAGACGTAGCTTACCGGCATGCCCCAGAGCGGGGACGGTAAATCCCTACTTTTCTTCTTCCGGCTCGCGGCCTTCGCGGGCGGCGCGCTCGCGTGCTTCCTTGCGCTTGGCGCGGTCGGCGGCGCGCTTCACCAGCTCGGAGCCCACCAGCTCGATCATGGCCTGTTCGGCGCCATCGCCCTTGCGCGGGCCCAGACGCACGATGCGGGTGTAGCCGCCGTTGCGCTGGCCGAAACGGGTGGCCAGCGTGTCGAACAGCTTCTTGACCGAAGCGGGCGTGAAGAGCACCCGGGCGGCTTCGCGGCGGGCGTGCAGCGTGTCTGCCTTGCCCAGCGTGATCATGCGGTCCACCAGCGGCTTCACGGCTTTGGCCTTGGGCACGGTGGTGATGACGCGCTCCTGCTCGATCACGTTGGTGACCAATCCCCGCAGCAGGGATTTGCGGGCGGCTCCGTCCCGCTTCAGCTTATATCCGGCTACTCTATGTCGCATCTGGTTAACCTTTTCCTTGGTCAAGCGGGGCGGCCTGGGAGGCCGTCCCACTGGCCCGTCCTGCTATAACTGGTCCTGATCGGTGCGCAGTTCTTCGTCGTCGAGTTCCGGCATGCTGCCGGCGGGTTGCGGCGGCGGCGCCACCAGACGGCCATGCGGATCGACCCGCATGCCCAGCGACAGACCCATGTTGGCCAGAATTTCCTTGATCTCATTCAGCGATTTGCGGCCGAAATTCTTGGTGCGCAGCATCTCGGCTTCGGTCTTCTGCACCAGCTCGCCGATGGTTTGAATGTTGGCGTTCTTGAGGCAGTTGTACGAGCGGACGCTGAGCTCCAGCTCCTCGACGGAGCGGTTCAGGATCTCGCCCATCTTGTCCATGCCGTGCTCGGAGACATCCTCGGAGGCCTCGGGCAGTTCCTCGAAGTTGATGAAGATGGACATGTGGTCCTTGAGCAGCTTGGCGGCGTAGCCGATGGCGTCCTGGGGGGAAACCGCGCCGTTGGTCCAGACTTCGAGCGTGAGTTTGTCGTAATCGGTCATCTGGCCGAGACGGGCGGCTTCCACCGCGAAGTTCACCTTGCGCACCGGCGAATGCACGGAATCGATGGGGATGTAGCCGAGGGCCAGGTCTTCGTCGAAGTTCTTGTCGGCGCTGACGTAGCCGCGGCCGCTCTTGAGACGCATTTCGACGTTGAGCTTGCCGCCTTCGCTGACGGTGGCCAGGTGCAGGTTGCGGTCCAGCACTTCCACGTCCTGGTCGGTCTGGATCTGGGAGCTCATGACTTCGCCCGCGTGATCCACGGACAGGTGCACGGTCTTGATACTCTCGCCCATGATCTTGAAAGGGATCTGTTTCAGGTTGAGAATGATGTCGGTGGCGTCCTCGACCACACCGGGGATGGGGCTGAATTCGTGCTCCACGCCCTCGATGCGGACCGCCGTGATGGCCGCACCCTCGATGGAGCTGAGCAGGATGCGGCGCAAGCTATTGCCGATGGTGGTGCCGAAGCCGCGTTGAAACGGCTGGGCGGTGAACATGCCATACCGTTCCGTGAGGGTTTCGGTATTGGCAACCAGTCTTTTGGGTTTCTGAAAGCCCTTGAACATAATCTCCTTTTGAGGGTGTCCACACGAGTGTGGACACGGCAGGCACGAGTGCCCGCGCCACGTCTACTTTGAATACAATTCCACGATGAGTTGTTCGTTCAATTGAATCTGGACCAGTTCTTCGCGCTTGGGCAGGCTGGTAATGCGGCCTTTGAGCGCTTCCCGATCCACATCCATCCAGCCCGGAGACGGCGCATGCGCCGTGGCATCGCGGGCGGAAAGGATGGTCGGGTTATTCTTGCTGGACTCGCGCACGGCGACCTCGTCGCCGATCTTCACCATGAACGAAGGAATATCCACCTTGCGTCCGTTCACCTGAATGTGGCCGTGCCGCACGATCTGGCGGGACTGCGGCCGGCTGGTGCCGAAGCCCATGCGGTAGATCACGCTATCCAGGCGGCGCTCCAGGTTGGACAGCATTACATCGCCGGTGATGCCTTTGGACAGAGCGGCCTTCTCGAAGTTGTTGCGGAACTGGGTTTCCAGCAGGCCGTAGATGCGGCGGGCCTTCTGCTTTTCGCGCAACTGCAGGCCGTAGCCGACCAGCTTGGCCTTGCGGTCTTTACCATGCTGCCCGGGGACAAAGTTGCGCTTTTCGATGGCGCACTTTTCGGTGTGGCAGCGCTCGCCTTTCAGGAATAGCTTCATGCCCTCGCGCCGGCAAAGCCGGCATACCGGGCCGATGTATCTTGCCAATTGACTCTCCTTACCTTACGTTACTCAAGGTGCAGTTTACGGTCTTGGCGACCTTCGTCCTGCTTGCTAACAAATTGGAGGGCGGCCAATCTTGGCCGCAGCCGCCTTTCAGGCGGCCAGGGCCGGCTGAAAGCCGGCTGCGGGCAAAATTGCCCGCCCTCCATCTACACTCTTCTTTTCTTCGGCGGCCGGCAGCCATTGTGCGGAATCGGGGTGACGTCCTTGATCTGGCGGACTTCGATTCCGGCTGTGGACAGGGCGCGGACGGCCGATTCGCGGCCCGAACCGGGGCCGCTGACCCGCACTTCTACTGTACGCAACCCGCTTTCGGATGCTTTGTTCGCCGCCGTCATGGCGGCCTGTTGCGCGGCAAAGGGCGTTCCCTTGCGCGATCCGCGGAAGCCCAGCGATCCGGCGCTGGACCATGAAACCACGTTGCCTTCCTGATCCGCGATGGTCACGATGGTGTTGTTGAAGGTGGCCTGTATGTGCACGATGCCCGAATGGACGACGCGCTTTTCCTTCTTCTTGAAGCTCTTCTTCTTGGTCGGTTTTGCCGGTGCTTTTGCCATACGCCTCTACTATGTCTTGGATGTGGCTTTCTTTTTGTTGGCCACGGTGCCGCGCCGCGGACCCTTGCGGGTGCGCGCGTTGGTGTGCGTGCGCTGGCCGCGCACGGGCAGGCCGCGCCGGTGCCGGATGCCGCGGTAGGAACCCATCTCGATGTGGCGCTTGATATTCATCGAGATTTCCTTGCGCAGGTCGCCTTCGACGGCGCCTTCCTCTTCCAGGATCTGGCGGACGCGATTGACTTCGTCCTCGGTCAGATCGGCCACCTTCTTATCGAAATCGATGCCGGCCCGGTAGAGCAGCGACCGCGAACGGGCGCGTCCGATGCCATAGATGTAGGTGAGCCCGATTTCAGCCCGCTTTTTGGGCGGCACTTCCACTCCGGCGATACGTGCCATAACTTTATCCCTGCCTCTGTTTATGTTTCGGGTTGGTGCAGATGACCCGGACCACGCCCTCGCGGTGGATGACCTTGCACTTATCGCAAATCTTTTTGACCGATGCGCGCACTTTCATAATCGTCTCATTGGCGGCCTAAGAGGCCGCCGCAGGCTGAGAGCCTGCCCCACAAATTCCTGTAATCCTGCCCCGCGTCCAATCGTGCGGCGATAATTCCACTCGCACGCGATCGCCCGGCCGCAGCCGCACAAAATTCCGTTTCACCGTCCCCACCGGGTGGGCCAGAACTTGCTGCTTGTTCTCCAGCTCCACGCGATAGAGCGCATTCGGCAACTCTTCCAAAACGGTTGCCGTTACTTCGTTCACGGTCTGGTCAACACCCAGGGACCGTTCGAGGTCACCGCCACGCAATGCTCGAAATGGGCCGAGTACGACCCATCCTTGGTGACCGCCGTCCACTTATCTTTCAAAACCCGCGTATCCGGCTTGCCGGCGTTGACCATCGGCTCGATGGCCAGCACCATGCCTTCCTTCAGCCGCGGATTCTCGTTCTTCCGCTCCACATAATTCGGAACCTGCGGCTCTTCGTGGAGCTGCGTCCCGATACCGTGGCCCACATATTCCCGTACGACCGAAAACCCGTTGGCCAGCACATGCTTCTCAACGGTGCCGCAAACGTCAAACAGGCGGTTGCCCGCCTTCACCTGCTGGATGGCCAGCTCCAGCGCCTCCTGGGTCACCCGCATCAACCGGCGGGTTTCCTCGCCGACTTCCCCGATCGCCACGGTGGTGGCCGAATCCCCGTAGTATCCGTCGAGCTGCACGCCCGTGTCGATCGAAACGATGTCGCCCTTCTTCAAAATCCGCTTGGCCGACGGCATGCCGTGCACGATCTCGTCATTCACCGAGGTACACAGCACAAACCGGAACGTGTCGCCGGCGGCCGGCACGTAATAACCTTTGAAGGCCGGACGCGCGCCGGCATCCTTCATCATGCGCTCGGCGGCGACTTCCAGATCCAGCGTGCTGACGCCCTCGCCAGCCATCTTCTCCAACTCGTGCAGGATCTGCCAGACCAGTAAACCACTGCGCCGCATCTTCTGGAGTTCCGCGGCGGTCTTTCGAATAATCATCCCAATTCCGGACTCTTGATCGTCCGGCAGACCTGAAACAACAGCGCCTCCGGAGTTTGATCGCTGGCATCGATCTCGAAGAGGCGGCGGCCCTTCTCCCGGAAAAACTCAATCAACGGCCGGCTTTGCGATTCGTACGCTGCCAGCCTTTCGCGAATCACCGATTCCCGGTCGTCGTCGCGAATCGCCAGCGCCTGGCCATCCAGGTCGCATACGCCCTCCACCCGCGGAGGGTTGGAAACGATGTTATAGAGGGTACCGCAGCGGGGACACTGCCGGCGTCCGGTTAAACGGGTAACAATAATATTGTAATCGACAATGAGATGAATCACCAACTCGCGAATGCCGCGGCCATCCAGCCAGCCGCAGAGATGCTCGGCCTGTTCCCGGGTCCGCGGATAGCCGTCGAGAATGAATCCGGCTTGGGCATCCGGCTCGGCCAACCGCCGCTCTACGAGCTGATCGACCACTTCATCCCGGACCAAAGCGCCCGAATGCATGGCAGCGGCTACCCGGACACCCAGCGCGTTGCCCTCCCGGATATGCTCCCGGAGCATGTCGCCCGTGGATATGTGCGGCACCTTCAGACAATTCTTGAGAAGGTTGGCCTGCGTGCCCTTTCCCGAACCTGGAGAACCAAACAAAACCACAGCTTGCGTCATGGAAAGCTGCAGCGCGTCAGAAGGTGCTACGGCGCCCGCGAATCCTCCCTGCCCGGGGCGTAAAGCCCTCGTAATGGCGCATGATCAATTGCGCTTCAACCTGGTTGATGGTATCCATGGCCACGCCCACCACGATCAGCAGCGATGTGCCGCCAAAGTAAAAGTTCACGTTCAACCCTTCCAGCAGGAAGCGGGGCGCGTAAGCGTCCATGAAATTCCCGAGCAAAGGCAGATGTTGGAGCTTGATTCCGGAAATCATGATGTCCGGAATCAGGCACAGGATCGCCAGATAGATTCCGCCCACCACCGTGATCTTGGTCAGGATGGCGTTCATGTACTCGGCCGTATTGCGTCCCGGACGGATGCCGGGGATAAATCCGCCGTATTTGCGCATGTTGTCGGCGGCTTCATTGGGGTTGAAGATGATGGATACGTAAAAGAAACAGAAGAAAATGATGCCCGCCACGAACAGCACGTAGTAGAGCGGTTCGCCGTGCCGGATGGAGGCCAGTGTGTTGCTCAGCCAGGGCATGTTCTTGACGAAAGGCACGCCGGCCAGGGTCTGCGGGAAAGCCAGAATCGAGGAAGCGAAAATCACCGGAATGACGCCGCCGGCATTAACTTTTAGCGGCATGTGCGTGGACTGGCCGCCCATCACGCGCCGCCCCACCACGCGCTTGGCGTACTGCACCGGAATGCGCCGTTCGCCGCGCTCCACCAGTACGATAAAGGCCACCACCCCCACCATCATGATCAGGATGGCCAGCATTTGGAACACGCCCCACTCGCGCGTGATGAACGTATTCCGGTAGATGTTGGAGATGGCGTTGGGCAGCCCCACCACGATCCCGGCAAAGATAATGAGCGACATGCCGTTGCCGATGCCGCGATCGCTGATCTGCTCGCCGAGCCACATGATGAACGCCGTGCCGGTGGTCAGCGAGATGATGGTCATCAGTACGAATCCCCAGCCCGGGTTGGTGACGAAGCCGCCGTTACTGTGCTGCAATCCTTGCGCGATGCCGAACGATTGGACGATGGAGAGGGCAATGGTCAGATAGCGGGTCCACTGGGTAATCTTACGGCGGCCCAACTCGCCTTCTTTTTGGAGCTTCTCCAGCGTAGGCACCACCACCGTGAGGAGCTGCAGGATGATGGAGGCCGTGATATAGGGCATGATGCCCAAAGCGAAGATGGTGAACCGCCGGATGTTGCCGCCCGCGAACAGGTCGAAGAAGCCGAAGATGCCGCCGGCATTGCGGCTGAGGAAGTCTTCCCACCGGCCTATGTTGATGCCCGGCGTAGGAATGTGGCCGCCCAGGCGGTAGACCGCCAGCATGGCGAGGGTGAACAAGACTCGCTTGCGCAGATCGGGAATGCGAAATACGTTGGCGAACGCTTCAAAAAACTTCATGGTTCCTTCGCTTCCAAACCGCTTGCTTACGCGCGCGGCTCAGTGCCGCCGATTACGACCGCTTCACCGCCGGCCGCTTGAATCTTCTCGAGCGCCGACTTCGAAAACAGGTGCGCTTCCACCCGCAGTTTGCGCGTCAACTGGCCGGATCCCAGGACCTTCAACCCCTCGTGGAGTTTCTTGATGACGCCGTGCTCGAGGAGGTGGTCGGGTGTGAACGTGTCCCCGTCCAGTTTCTCCAGTCTGTCCAGATTAATGATTGCGTACTGCTTCTTAAAGATATTCGTAAAACCGCGCTTGGGCAAGCGGCGGTGCAGCGGCATCTGGCCGCCCTCGAAGCCGCGCTTCTGGCCGAAGCCGGTGCCGGCCCGCTGTCCCTTGCTGCCGCGGGTGGCGGTCTTGCCGTGGCCCGATCCCATACCGCGCCCGATACGCTTGCGCACGTGCTTCTGCCCGGCGGGGGGTTTCAATCCGCTAAGATTCATACGCTCGCTCCTATTCCACTACCTTCAGCAGATGCGGGACTTTCTTGACCATGCCGCGGAAGACGGGCGAATCCGGCCGCACCACGACTTGATTGAGCTTGCGAAGCCCCAACCCAAGCACCACGCGCTTGTGCTTCTTCGGCGTGCAGATCGGACTGCGATACAGCTTGATCTTAATCATGCCATCCATAAAAACAAAACCTTTAACCACAGATGAACACAGATAAACGCAGATGAAGACCAAGAAGAACGGTCGCTTGGGTTTTGCTCTTATCTGTGTGCATCTGTGTCCATCTGTGGTTCCGTCTTAAAGTTTGTCGACTGCCAGGCCCCGCATCTCGGCTACTTCGTTCTTGTCGCGCAGTTGCTCGAGCGCCACGATGGTGGCCTTCACTACGTTGTGCGGGTTGTGCGTGCCGATGGATTTCGTCAGCACGTTGGGGATGCCCGCCGCCGTGATCACCGCGCGCACCGGTCCGCCGGCGATCACGCCGGTCCCTTCCGGAGCCGGCTTCAGCAGCACCAGGCCGCTGCCGAATCGGCCCAGCGACTGGTGCGGAATGGTGGTCCCCAGTATATGTATCTTGCGCAGATTCTTCTTGGCCGCTTCGATGCCTTTGCGAATGGCCGACGGCACTTCCTTGGCTTTGCCCACGCCGAAGCCCACCACTTTGGCGCCCGGGTCTCCGATCACCACCAGCGCGGAGAAGCTCAGGTTCTTGCCGCCTTTGACCACCTTGGTCACGCGATTGATCGACACCACCTGCTCTTTCAAATTGAGCGTCTGCGGATCGATGCGTTTTACCGTTTTTGCTGCCATCAGAACTCCAGTCCGGCTTCCCGCGCCGCGTCCGCCAGGGCCTTCACCCGGCCGTGATAAATATAGCCGCCGCGATCGAACACCACCTTCTGAATTCCCTTTTCCTTGGCCCGCTCGGCGACCAGTTTGCCGACCGTCTTGGCCGCGGCCAGATTGCCGCCGGCGGTGCGCTTGCCCTTTTCAATGGTCGAAGCCGACACCAGCGTAGCGCCTTGGGAATCGTCAATCACCTGCACGTAGATGTTAGTCAGGCTGCGGAACACCGCCAGCCGCGGCCGCTCGGCGGTGCCGCGCACCTTGTGCCGGATGCGCTCGTGAATCCGCTGGCGGATCTCATTCTTTTGAGTTACGTGGATCATTTCGCACTCGCCCCAGTCTTGCCGACCTTCTTGCGCAACCGCTCGCCCGTATAGCGGACGCCCTTATTCTTGTAGGGATCCGGCTTGCGCAGCGCGCGAATGTTGGCCGCCACCTGACCCACCATCTGCTTGTCATAGCCGCTCAGCACCAGGTGCGTCTGCTTATCGATCTTCAGGTCCACGCCATCCGGCAACAGCACCTCGATGGCGTGCGAATAGCCTAGCGTGAAGGTGGCGATTTTGCCCTTGACGTCGGCGCGATAGCCGATGCCCACGATGTCCAGTTCCCGGGTGAACCCGGTGGAAACGCCCTGCACGGCATTGGCGGCCAGAGCGCGCGTGAGCCCGTGCAGCGCGCTGTACTTATCGCTGTCGCGCACCACGTCGAGGCGGCCATCGGCCTGCTTAAAGTGCACGCCGCCCGGAATCGGCACCGTCAAGGCGCCTTTGGGTCCGGTCACTTCCAGTTGATCGCCGATCTGCACCTTGACCCCTTTCGGCAGGGGAATCGGCTTCTTACCTATTCGAGACATAGTTCAAAACCTTTGTAAAGGCAAGGCGGCCTGAGAGGCCGCCGCAGGCCGAGGGCCTGCCCCACAAGCTACCAAACGCGGCACAGCAACTCTCCGCCGATCTTCTCTTTGTGCGCGTCGCGCCCGGTCATCACGCCGCGCGGCGTGGTGAGAATGTTGATTCCCAAGCCGCCCAACACGCGCGGAATATCCTGCTGCCCGACGTACACCCGGCAGCCCGGCCGCGAGATGCGCTCGATATTCGAAATCACCGGCGCGTTGCCGGTGCTGTATTTCAAATAGATCTTGATGGTCTTCTTGGGGCCTTCTTCGGCGACCTTGAAGTTCTGGATGTAGCCCTCTTCCTTCAGAATGCGGGCGATCTCCGTCTTCAGCTTGGAAGCCGGCACATCCACTTTGGGATGGCGCGCGCGAATGGCGTTGCGCACCCGCGTAAGCATGTCGGCGATAGGGTCACTTGTCATTCCTGCCCTCCAACTCTTCCTTTGGCTCTCACCAGCTCGCCTTCGTGACGCCGGGGATTTCCCCGTTCAGCGCCAGTTGGCGGAAGCACAGCCGGCAGATGCCGAACTTGCGCAGAAACGCGCGCGGCCTTCCGCAGCGCCAGCAGCGGTTGCGGTGCTTGCAGTCCTGCTTCGGCTTCTTGCCGGCCTTGACGTCCTCCAGCATTTTGGCGCGCTGGACCTTCTCCAGTCTCAGATCTTTGGCTCTCTTGGCGGTGGTGGCCATGATTTCTTTCTTTCTCTCCCTTACTGCCGGAATGGCATGCCCATCTGTTTCAGCAGGGCCATGCCCTCCGCATCGGTGCGCGCGGAGGTGGTGATGGAGATATTCATCCCCTTGGTCTTCTCCACCTTGGCATAATCGATTTCCGGAAAAATCAACTGCTCGCGAATGCCCAGCGTGTAATTGCCGCGGCCATCGAACGACTTGCTGGAGACGCCGCGGAAGTCCCGTACGCGGGGCAGCGCCACGTTCACCAGCCGGTCGAAAAACTCGTACATGCGGTCGCCGCGCAGCGTCACCATGCAGCCGATGGCCATGCCTTCGCGCAGTTTGAACGCGGCGATGGATTTGCGCGCCTTGGTCACCACCGGCTTCTGGCCGGCGATCTGGCCCAACTCGGTGACCGCGCCATCCATCAGTTTGGCGTTCTGCGTGGCTTCGCCCAAGCCGACGTTGACCGAAATCTTCGCCAGCTTCGGCACCGCCATCACGTTCTTGTACCCGAACTCCTTCGTGAGCGCCGGGACGACCGTCTTTGCGTAGTGTTGCTTCAGTCGTGCTGCCATTTCTTATTTCCTGTCCAAAGCCTGCCCGCATTTGCGGCAAACGCGCGTCCGCCGTACTTTGCCGCCCGGCAGAGTTTCCACATGATGCGCGATACGCACCGGCCCGCACTGCGAGCACACGATTCTCACGTTCGATACCGCGATGGGGCTTTCCCGCTCGGCAATACCGCCCTTGATCTGCTTGGCCGGATTCGGACGGGTGTGCCGCTTGATCATCGACACATGCTCTACCAGGACCTTGCCGTTGGCGGGATTCACGTCCAGCACGCGGCCCGTCTTGCCTTTATCGCGCCCGGCGATCACCTTCACCTGGTCGTTCTTCTTCAGTAAAATTCGTACCGGCTCTGCCAGTTTCTTCTTCGGCATTTCAAATCACCTCGGGCGCCAGGGACACGATCTTCATGAATCTCTTTTCGCGCAGTTCCCTGGCCACGGGTCCGAACACGCGCGTGCCCACCGGCTCGCCCAGCTCGGTGATCAACACCGCGGCATTGGAATCGAACCGGATATACGTGCCGTCCTTGCGCCGGGTCTCCTTGCGCATGCGCACGATCACGCAGCGCACCACTTTGCCCTTCTTGATCGCGGAATCCGGAGCCGCTTCTTTCACGCTGGCCGTAACCACGTCGCCCAAGCCGGCCCGCAAGCCGAGGTCGCCGCCGCGCGGCAAAATGCACGCCAGACGGCGCGCGCCGCTGTTGTCGGCCACCTCCAGAATTGTTCGCATTCCTATCATAGGTCGCTATGCTCCCGTGGCTGGTGGTTAGTGGCTGGTGATTGGTGGTTTTGTCTAACCCACCAGCCACCAGCCACCGCCCACTATACTTTTACGTCCAACTCCTCCGGCTGCACGCCCACCTGCGGGGCGCGCCGGACCACTTCGGCCAGCCGCCAGCGCTTCATGCGGCTCAACGGCCGGCACTCGATAATCCGCACGATGTCGCCCATCTTGGCGCGTCCTTCTTCGTCGTGCGCGTGGAATTTTTTGCGCTTCTTCACAATCCGTTTGTACAGCGGATGCGGCACGCGCCGGCTAACTTCCACAACGATAGTCTTGGCCGTCTTGGTGGAAACCACCTGGCCGACCTTCTCGTTCTTCAACGGCTTCTGCGTCTGTTCGGCCATATTACTTATTCGCTCCCGCCAGTTCCCGTTCTCTCATGATGGTGTAGATACGGGCGCGGTCTTTCTTCATGGCGCGCGCCTTTTTCAGGCCTTCCATGGTGCCCATCGACATTTGGAAATTCAGCCGGAAAAGCTGCTCCTCGATGGTGCGCAATTGATGCTGCAGCTCGTTCTCGTCGAGGTCCCGAATCTTCTGCGACTTCATGGTCTACTCCGCCTGCTCCCGCGTTACGAATTTGGTGCGGATGGGCAGCTTGTGGGCCGCCAGCCGCATGGCATCGGCCGCCACATTCGCCGGCACGCCTTCCATCTCGAACAGAATCTTGCCCGGCCGCACCACCGCCACCCATTGCTCCGGCGCGCCTTTGCCCTTTCCCATACGGGTCTCGGCGGGCTTCTTGGTGATGGGCTTATCCGGGAACAAACGAATCCATACTTTGCCGCCGCGCTTGATGGAGCGGGTCATGGCGATACGCGCGGCTTCGATCTGCCGGTCGGTGATCCAGGCGCAACTCATGGCCTTGAGGCCATACTCGCCGAAAGCGATGGACGAACCCCGCCACGCCTTGCCACACATACGGCCGCGCTGCTGCTTGCGGTATTTGACCTTCTTCGGCATCATCATGGCTTACTTCTCTCCTTCAGGCGTCCCGTCTGTGGAAGGCGCTGTGGGAGGCGCCGCGGAAGGCGCTTCGGATGCGGGCGCGGGCTCGGCCTTCGGCTCGATATCCGGGCGTACTTCCTGTTTCCAATGCGGTTGCGGCGCCATGAGCGGCGGCAGGATCGGCCCACCGCTGCGCGCCGGATGCGCCATCTCGGGCGGCGGCGCCTGCCTGGCAGGTCCGCTGGGTTCGGCCGCGGGCGCCGGTGGTGGTTCGTGGTGCCGCGCCGCTGGCGGCCGCCGGTCGCCACGATCCCCGCCGCGGTCGCGCCGGTCGCCGCGGTCGCCACGGTCGCGCCGGGGTTCCGGTTCCGACGACAGCGACTTCATGCGGTTGCCGGCGTCCAGGATCTCGCCCTTGTAGAGCCACGCTTTCACGCCGATCACGCCATACGTCGTATGGGCTTCCGAAAAACCGTAATCGATATCCGCGCGCAACGTGTGCAGCGGAAGCTGGCCTTGCAGATACCATTCGCTGCGCGCGATTTCCGCGCCGTTCAACCGGCCCGACACGCGCACCTTGATGCCCTTGCAGCCGAAGCGCAGCGCCGAATCCACGGCTTTGCGCATCGCCCGGCGGAACGCCACGCGCTTCTCGAGCTGCAGCGCGATGGATTCCGACACCAGTTGCGCATCCAGCTCCGGCTTGTGGACTTCCTGGATGTCGATGAAAACGTCGCGCTTGGTGCGCTTGGCCAGATCCACCTTCAGCTTTTCGATCTCGGCGCCCTTGCGTCCGATGATGATGCCAGGCCGCGAGGTGCGGATGGTGACCCGCAGCTTGTTGCCGGGGCGATCCACTTCGATGGAGCTGACGCCGGCCGACTTCAGCCGCTCCCGCAGCGTGGCGCGCAGCTCCACGTCTTCCTGCAGCAGCTTCGCGTAGTCCTGCTTGGCGAACCAGCGGGAACGCCACGGCTTGTTAAAGCCCAGCCGGAAACCGTAAGGATGAACCTTCTGTCCCATTCAATAAACCTTTCACGCTATCAGCTATCGGCTTTCAGCTTTCAGCCTTCAAAAGCACCTGCCACCGCGCTTTGGCTGAAAGCTGATCGCTGACGGCTGAGAGCTTCTCACTCTTTCTCCCGCACAGCCTTCGCCGACACTTTGATCACGATGTGCGCCATGCGCTTCTGGATCCGGTAGGCGCGGCCCATGGGCGCCGGGCGGACCCGTTTCACGCGCGGGCCCTCGTTCACGTACGCCGCCGACACCACCAGCCGGTCCACGTCCACGTCTTCAAAACGTTCCTTCGCGTTGGCAATCGCCGAATCCAAAACCTTTCGCACTGTGGGCGCGATGCGCTTATTGGTGGCGCGCAACGTGGTGCGCGCCTGATCGGCGCTCTGGCCGCGGATCAAATCCACCACCAGCCGCGCCTTCTGCGGCGATACCCTGATATATCTCGCTTCTGCCTTGGCTTCCATGTTTGCTCTCTCAAAGCCCGCCTCTTAGGCCGGTTTCGCTGCCTTCTCCGTAGCGGCCTTCACCGAGTGCCCCTTGAAATGCCGGGTGGGGGAAAACTCGCCTAACTTATGTCCCACCATGTTCTCGGTGACATATACCGGAATGAATTTCTTGCCGTTGTGCACCGCGATGGTGTGGCCCACGAACTCCGGAAGGATGGTCGAGCGCCGCGACCACGTGCGCACCACGCGCTTCTCGCTCTTGGCGGTGAGAGCCGCGATTTTCACTTCCAGGTGGCCATCGGTGAACGGCCCTTTCTTGACTGAACGCCCCATAGTTATCTCTTCTTACTCTTCCTGGTGACGATCCACTTATTGGTCCGCTTATTATTGCGGGTCTTGAAGCCGCGGGTCGGCTGGCCCCAGGGTGTCACGGGGTGCCGTCCGCCGGAAGTCTTGCCCTCGCCGCCGCCGTGCGGGTGATCCACCGGGTTCATGGAGACGCCGCGATTGTGCGGCATCTTGCCCAGCCAGCGTTTCCGTCCGGCCTTGCCCAGCGAGACGTTCTCGTGGTCCACGTTGCCCACCTGGCCGACCGTCGCCATGCAGTCGAGCGGCACGCGGCGGATTTCTCCGGAAGGCAGCTTCAGTAGCGCGATCTCGCCTTCCTTGTTGACCAACTGCGCCTGCGTGCCCGCCGACCGTGCCATCTGCGCGCCCTTGCCGGGACGCAGTTCGATGTTGTGAACTACCGTGCCCGCCGGCATATTCTTGAGCGGCAACGCATTGCCCACCAGAATGTCGGCCGCGGGTCCCGACGACACCGTCATGCCCACCTTCAGCCCGTCCGGCTGGATAATGTAACGCTTCTCGCCATCCTTGTAGTGCAGCAGCGCCAGGCGCGCCGAGCGGTTGGGATCGTACTCAATCGCCGCCACCACCGCCGGAACCCCTTGTTTGTCGCGCTTGAAATCCACCACGCGATACGCCTGCTTGTGGCCGCCGCCGATGAAGCGCGATGTGACGCGGCCCGTGGAGTTGCGGCCGCCCGTGCCATGCTTCGACTCCAGCAGCGATTTTTCCGGGTGCTCCTTGGTAATATCCGCGCGCGACACGACCGTTTGGAAGCGGCGCGTGGGAGTTGTGGGCCTATAGCTTTTAATGGGCATGTCCGCTCCTAAATTTGCGCAAAGTCGGGCACCTTCTCCCCGTCTTTCAACTTCACGTACGCCTTCTTCCAATCCGGCTTGTATCCAACGAAGCGGCCGCGGCGGCGCATCTTGCCTTCCAGGTTGGAGGTCCGCACTCCGGCCACTTTCACTTTGAACAGCTTCTCGACAGCCTGCTTCACCTGAGTCTTGTTGGCGGCCAGCGCCACCTCGAAGCACAGCGTGGCATGTTCATCCTTGGCGGCCACGCCTTTTTCGGTGACTACCGGGCGCCGGATCACTTCATGTATGGTCATTTTGCGAGCGCCTCCGAGAACTTGCGCGCGGCCGCTTCGGAAAGCAGCACGCGGTCGTGGCCCAGCAGGTGATATGCGTTCACGTCGCGGGTGGGCATCAGGGTCACGCCGGGTATGTTGCGCACGCCCAGCGTCAGGTTGCGGTTATCGCCGTTCTCCACCACCAGCACCTTGCGCGTGGCTTCCAGGCGCGTCAGCGCGGCCTTGGCTTCCTTGGTCTTCACCCCGCCCAGGTTGAACGCCTGCACGACTTTCAATTCGCCGTCGCGCAATTTGGCCGACAACGCCGAGCGCAACGCGCCCAGCAGCATCTTGCGCGGCAGCTTGTAGCTGTAATCGCGCGGCTGGGGACCGTGCGCCGTGCCGCCGTGCCGCCAGATCGGCGAACGAACCGAGCCCACGCGCGCGCGTCCGGTGCCTTTCTGCTTCCACAGCTTCTTGCCGGAGCCCGCCACGTCGCCGCGCACCTTGGTCTTGTGCGTGCCCGCCCGCTGCCCGGCTTGATAGTGCCGCACGGCTTCGTAGAGCAGGTTCTGGTTGACTTCGGTTCCGAAAACTTCGTCGGCCAGCTCCAGCTCGCCGACCTTCTGATTATTTAAGTCCACTACGTCCACTGTCGGCATGGCGTTACCTCTTGGCCCTCCGGACTACGACGTAGCCGCCGTTGGGACCGGGCACCGCGCCCTTCACCATCAGCACATTGTCCTCGGTGTCTACTTCGATGATCTCCAGGTTGCGCACCGTGACCTGTTCCGATCCCATGTGTCCGCCCATGCGCATGCCCGGCAAAACGCGCGACGGGAAGCTGGATGCGCCGATCGATCCGGGCGCCCGGTGGAACATGGAGCCATGCGAGCCTTCGCCGCCCCGGAAGTGATGGCGTTTCACCACGCCCGCGAACCCGCGCCCTTTGCTGACCCCGATCACGTCCACTTTTTCCTTGGGCTTGAACTGGTCGACCAACACCTTGTCGCCGGCTTTGAAGTCGTCGTCGCCGGGGCGCAAGTGGAACTCACGCATGAAGCGCGCGCCCTCCACGCCGGCCTTCTTCAGATGCCCGGTGATCGGCTTGTTGATGCGCGCCGGCTTGATAAACTCCATCAGGCCGAGCTGCACCGCGTCGTAGCCGTCGGTAGTGGGCGTCTTGCGCTGCACCACCATGCAGGGCCCCGCCTTGAGGAGGGTGACCGGAACCACCTGCCCGTCCGGCCGGAACACCTGCGTCATTCCGATTTTTCTGCCAAGGATTCCTGGACTCATTTTCAAATTCCTTGCACTGCCGCGTCAAACGAGCTGAGCGGGCGATGGGGGGAGCGGGCGAGCGGGCGAAAAACTTGCGGCGTTACGTCGCCCCCTCGCCCCCTCGCCGTTTCGCCCCTTCGCATTTATTTGTGGTCTTTCCCAAACGCCTTGATCTCCACATCCACACCCGCCGGCAGATCCAGCTTCATCAAGGCATCCACGGTCTGCTGGGTCGGCTCCAGTATGTCGAGCAGCCGCTTGTGCGTGCGGATTTCAAACTGCTCGCGCGACTTCTTATCCACGTGCGGCGAGCGCAGCACGGTCGTAACGCTGCGCGATGTCGGCAGCGGAATCGGACCGGCCACGCTGGCGCCGGTGCGCTTGGCCGTGTCGACGATCTCCGTCGTCGATTGATCCAGCACACGGTGGTCGTACGCCTTCAGGCGAATGCGAATGCGTTCTCTTAGCGCCATTTTGAACCTATTCGATAATGTCGGTGACGGTTCCGGCGCCCACCGTGCGTCCGCCTTCGCGGATGGCGAACCGCAACCCCTTGTCCATGGCGATCGGCGTGATCAGATCGATCACCAGGTTCACGTGGTCGCCCGGCATCACCATCTCCGTGCCCTCCGGCAACTCCGCCACCCCCGTCACGTCCGTCGTCCGGAAGTAGAACTGCGGCCGGTATCCCTTGAAAAACGGCGTGTGCCGCCCGCCCTCTTCCTTGCTCAGCACCACCACGCTGCCCTTGAACTTCTTGTGCGGCGTGATCGACTTGGGCTTCGCCACCACCTGGCCGCGCTCCACGTCGTCCTTCTCTATGCCGCGCAGCAGCAGCCCCACGTTGTC
>ODAK010002710.1_pt1 | contig 18569 bp, 17 predicted proteins | sample 1539591 | NCBI WGS metagenome assembly ODAK01 (sample SAMEA3539303, study PRJEB22396) | soil metagenome | biome: tundra; feature: field; material: soil | place: USA | collected 2010-05 | depth 0.15 m | reverse complement strand
CGATGCGAAGACCTTGCCCTGGCTGGTCACCGTGTGCGGTGTCTCATCGCGATTGGTCCACCGGACCTTCGTTCCCGGCTGGCGATGGCGTGGCGAAGGCTGCCCACGACATCGGGGTTGGCTTCCTTGCGAAAGCCGATATGCGTGTCGCTGATCTGCACGAACGTCAACGCACCGCTATCACCGGCCGCAGGGGTCCCCGGGCTCGTCGCGCCAAGCGCTCGCGGAACGCCGCCGCTCACGGTCCAGACCACGGCGGCACCGCTCCAGGCGGACAGGCACTTCAGCGCCTGGCGCCGATCGGGGGATTGAATGCTCATGGCTCCGGCTCCTCGTCGATGAGTTGACGATCAACTCACCCTGCGATACCGAGCCCGTCGAAGACTTATTCCCGCCGTCGAACCATTCTTCGGCCCTGCCGGTGACGCGCCGGGCTGCTAGGGTCGCTCGAGGAATTCGCGAATCGCCAGGTTGGTGAGCTCGGGCCGCTCCGAGAACGTCATGTGGCCGGTGCCGGGAACGATGAGCAGCTCGCCCCGTGGAAGACTCCGATAGATCTCGACGGTCTCTTCGATCGACGTGAAATCCTTGTCGCCGGCAATCACCAGCACCGGGGTCCGGATGGCTTTCAGGTCGACGGTGGAAATCACGACCGGCGTGAGCCAGAGAGGGACGGACTTGGTCAGCAGAACCCACCAGTGCTCCGGCCCGTCGGGTGCGACGGCCTGGTAGTCGGCGCGGAAGTTCGGCGGCAGCCTGGCATCGAATTCGCGCACCTTGTCCGCCACCTCTTGTGGCGACCGTTGGCTGCGTCGCAGCAGCTCGTCCGGCGGCAGGCCGGGCGTCAGGTTCGCGCCCGAGATCACGAGACGGCGCACCAGCTCCGGATGGTCGTGCGCGAGGATCAGGCCGACGTCGCCGCCATCGCTGTGGCCGACGATATCGACGGGACCGATGGCGAGCTGGCCGATGACGGCGGCCATGTCGTCGGCCATCGCCTGGTACGTGAGGGGCCGCCCGTTGTCGGGGCTATGCCCGTGCCCCGGCCGGTCGACGCCGATGACTTTGCGAAACGACGCGAAATACTCCCGCTGCTTCGCGAAGCTGTTGTCGAAGTAGAGCAGCCCGCCGTGCAGGAAGAGGATCGGCGTTCCGCTGCCGAAGGTCTCGACGTAGATCCTGGAGCCACGCGCTTCGATATAGCCGCGGGTCTGGGCCGGGTGTTCGTCCGGGAGCGCGGGCATTGCCGCCGCGGCAAGAGCGGCGGCGAGCGCGAACGGGAGGAGTGACCGCATCCGGGAGGCCCGAGTACTGGCGAGCGGTGAAACGCCGCCCGCCGTCGCGAATGTAGCTGCACCCGCAGGCCAATTGAAAGCATGTGTTTCCGTGCCTTCTCGAGCGTTCGAATTTCCGGATTCGGTGCTTCAATTCGGGGGGTCATGCCTGTCATCGCCGTCGTCAATCGCAAAGGGGGGAGCGGCAAGAGCACCCTGGCCACGCATTTGGCGGCTTACTTCGCGAATGCCGGCGTTGCGGTGATGCTGGGCGACGTCGATCGCCAGCAGTCCACGCAAACGTGGCTGCGCCTGCGCGGCACGCAGCACTTGCCGCGAAGCGCGCCGATCGTCGGCTGGGCTGTCGATCCGAGGCGCGTCCTGCGCCCGCCCGCCGGCGTCCATCAAGTCGTGCTCGATACGCCCGGCGGCCTGCGCGGCTTCGATCTGGCGCGTGTCGCGGCGTTCGCCGATGTCATCCTCATGCCCGTCTGCAATTCGGTGTTCGATCGCGAATCGGCCGCCGATTGCCATGCCGAGCTGATGGCGCTGCCGCGCGTGGCCAGCGGCCGCTGCAAGGTGGCCGCGGTCGGCATGAGGCTCGACGGGCGCACCAAGGCCGCCGAGGTGCTCGAGGCCTGGGCACGCGGCCTGAAGCTTCCCTTCATCGGCGTCCTGCGCGAGGCGCAGGCCTACGTTCGGTGCGTCGAGCAGGGCCTGACCCTTTTCGATCTGCCTGCCGAGCAGGCGCAGGTCGACCTCGCTCAGTGGAAGCCGATCGTCGAATGGCTCGAGCCGGTGCTTGACGTCGTGCACCAGCCCGTCATTCGCCGCAATCCCGTGGTGATCCGGCCGGCGCTGCAGAACCCGTTGCGCGACGAAGCGTCCGAGACAGTGCGTCGAAGCGCCAAGCTGCCCCGTGCAGGCCTCTTCGGCTGGCTGACGGCGCCGCGATTCCTGCAGCGCCAGTCCTGATCGGCAGAGGTCCGGCTGCCCCGGTCTCAAGCGATCTCGAGACATGCGAACAGGGGAACCTTGACCGTGTCCAAGACGAATGCGAAAACGGCTGCTGCGGCCAACGTAGCGGCTACGGTCATCACGGGTAAGCGCGTCATGGCGAAGCCGCCGACGGCAAGCGTCGAGGCGATCAGCACGTCCGCCACCGACGAAGCGGCAAGCCACCGGCTCGGGCGAGACTTCCACAGGTGTCGACGTTCGCGTATGGCATAGACCGTCGCCTGCCCCCCGAAAACCAGGGCGGCAAAGGTCAGCGTTCTCAGCTCTCCGGTTCCGAGATCCAGCGCGAATTTGCCGACGGCAAGGACACCCGCGCAAAAGACCAGCAGGCACAAGCCCAGGACGACACCCGCGATCGTGAGGACGCCGATGCGCCACGAATTCGGCATCGGCGACGGGCGGACGTTGTCGGTCGTCAACGACATCGAAAGAAAATCGCCGGTGATCATCACGATGACCATCAGCAGCGGTGTCAGGATCGCGTGCCCGGTGATGATCAGGCCGAGTATCAGGAAGAGCACCGTCACGATCTTCTTGATGATGGAGTTCAGCGTGTAGGTCAAGATGCGCTGGAACGTCACCCGCCCTTCCTTGACGGCGGCCACGATGCCGCCGAGTCCGGGCTCGGTCAGCACCATGCCGGCGGCCGATTTGGCAACGTCGGTAGCCGTCGATACCGCGATGCCGATCTGCGCCTGGCGCAGCGCCGGCGCGTCGTTGGCGCCGTCGCCGCACATGGCGACGGTGTGGCCGCCCTTCTGGAAGGCCTTGACGAGCTTGTACTTGTCCTCCGGAAGCACGCCTGCGAAGACCGCGAACTGCTCCGGGCGCACGCCGTCCGGGATCGGCCCGGGCGGACAGGCCGCACCGTCGAGGCCGACGGCGCGAGCCACGATGAGGGCCGTCGCCGGCGCGTCGCCCGTCACCATCACGGTTCGCACGCCCAGGCCCTGCAGTTCGGTGACGAGCGTTGCCGAGTCTGTGCGCGGCGGGTCGCTGAGCGCAATGAGCCCGACCAGCTTCATCGCCGTCGGCGGCCCGGCGGCGACCGCCAATACCCTGAAACCCTGTCCCTCAAGCTCTTTCGCCGCCGCTGCCGCGGTCGGCGATGGCTGGGCCTGGCCGACGACCACGGTGAAGGCACCCTTGAGTACGCGTTGCGTGCCACCGCCCGGCTCCGAAACCGTCGCCTCGGACATCTTCGTCGCCGGATCGAACGGCACGAACTTGATCAATCGCGGCGCATCGGTGATTTGTTTGCCGCCGGCCGCCGAGCGTATGGCTGCGTCGACCGGATCCTGCCCGCCATCCGAGCTCGCCAGCGCGGCCAGCACCAGGACGTGTGCGGTGTCGAAGTCGGGCATGGCCTGAACGGTCGTCACCTTCAGTTCGTTGCGCGTCAGCGTGCCGGTCTTGTCGGCGCACAGGATATCCATCGTGGCCGCTTCGTCCACGGCGGACAGGCGGGTCGGCAGGACGCCCAGCTTGGCCAGGGCGCGCGCGCCGAGCGCCGATGCGAGCGTGAAGGTGGCCGGCAGCGCGACCGGTATCGAGGCGAGGACCGCCGTCAGGACGAGCGGAATGATCTCGGCGAGCGGCATCCGGATGAACCAGGCACAGGCCACCAGCGCCGCGATGACGACGCCGTTGAACGCGGCGAGATTTCGCACTACGCGCAGAACCGCCTTCTGCTGCGAGCTGACGACATGGGCAACGCGGACGAGCTCCGCGGTGCGGCCGAACTTGGTTCGCGATCCGGTCGCCGTGACCTCCGCCACTGCCTCGCCGCGCCGCACCAGCGCCCCCGCGTAGGTTTGCAGGCCCGGACCGGCCTCGATGGGTACCGATTCGCCGGTGAGCATGGACTGGTCGAGCAGGACTTCGCCGCCGGTGATGCGCACGTCCGCGGCAACCACGCCGCCGAGCGAGAGCTTGACCACGTCGCCCGGCACGAGATCGGCCGCGGGCACCGTCGCCCAGGCGCCGTTGCGCCGGACCGACGCGCTCAGCGCCAGCCGCGATTTCAGTGCGGCAAGGGTGGCCGTGGCGCGGCCCTCCTGAAAGAGTCCCAGAGCAGCGTTGAACATCACGAGGCCGGCGATGATCGCCGCCTCGGCATAGTCGCCCTGCGTCACCTGCAGCACGACCGCTGCCTCCAGCATCCACGGCACCGGCGCCCAGAACTTGCCCAGTGCCCTGTGCAATGCCGACACCGTCGTATCCGGCATCGAGTTCGGGCCGCCGGTCTGCAGTCGTCTGCGGGCCTCCTCGGCAGTCAGGCCGATCGGGAGGTCGGCATGGCCCGCGCTCGCCGGTTCGGCGGCCATGGCGCTGCTAGCGGGAAGTGGGCGGCGGGTCATTGTCTGCGCGGGGCCCGTCCGTGAGGCAGCGAAGTGTCAAGCCTATTTCCCCAGCGCGAGGCGCACGGCATCCTCGTTGCTCAAGCCTCGCCTTCTTTCGGCAAGGCGGAGAGCTCGGCGGCGGATAGGGCGTCATTCAGGCTGAGTTCGAGCTCGCAACGCAACTTTTGTTCAACGGCGTCTCACCGAATGTTGCTGGCCGCGAAGCTTTTGCTGGCACACCCGACATGTCTAAATCTAGACGTCTTCAGAACGTTTCAGGCGAGGTTTCAGGAGCCTTCAAGACTGAATCGGGGGCGGGCGCCGACAGTCACCGCATCGACAACGCACCTCGGTGCATCCCTGAAGGAGAAACCTGATGAACACCTCGATCAAGACCCGCGCCGCCGCCATCGCCGTATCGATCCTCGTCACCCTCGGCGCCATCGACCTGATGGCCGACTACGCCTACCCGCTCGCCCCGGCCGTCCTGCTGGCCTCCGCTACCCGCTGAGCCCCGGGCCGGCTGCTGCTCACCTCGAACCTCACGAGCTCCGGGCCGCAGTGGTTGCGGCCCGGGGCGAATTTCATCGCAACCTGCCCAAGGAGATGACCATGCCGAAGTACGTTATCGAACGTGAGATTCCAGGCGCGGGAAAACTGACGACCTCTGACCTTCAAGGGATCCCTGCCACGTCGTGCAACGTATTGCGCGATCTCGGACCGTCGATTCAATGGGTCGAAAGCTTCGTCACCGACGACAAGATCTATTGCGTATATATCGCGCCGAGTGAAGCCCTGGTTCGAGAGCATGCCCGCCAGGGCGGCTTCCCCGCCAACAAGGTGTCGCAAGTCCGGCGCTGATCGATCCGATCACGGCCGAATAGTCTCGTCGTGTTCATCCGATGGGGCATCCTGAAACTCGACGTCTACGAGACTGGAGCCTGGGCCAATTCCGTCGCAACCTAATGCTTAGCGCAGCATCAAGCCACGCCACCACCGCACATGACTTGAACAGACGCGTCCGTTCACGCGGTGGGGGTTCGCCGCCGACCAAGCTCCCACTTGACGGCCTCGAACCACAGCAGGCTGGCGCCCGCGGCCGCCACGCCGGCCAGCAGCAGGGCGGGCGGAGGCGGCGCAAAGGCGAACAGGCGACTGATGGCCGGCACACCCAGGATGCAGCCCAGCAGTACCACGGCCGCCAGCGCGATCCACATGAACGAACGATTCGTGGCGCCACCACCAAGAAGGGAGACCCGGCTCCAGTAACGGTTCGCGAAGATCAGCCCAAGATTTGACAGCACGAGCACGGCGAAGGTCAGGGCGCGAGCGACGTTGTCCGACCGGGAAGCGGAGCGCGCCAGCGCGTAAACCGCCAGCAGCATCACCAGCAGCCCGGTGCCTTGCCACAGTCCGCGAATGAGCACCGTCGCATCGAAGAGGCGAGCCTCCGGGCGACGCGGCGGCGCCGTCATCGCGTCCGGTTCGAGAGGCTCGGCCTCGAACACCACCGAACAGGCCGGGTCGATGATCAGCTGCAGGAACAGGATATGCACGGGCATCAGCAGCATCGGCCAGCCAAGCAGCACCGGCAGGATCGACAGACCCACGATCGGCACATGCACGGCGACCAGGAAGACGATGGCCTTGCGCAGATTGGCGAACACACGGCGGCCGTACCGAACTGCAGTGACGAGCGACGCAAAGTCGTCGTTCAGCAGCACAAGCGCAGCGGCTTCGCGCGCGACGTCGGTGCCCCGCGCGCCCATGGCCACACCGATGTGCGCCGCCTTCAGTGCGGGAGCGTCGTTGACACCGTCGCCGGTCATTGCCACGACGTCGCCGCGCGCCCGAAATGCCTGCACCAGGCGCAGCTTCTGCTCGGGTTGGACGCGGCAAAAGATCTGCGTGTCGGCCAGTCGCCTGCTCAGGTCTTGTTCGCTGAGCGCCGACAATTCGGTGCCCGTCATGACGCGGCCCTCGGCGGTCAAGCCCGCCTGACGGGCGATCGAGACCGCCGTGGCCGGGTGATCGCCGGTGATCATTACTACCCGGATGCCGGCCGCGCGACATTCGGCGATGGCCAGCGGGACATCGGAGCGCACCGGGTCTTCCAGAGCGATGAGTCCGAGGAACTCGAAGTCGAAGTCGTGCTGGTTGCGCGGAAGTTGCCCGGCTTCGAAGCTCGAGCGTGCGACGCCCAGCACACGCAGCCCGTCGCCAGCCATCGCCGCCGCCTGCGCGGCCACAGCCGCACGGTGTACGGCGTCCATGTGGCACAGATCGATGATCGCCTCGGGTGCACCCTTGGCGGCGATCATCCGTTCGCGAGAGTCCGGCGATTGCCAGACCCTCGACATGGCCAGCATCTTGCGCGACAGGGGGTAGTCGTCGACGAGAGTCCAGTCGCTGTGCAGATGTTCGGTTGCGGCCAGCAAGCGCTTCCCGCAATCGCCGATGGCCGTCTCCATCGGGTCGAAGGCACGCCGGTGGCTGGCCAGTACGGCGAACTCGAGCACGTTGTGCAAGTCCTCGGGCAGCGGCGTTGCCCCTGCCTTCAGACTATCGTAGCTGGCCGCTTGTGACCACAGCCGCCGTACAGCCATCTGGTTTGCCGTCAGCGTCCCGGTCTTGTCGACGCACAGCACGGTGGTGGCCCCCAGCAGTTCGACGGCCGGGACGCTGCGGGCCAGCACTTTCTCACGCGCCAGCCTCCATGCACCCAGGCTCAGGAACAGCGTCAGCACGACCGGCAGTTCCTCGGGCAGTACTGCCATGGCCAGCGTAAGGCCGGCCAGGAGACCGTGCAGCCAATCTCCGGTCGACAGCCAGTACGCGATGGCCAGACCCATCGCCAATGCAAGGCCGACGATGGCAACGCGCTTGACGACGAGGCGGGTCTCCTGCTGGATCGGCGTGTTTTCGCCGCCGAGGCCTTCGAGCGACCTGCCGATGCGGCCCAGGGCACTGCGCTCACCGGTAGCCATGATGCAGCCGCGTGCCGTACCCTGCGTGACCAGCGTGCCAGAGAACACCCGCGTCTCGCCCTCTGCAGGTGGGTTGGCCGCTCCGCCGTTGGCAGCGGAGGGCGTCAGCTTGCTCACCGGGACGGATTCGCCGGTGAGCATCGATTCATCGACGGTGAGGTTCGACGCCTCGACAAGATCCATGTCAGCAGGAACGCGGTCGCCTTCGGCCAGCAGCACGATGTCGCCGCAGACCAGTTCACGGCCGGCAACCTTGCGCGGCCTGCCCTCGCGCACGACCAGCGCCTGCGGGCTGGACAGGTCACGCAGGGCCTCCAGCGAGCGCTCGGTGCGGCGCTGTTGCACGAAGGTGATGCCCATGACGACGAACACGAAGCCGAGCAGCATCAGCGCCTCGTTGCGATCGCCCAGCACCATGTAGATGGCACCGCAGGCGACCAGCAGCAGGAACATCGGCTCGGAAACGACTTCGCCCAACAGGCGCAGAACGCTTCGCGGCCGGGACACCGGGAGCTCGTTGGGTCCTTCGCGCGCGAGACGCTCGCGCGCTTCGATCTCGCTCAGGCCTTCATGCACGGTCGTCCGGCCGCAGCGGCCACATGACGATCTTCACCGCGTTGCGGCGGTGGCGTGGTCCAGGTCGGGTCGCCGCCAGGGGTCCACATGGGTCATCAGGTCAAGGACGCGATGCCGCTGCAGGACTCGTTGCCTAGCCTCGACCGCGATGTCGTGGCCGGCCTCGACGGTGATCGAGGCATCGACTTCGAGGTGCGCATCGACGACGATCATGTCGCCCATCTTGCGCGTACGCACGTCGTGAACGCTTCGAACGCCGGCGGTTTCGAGCAGCGTTTGGCGGATCGCTTTGACTTCCTGGTCGTCCACGGCGCGATCCATCAGGTCATGAAGGGCGTTCCAGCCGAACGCCCAGCCCATCTTCGCGACCATGAAGCCGACGATGAGCGCTGCGATCGGGTCCAGGATCGGGTAGCCCGCCAGGTTGCCGATGATCCCGATGCCGACCACCAGCGACGACGCCGCATCCGACCGGGCGTGCCAGGCGTTGGCCACCAGCATGCTCGACTTGACGCGTTTGGCCACCGACAGCATGTAGCGGAACACAAGCTCCTTCGCGATGAGCGCGCCACCGACGACCCAGAGGGCGGTGATGTGAACCTTCTGCACGGTGTCGGGCTCTTCGAGCTTGCGAAAGGCCGACCACAGCATTCCCACGCCGACGGCCAGCAGCAGCACGCCGAGGGCAAGCGAGGCGGCGGTCTCGAAGCGCTGGTGGCCGTAAGGGTGTTCCTGGTCAGCATCCTTCTTGCTGTGGTGACCGGCAAACAGCACGACAAAGTCAGCCACGAGATCGGACAGCGAATGGATGCCGTCGGCGACGAGGCCCTGCGACTTGGAGAGGACGCCGACGCTCACCTGGGTGATCGTCAGGCAGACGTTCACGCCTGCGCTGACCCAGGTGCTGCGGGTGCCCGCCACGGCGCGCTGTTGGGGCGTGTGCTTTGGGTCTTCGGGGTCGTCTGAGAAGTCGTCGAGATTCATGGCACCTGGTTCAGTCCGGGGATGCAACGCCGGCCTCGGCGGCCGCAAGTCGATCACCCCGGATAAGGAGAACCGGCGTCGTGCACAAGGCCAGGACCTTTGTTGCGACAGATCCAAGCACTACGTTTGCGAGCGCTTCGTGACCATGCGATCCGAGGACAAGCAGATCGAACCGGCCAAGCGCCGCCAACTTGGCGATGTGCTCGGCGGCGGGTCCGACTTCGTGCGTGAAGGTCGCCTCGATGCCTTGGGCCTTGAAGAATTCCCGAATCGGGCGCAGCACCGACTCGGCATCATCGTCATAGAAGCGGCGAATGACCTCCACGCTTTCGAACGCAGCCGCTCGATGGGGCAGGGGCGACACGCAGTGAAGCACCGTGTAGCGATGCCGAGATCCCAGCCATTCGTCATGTGCAGCGACGTAGGCAAGCATCCGCCGGGTGTAGGCGCTTCCGTCAGCGGCAAGCAGTATCTTCATGGCGTCTCCGGTCTTGCAGTTTGCGTGAGAACGGCGAGCCACCGTTGAGGGAAGTCAAATCGTCGTCGCTCCCGCTGCATACGCAGTTGGGCTGGCAGTCGTGCGGCGCGATCCGCGGCCATATGCGGGCTTCGCCGGCTACCGGGCTCGCTGCTTGTCGACGATGAACAGGGCGATTCCGCCCAGGATGGCGATCGATGCCGTCAGGAATCGAAGCGTCGGCGGCTCGCCGAGCAGCGTGATGCCGCCGATGGCCGCGATGACAGGTACGCTCAGTTGCACCGTCGCCGCGCTTGTCATCTTCAATCCGGGCAGCGCGGTGTACCAGATCGCGTAGCCGATGCCGGAGGCCAGAGCCCCGGACGCCAGCGCGTAGCCGACTCCAGGGCCGTCGAGCGACGCCCACGGAAACATCGCGGCACTCAGCACTACGGCGAAGACGACGGCGCGCAGGAAGTTTCCCGCCGTCACGCGCAGCGGATCGCCGCTGCCCTTGCCACGCAGCGAATAGACCCCCCACGCCGTGCCCGCGACGAGCATCGGCACGGCGCCCCGCAAGGGCGGCGCCGAGAGGCCCGGCAGCAGCAGGCCGATCAGCCCGCCCAGCGCGCATGCCAGCCCCACCACCTGCCAGCCGCGAAGGCGTTCGCCCCGGCTTAGGCCGAAGCCGATCATCGTCACCTGGACCGCACTGAACAGCAGCAGCGCGCCCGTGGCTGCGGTCAGGCTCACGTAGGCAAACGAAAAAGCGGCGGCATACGTGAAGAGTGCGAGTGCGGAGGCCCAGCTTCCCGCCGGCTCGCGGCCACCACCGCGAAGGCGCACGATCAGCGACAGCACCAAGGCGCCGGCGATGACGCGGATGGATGTGAAACTGGCCGCGTCGATGCGGCTCGAGCTGAACGCGGCACGGCACAACAAGGAGTTTCCGGCGAAGGCCAGCATCGCCAGCAGTGTCAGGATGAATACCCGCGTACGCGACATCGGGTCATTCTGAAGGCTCGGTCCGTCCCGGTCGCAACGATCCGTCCTTCGAGGCCGCCTGGCGCGCCGAATTCGCCGCCTTCAGCGCCGGGAGTGCGCGGCGGCGATCGGCACGCGGCTCATCAGATGCGATGATCCTGAGGTGCTTCGAAGTGCGCGTCGGCGGAGCGCTGGCGCACCGCCGACTTGCGCACAAGGAAGCACAAGCCGCCCTGCCGCTTGAGGAGAGTCTCGATGAAATGCGTTTTGGTGGGTTCCCGCTTCTTCGGTGCCTCGGTCTTCGAGGCATTGCAGAAGGAAAGCGGGGTCGAGTTTGCAAACATCGTCGTGCCCGCAGCCGACGACCGCCTGGCGATCGCGGCACAGGCGGCCGGCTGCCTCGTCCACGTTCTCGAGAACCCGAAAGTGGTTCCGGGAGACGCGATCCCCGAGGGTACCGATCTCATCCTGGCCGCGCACACGCATGCGCGCGTGAGCAAGGAGGCGCTGCAGCATTCACGCCTGGGCGGCATCGGCTATCACCCCTCGCTGCTGCCGCGGCATCGCGGCATCGCGGCGGTGGAATGGACGATCCTGGAAGGCGACGCGATTGCCGGCGGCTCGATCTATCACCTCGCCGACGGATGGGACGCGGGCGCCATCGCCGCGCAGGATTGGTGCTTCGTGGCCAAGGGCGAGACGGCGCGCGAGCTGTGGGAACGCGCGCTTGCGCCGATGGGCCTCGAGCTTCTCGCCCGGGTCGTGCGCCACGCCCGGCAGCACGGCCAGGTGCCCGCGCACGCGCAGGATGCAAGGTTCGCGACCCGGGCGCCGATGATTCGCAGATCCGTCGTGCTGACCGAAGATCCGCGGTCGGCGACGACCTCGCTCGTCGTGACGGTGATGGGCCCCGATCGCCCGGGCATCGTCCGCCAGCTTTCGGAGCGGGCGCAGCGCTTCGGCGCCAACTGGGCGGCGAGCCGCCTGGCCGACCTGGCCGGCGAGTTCGCCGGCATGATCCACTTCGAAGTGCCGCGTGAGAACGCCGATGCGCTGGCCGAAGCGTTGCGCGGCCTCGAATCCGCCGGGCTGCGGCTCGTCATCGCCAAGAGCGATGGCGCGCCAGCGCCGGCGGGGCTGCGCGGGGTCGAGCTCGAACTCATCGGCGAGGACCGGCCGGCGATCGTCAGCAACCTGACGAGAATCCTCGCCGAGTCCGGCGTCAGCATCGAGCACATGCACACCGAGATCGTCGGCCATGCGTCCGGCAAAAAGACCTTCAAGGTCGCGGCGCACCTGCTCGTGCCCAAGGCACTTTCCTCCGACGAACTGCGGCGCAAGCTCGAGGTCGTGGCTCACGAGATGATGGTCGACATCGCTCTCGGGGATCGACCGGCAGGCACCTCCGGCGCAAGTGATCGCGCCGCGCAAGCGACCTGACCGGCGGCAGCGGCGACGCGTTGCTCGCTGAGATGAAGCGGCCATCGGCCGCAAGCCGAATCAGCCACTCAACTGCCGCTCCTGGGATCAGTAGAGCACCGAGGGGAAATAGGCGCCCTTCGGCTCCTGATAGGCGCCGAGCGTCATGAGCGTCATCGCCTTCACGACCCGGAAGCGCTCGCTGAGGCACCAGCTGAACAGCTCGGCCTGCCTTGCGGGCACGAGCAATGACAAAGGCTCCCCGCCCGTAGCCGCGGCTGCGCCAAGAACGAGGGCGCGCAAATCCTCGTCGGTTTCGGCGACTGCATGATTGGCTGGCCAGAAGGTCGGCATCGTCATGTAGCCCCGGATGCGCCTGTCACGCTCGATAGCGAGCGGTCTGAGGAATCTGACGGCATCGCGAACCTCACCACCGCGCCCATGGCCATGGACAGCTGTAGCGATCGCCTCGCACGCGCCGACATCCGCTTCGCCGAGAGGCCGCACCGAGGCGCCGGCCATGGGTTGGCCTTCAGGCTTGCCCTGCAGCAGCAGCAGCGGTTCGCGGACGGCAAATCCCAGCGATGCGTAAAGCGCAACCGAGCCGGCGTTGAAGGTGTACCAGCCGAACGCCCGCCGCCCGCCGCGCGCGCTGCAGTATCGCGGCCATGAGTTGTCGGCCGATCCCGCCGCTCTGAACGCCAGGCTCGACGGTCACGGGCCCGACGCCGAGGATCGGGTCGCGCTGCCATAGAAAACCCGAACCGACCACCTTGCCGTCCAACTCGGCGACGACGCCGAAGATGCGGGGATGCGAGGTCAGCATTGCTGCAAACTCGACGGCTGCCGCCGTGGACGGGAAATCGGGGACGACTCCGTGGCGGTCCGCGACAGCGCTGAAAGCCTCGAAAATAATCCGGCCGCAATCCGTAGCGTCTGCCGGCATGGCGGCGCGGATGTCGGCAGCCATCGCTGTGCCCCGTCACTTCCCCATTGCAGCCGTCTGGCCGGGCGGCAGTACCCTGAACATGAACGATGTCACAGTGGCTCCCGGAGCGAATGGCCCCGCGACCTGGTGCTTTACCGCCGGGATGCTCTTCAGGAATTTCGCAATCGCGGTCGCATCCTTCTTCGACAGGAAGGCGAAATCGCGCCACGGCATGATCGGGGCGAGCATCCGTCCGTCGGGACGCCTTCCCGTTTTCAGCGCTGTCACGATCTGTTCGACGTTCCAGTTGCCGATACCGGTCTGCCTGTCCGGTGTGATGTTGGCCCCGGCGAAGGCGCCGAGCCCCGGAATCTCGAAGGCGACGTCGGAGCCGCCGAGAAATTGCGCCATATCCGGCTTGCCAAGGAAGTTCCCCGGCGTATGGCAGTCGCTGCATCCGGCAAGGGTGACCAGGTATTTGCCTCGTTCGACGCTGGCATCAGCGGCGTGAGCTGATACGAACATGCCCATAGCGAACGTGCAGGCGACCGCACGTGCAGCGCGAAACGATCCTCTCATTTGGCTCCCTCCTTGCCGATTTGCTTGTCGGCAGCCATCGTGACGTCGTCTCGACACCGCGCCAGGGCCGGCCGCATCGCAAGCTGCTTTCAACCTGCGCTGCTGCGACCGCACGATACCGAGCAACGGTGCCGCGACGAGCCGCCAGCGAACGGCGCAGCGAAACGTCAGGGCCGCAGTGGACTTCGGGCGGCCATGTGGCATGGCGACTCCGTGGGCTGTTCCGGGAGGCGTCGCCGTTTCGGACCGCGCGAGCCTTGTCTCCAATGGAACGGAATCCGCACCGCCGCAATCCCGCCACCGTCGGCCAACTTCCTTTCGGCAAAGTTATTTCCGGATGGGCCACCTCAGGCTGTCTGGATTGACCGCTGCTTTCCGCTTACTCCTGCATGCGAGCGCTTCGGTTCGGGTGCACCGATCAGGGGAAAGTCGACCCGGGCGCTCTTCCAGAGGCCCTGGGAGGGGCCGCACTTGAAAGGGCAATTCGATGGATGCGCAACAAATCTCGAGAGGGTCGCGTGTGCCGCCGCGGGCGAAGGCAGTCGTGACGATCGCCGCTGCCGCTGCCGCTGCCGCTGCCGCTGCATTGCTGGCAGGCGTCGTCGTGGTGGTCAACCTACCGGCGCAGGCGGGTCATGCGTCGCCTGCGGCGGCGTTGGCGTTGGCCGCGTCGGGCCGTGCAGCAGTCAATCCGTCGCCCAGCGGAGATGCTTCAGTTCCCTCCGCGCAGGCGGTGTTTGAAATGAAGGCAAGGATCCTTTCGGAAGAGCTGCCACCGACGTTCTGAAAGTGCTTTCTCGCGCGGTCGCGCGGCGGTGCCAGCGCGCCGACCGGCGAGCCGCTGCCCCGACCTCGGCGGACAGCCGGCGCAGAGCGTCAAATGTCGCTGGACAGCCGGTATGGGATGACCCGGTCCTGCTCTGCCGCGTCATTGCGCGACACGATGGCGCGCGCCGGTTCGGTCGCGCTCGTGTTGATCGCTTCGTGCGGCATGTCAGGCGGGATGAAAAGAAAGTCGCCCGCTTCGCTGATCACGGATTGCGACAGGCTGGGGCCGTACCGCGTCTCGACCCGTCCCTGAAGGACATAGATCGCGGTTTCGTACCGCTGGTGAAGATGCGGCTCGGCCCGCGCGCCGGGTGGGATCACCACCAGATGCATCGACAGGCCGCGTGCGCCCACGGTGTCGCCCGATATGCCGACGAAGTAGGGCAGGCGTTGGCGCGTGAGAACCTCGCGGTCGGGCCGGATCGTACGCACGGTGGGCAATGAAGTGTCTGGCATGAGGCGGTTGCGGCCTTTCAGCCGACGTTGTTGCGATGAAGGCGCCGCAGCGCAGCGCTCGCGGCTATTTCACCGAGGTTGGCGAAGGCCTCGTGGTTGCGTTCGATCGCATCGAGGTCGTACAGATAGTTGACCACGAACCCGGCACCTTGCGCGAGGCCGGTCGCCGATACGTCTCCGAGCCAGTTGAGCCTTTCCAGCCGCGCCCCGTTTCCGAGGTGAAACCGGGCCACCGGGTCCAGCGGCTTGCCGGCATCGTCCTTCGCTTCGAACAGGAACCGGACCGCCGCGCGCGACAGGGCATCGCGCAACGACTTCTGAGCTCGCTGGTGCCAGCCCTCGTCTTCGAGATCGCGCAGCCGTGCGCTATCGCTCGCGCAAAGCACCCCAGCCTCGTCACGCCGCGCCGCCGTCAGCCACTGAACGAAGCCTGGCAAGGGCGACAGTGTGACGAACGTGTTCAGGGTCGGGAGTTCCCGCTTCAGATCGTCGACGACCTGCTTGATCAGGAAATTTCCGAACGAGACCCCGCGCAGCCCGGCCTGGCAGTTCGAGATGGAATAGAAGACGGCGGTGGTGGCGCGTTTCGGCGACACGGGGGCACGATTGCCTTGCAGCAACGGCCCGATGGCCGAGGGCACCTCCTGCGTCAGCGCAACTTCGACAAAGATCAACGGCTCGCCGCTCAGAGCCGGATGAAAGAAGGCGAAGCAGCGCCGGTCGGGCGGCTCGAGGCGGAGCCGCAAGTCGTCCCAGCTGGTGATCGCGTGCACGGCCTCGTAGCGAATGATCCTTTCCAGGACATGCGCCGGCGTCGACCAGTCGATGCGCTGCAGCACCAGGAAGCCCCGGTTGAACCAGGATGAAAACAGGTGCTTGAAGTCGGCGTCGACGGGTGCAAGGGACCGTTGCTCCTTCATGGCCACCAGCAGGTCTTCGCGCATGCGAACGAGTTGCCGCGTGCCGGCCGGGGCCAGATTCATGCGGCGGATCAACTCCTGCCTGCGCGGCTCGGCGGCAGCGTGCAACCTTGTCACCGCTTGCGCGTCCGGCCGCCGCTCGAAGCCGGCCAGCGCACGTTTGAGCATCTCCAGATCGGGGCCGAACCGCTCCAGCAGCAGTTCGAAGAACGATCCCCGTGCCGCATCGGGAAGGGTCGCGTAGGCATCGAGCAGGCGCGATGCCAGCGCCACGCCAGATGCTTCACCTTTGCCCGACAGCAGCGACTGAGCCAGCGACTCGAAATCAGCCAGGTCCGTCGGGCGCTTGCCGCGTCGCCAGCGGAGCCATCCGGCGAGCCGCGCTCGTGTCATGTCACCACCGTCGTTCCTGAAGAGCCGCAAGCGTACGCCACGAAGCGTGTCCCCCCATCGATGACCGAGAATCCGCCGTGGACACCGGTTCTACCCACCGACCATGCTGACCCTGCTCTTCGACGGCGTCGCCTACGGCATGCTGCTGTTCGTGCTGGCGGTGGGGCTCGCCGTCACGCTCGGGCTGATGAACTTCATCAACCTCGCGCACGGCGCCTTCGCGATGGCGGGCGGCTACATCACGGTGTTGCTGATGAACCGTGCCGGCGTGCCCTTTCTCGCCTGCCTGCCGATCGCCTTCGTCGGCGCAGCGCTTCTCGGCGCGCTGCTCGAGCGCACGCTCTACCGGCCGATGTACGCGCACTCGCATCTCGACCAGGTGCTGTTCTCGATCGGCCTCGTCTTCATGGCCGTCACCGCGGTCGACTACTTCGTCGGCTCGATGCAGCAGAACATCACGCTGCCCGCCTGGCTGCAGGGGCGGCTGCCGATCGAGGCGGTGGGCATCGGCAAGTACCGGCTCTTCATCATCGTGCTTTGCGCGCTGCTCACGATCGCCTTGCAGTGGGTGCTTTCGCGCACGCGCTTCGGCAGCCGGCTGCGCGCCTCGGTCGACGATCCGCGCGTGGCCGGCGGCCTCGGCCTCGACGTTAACCGCATCTTCCTCGTCACCTTCGCCGTCGGCTCGGGACTCGCGGGCCTCGGCGGTGCGCTCGGCGCCGAGGTGCTCGGGCTCGACCCGAGCTTTCCGCTGAAATTCATGATCTATTTCCTGATCGTCGTCTCGGTCGGAGGCACGACAACGATCACCGGCCCCCTGCTCGCCGCGCTCCTGCTCGGCATCGCCGACGTCGCCGGCAAGTACTACGTGCCCAAGCTCGGTGCCTTCATCGTCTACAGCCTGATGATCGCGATCCTCACGTTGCGGCCGCAAGGCCTCTTCGCGCGGGCGGGCGGGCGATGAGCACTGGCAAGGCCGCGCTCTCGCCGGCCGCCCGCTCGCTGCGCCGCTATGCGCGCTGGCGCTGGTGGGAGCTGGCGCTGTTCGCGGCGCTGCCGCTCTCGTGGCTGCTGCTGCCGGGGCAGTCGCTCCTGCTGAACGAGATCGCGATCGTCGCGCTCTTCGCCGTCTCGCTCGATCTCATCCTCGGCTACGCCGGCATCGTCTCGCTCGGGCACGCGGCGTTTCTCGGCTTCGGCGCCTACGCGGCGGCGCTCTTCGCCAAGGACGTGATGCCCGATCCGCTCGTCGGCCTCGGCGTCGCCATCGTCGCGAGCGCGCTGCTCGGCGCGGCGACGAGCGCGCTCATCCTGCGCGGCACCGACCTGACGCGGCTGATGGTGACGCTCGGCGTCGCCTCCATCCTCTACGAGCTCGCCAACAAGCTCGACTGGCTGACCGGCGGCGCCGACGGCCTGCAAGGAGTCGTCATGGGCCCGATCGTGACGCCGTTCGGGCGCTTCGATTTCGATCTTTCGGGCCGCACGGCGTACGCGTATTCGCTGATCGTTCTCGCCGTCGCGCTCCTCATCGCGCGGCGCATCGTCCATTCGCCTTTCGGCATCTCGCTTCAGGCGCTGCGCGACAACCGGTTGCGCGCGTCGAGCATCGGCCTTTCGGTGCGGCTGCGCCTTGTCGCCGTCTACATGATCGCCGCGGCCATCGCCGGCGCCGCCGGCGGGCTGCTGGCGCAGACGTCGGGCTTCGCCTCGCTCGATGTCTTCGATTTCCATCGCAGCGCCGAGGTGCTGCTCGTGCTCGTGATCGGCGGCACCGGCTATCTCTACGGCGGCATCTTCGGCGCCGTCGTCTTCAAGCTGCTGCACGACCTCGTCTCGGCGTGGACGCCGCAATACTGGAATTTCTGGCTCGGCCTTTTTCTCGTCGTGCTCGTGCTCGTGGGTCGCGAGCGCTTCGTGCGGCCGTGGACGTGGTTTCGGAGGAAGGCATGAGCGCCGCCGGGCCGCCCCTGGGCGCGAACGCCGCCTCGAGGGGCGGCGCAGCGGCGCGTGCTGCAAGCGTGGGGGCGATGTCGAGCGTCGTGCTGGAGACGCGCTCGCTCGTCAAGCGCTTCGGCGGGTTGAGCGCGACGAACGACGTGTCGCTCCAGGTCGAGCGCGGCGCGCGCCATGCGCTGATCGGCCCGAACGGCGCCGGCAAGACGACGCTCATCAATCTGCTCACGGGCGTGCTCGAACCCACTTCAGGATCGATCGCGCTCGACGGCAGCGACATCACGAAGCTTTCGGTGCACGCCCGCGTGCGCCGCGGCATCGTCCGCACGTTTCAGATCAACCAGCTCTTCAACGGCCTGACGCCGCTCTCGTCGCTGGCGCTCGCCGTCTCGGTGCAACGCGGTTCGAGCGCCGGCTGGTGGAAGCCGATCGGCCGCGATGCCGCGGGCGCCGCCGAATGCGCAAGCCT
>ODAK010002709.1_pt1 | contig 18572 bp, 13 predicted proteins | sample 1539591 | NCBI WGS metagenome assembly ODAK01 (sample SAMEA3539303, study PRJEB22396) | soil metagenome | biome: tundra; feature: field; material: soil | place: USA | collected 2010-05 | depth 0.15 m | reverse complement strand
CAGGCTAATCTACAAACTCGGTTCTTCCTGATTCCATGAGATCAGGAGTTCAGAGACTCTTCTCGACGCCCGCCTTATTTCTTAGGAGGTGTCATCAGCTTTGACCAGTCGCGCACCTCGCCCGGCCGCCTGTCCTGGCCATTAAACATCCAGCCCGGATACTCCGGCGTCAACTGGCTCACCTCGTCCAGTTCCTTCATATCCGTCTCATCCAGCTTCACATCCACCGATGCCAGATTTTCCTTCAGCTGCGACGCATTCCGCGCACCGATAATTACGCTCGAAACCACCGGCTTGTGCAGCAACCACGCCAGCGCCACCTGCGCCGCATTGACGCTATGCTTAGTACCCACGCGCGCCAGCACATCGACGATGTCGTAACCCTTTTCAAGATTCACCGGCGGAAAGCTGAACTTGCTGCGCCGCGCCGATTCATCGCCCTCGCCCCCGCGCTTGAACTTGCCCGTCAGAAACCCGCCAGCCAGAGGACTCCACACCAGCAGCCCCATCTTCTGGTCCAGCAGCATCGGCACAATCTCGCGTTCCAGCTCGCGCCCCGCCAGCGAGTAATAAGCCTGCAGTGTGATGAATTTCTCCAGGTGCCCCAGCGTCGAAATTCCCAGCGACTTCATAATCTGCCACGCCGTCAGATTCGAGCACCCGATGTAGCGCACCTTGCCCTGTCGCACCAGGTCGCTCATCGCGCTGAGCGTCTCTTCGAACGGCGTCAGCGCATCGAAACCGTGAATCTGATAAAGATCCAGATAGTCCGTATTCAGTCGCTGCAGAGTGGCTTCCACCTCCTGCATGATGTGCAGCCGCGACAAGCCAACCTGATTCGCGCCTGGCCCCATTCTGCCGAACACTTTGGAAGCGACCACCACCTCCCGCCTCCGCGTGCCCAGCGCCTTCCCCACCAGAGTTTCCGATTCACCGCCCGCATAAACATTGGCGGTGTCGATAAAATTCACGCCCGCATCGAGCGAGTTCCCCACCAGCGTATCCACGTCGTGCTGGCCCAGACCGCCGATCACTTCGAAGATCCCGCCCTTTCCGCCAAAAGTCATCGCGCCGAGGCAAATGCGCGAAACAAACACTCCTGTATTTCCAAGCTGTCGGTATTCCATCGCCTTTCATTCTATGGGGCCTGTGTTCGGCAAACAGGAAGTAAATTGATACGCTGTTCGTACCATGCGTCTCGCTACCGTTGCCGCCGTATTGTCTCTCACCGTTACCACCCTGTTTGCGCAGGCGCCCGCCGCGAAAGTCCTCATGCCCGAGGATCTCTTCCGCCGCAACATCGGCACCCGGGAACAACTCAACAAGCAGTTCCCGCCGCATAAAATTGTGGGCAATCTGTACTACGTCGGCACCGAGAGCCTCGGCTCCTTTCTGATTGTCACGCCCGAAGGCAACATCCTCATCAACAGCGATTACGAAGCCACCGTCCCCGTAATTCGCGACTCCGTCGAAAAGCTCGGCTTCAAATTCACCGACACGAAAATTCTGCTCGGCAGCCACGCCCACGCCGACCACATGGAAGGCGACGCCATGGTCAAAGAGCTTACCGGCGCAAAGCTGATGGCCATGTCCGAAGACATCCCCGCACTCACGAAAATCACGCCTGGCAATAAGCCGCACGTCATCGATCGATTCCTTCACGATGGCGACACCGTCACTCTCGGCGGGGTCACGCTCGTCGCGCACCTCACACCTGGTCACACGCGCGGCTGCACTACCTGGACCACGAAGATTCAGGAAGGCGGCAAGACTTATAACGTCGTGATCATCGGCAGCATCGGCGTCAACCCGGGCTATCAGCTGGTCGATAACAAGGACGTCCCCGGCATCGCCGACGAATACATGCGCAGCTTCAAGGTGCTCCGCAGCCTGCCCTGCGACATTCCGCTCGGCTCTCACCCCGCCATGTACAACATGATGGAAAAATACGCCATGATCGGCAAGGGCCCCAACCCGTTCATTGACCACGCCGGCTATCTGAAAGAAATCGATATCAACGAAACGGCGTTTACGCTTCGCCGCGCCGAGCAGATGAAAGCTGCGGCGAAGTAACCCGTGCGGCCGAACGCGTTCCTCCTGAAGAGCGCTGTCGCCGCGTCTCTGGGCGGACTGCTTTTCGGCTTCGACACCGCCGTTATCGCCGGTGCGACGCGCAGCCTGACCGCGCTCTATCACCTGACTGCCACCAGCCTCGGCATTACAGTTTCGAGTGCGCTCGCGGGCACTATCCTCGGCGCCATGTTCGCCGGCCTGCTCGGCGACCGCCTCGGACGCCGCGATGGCCTTCGCGTCATGGCGATCCTCTACATCATCTCCGCGCTAGGGAGCGCTTTCGCGCCAGCCTGGTACTGGCTCATCTTCGCGCGCTTCATCGGCGGCCTGGGCATCGGCGGATCGTCCGTCCTCGGCCCCATGTATATTGCCGAAATCTCCCCGCCGCAGTGGCGCGGACGCCTGGTCGGCATGTTCCAGTTCAACATCGTCTTCGGAATCCTGCTCGCCTATCTGAGTAACTTCCTGATCGGCACTCTGGGCTTCGGCGATGCGGAGTGGCGCTGTAAACTCGGCGTGTCAGCTATTCCCGCGGCTCTGTTGCTCGGTACGCTTTACGGCATCCCGCGCAGCCCCCGCTGGCTTGTCAAACAGCAGCGCTTCAATGAAGCGCGCGATGTCCTGCGCGCCAGCGGCAACCCGGCATACGAAGAGCAACTGCGCGAGATCGTCGACTCATTACGCTCTGAGCAAAGCAACGCCCCAGCGCTCCGAATCGCTGTTCACCCGCAGATACCGGTTCCCGATCTTCCTTGCGGTTTCGATCGGTCTCTTCAACCAGTTTTCCGGAATTAACGCGATCCTCTATTACCTGAACGACATTTTCGATCGCGCGGGCTTCAGCAAAGTCTCAGGCGACGTGCAGTCCGTGATGATCGGCCTCACGAATCTGATCTTCACGGTGATTGCGATGGCAGTAATTGATCGCGTGGGTCGCAGGATTCTCTTGCTGACCGGTGCAGTCGGAACAGCCATCTGCCTCGCCGGAGTCGCCGCGATCTTCTTCACGGCGAAACACGAAAACCTGCTCGTCTGGCTGCTCGTCGGCTTTATCGCGTGCTTCGCCTTCTCACAGGGAGCGGTGATCTGGGTCTATCTTTCCGAAGTGTTCCCCACCGCCGTGCGCGGCAAAGGTCAAAGCCTGGGCAGCCTCACACACTGGGTTGCGAACGCCTTCATTTCCGGTGTCTTCCCGTTGATGGCCGCGCGTTCCGGTGGCGCGCCCTTCGTTTTCTTCGCAGCCATGATGGTGTTGCAATTCTTCGTCGTGCTTACTCTGTATCCCGAAACAAAAGGCGCGTCACTGGAAGCGCTGCAGATCCACTGACGCGCCAAGCACCTCTACTGAACTGTGATCTGCACAGGATTCGCGGCTATGCCTTCAGTCACCAATTGCACGTTCACATTCCCTTTACCGGCAACAGAAGCCGGAATCAGCACGTCCACCTGATCCAGACCGCTGGCTGTTCCCTGCGGACCCGCATAATACACCGTCGCATTGACGCCGTTGATGGTCACAGATGTAAGTGGTGTCCCGCCGTTTGCGATCCCGGATCCGAAGAGAACGAGATAGCTGCTCGTTCCTGAAGTCATGCTGATTGGGCTCGGCACCACTGCCCCCGTCGAATTCGTCGTGTATACCGGGACCACCGTCTGGGTTCCGCCCGAGGCAACCTGTACGACATACGCTGCCGCCAGTCCATTTCCATTCAGTGTCAGCAGCCCCGGCGCTACGGTCGCGATCTCGATGTTATTTGCCGTCTGCGTTGTTGTGCCATTTGTGATCGTGACTTGCGCGGTTCCAGTGGCCACCGTTGTCGGCACCAGGAACGTAATCAGGTTGGGTGAAACCGCCACAATCGGCGCCGCAGTCGTATTCCCCAGCGAATCGATGATCGCAACGGATGTTCCCCCCAGAACTGTCGGGAACGGCGCGGTCGCGGTCGTCGAAGATGCCGCAAGATTCTGTCCTCCCGCGACTGCCAGCGAGCCCGGAGCAATCGAGGTAGCACTCGTATTCGAAGCCGAAAGAATCAGCGGCACATTCGCCATCGGAGTCGTTCCCGCCGTGGGTGCGAGCGAAACTCCACGCAATACTTCGCCAGCGTTCGCGCTCTTGATGGTCGTGAACGTTTCGCTCGCCGCAGTCGTTGCGCTCGTATTGGCGATCACATCGGTAATCGCGACCAGCTTGTTCGGATCGGCGCCCTGATCGCCATTCGCGCTCACCGTTGAAGTGATGCCGAACAGCGTGACCGTGCCGTCCCCATTGATCTTTCCCGCGATGTTGCGAATGCCATCAGTCGAAGGATTCAGCGAGGTCGGATAGTTGGCAACGGTATACGGCTGGCCGAGATTCAGTCCGTTCTGCAGAACGTAAACCTGCGTCCACGTACCGTTGGTGAGTACCCATTTCCCGATGCCCGCGATCTTGCTCCCGGCGGCATCCGCCACAACGCCGTCGCCTTCGTCGCTGACGTACAGAGTTGTCGAATTGGCGAAGAACAGGCCAAACGGATTCGTCGCACCGGCGTTTTTCGCAAGCGTATTCGGGAAGCCGGAGAGAATGCTCAGAGCCGCGCTCGCCGCATTTGCCAGCGTCGGAAGGCTGCCCTTATCGCCCACGCGATACACGGTGTTGAAGCCGTTGCTGCCGCTGCCTTTTGTGACGTACATCGTATTGTTGAAAATCGTCAGGCCGCGGAAATTGTTATCCTTGCCGGCCTTGTCGGGCGGATACGGAAGGCCCGTTGCCGGATTGATAACCTGACTGATCGAGAAAACGCCGATCTCAGTCGGAGGCGTTGCCAGACTCTGCCCCGGAATCGCGATCTGTGCACCCGCGCTCGCAATGATATTGGCTGGCGTCCCGCTGCCGTTGTTCGCGTTGCCAACCATGTAATAGAGGCCGTTCGCGAGGAACGCCGCGCGCCCGTTGTTGCCGCTGTACGCGTTCGTCGGCGTCACCTGCATAGCTCCATTGGCTCCCACCTGCACGACCGCGCGATAGTAACTGCCGCCGGCCGGATTCGTCGGATCGTACACACCCGGCGTATTCGAGTTGGAAACATCCACGGTATTCGGTGGTGTCACATAACCCATGAACGTAATCGCACTGCCGTCAGCCGACAGATTCAGCGCTACTTCCGACTTTGAACTGAAGCTCGTCGTAACAAGGCTGGTCGGCACCGGAAGCGTGCTCACCAAAGTGCCCGTAGGCGTCAACTGATCGAGAAAAATCGGTGAAGTGATGCCGAAGCTACCGTCGACCAGGTTGTTATTGAATACGTTGTTTGTGCTGGTGAGCGAAGGATACGCGCCACTGTCGGTAGCTTTCCCTGTGGCGGTCGCGCACACTGCCGTCGCGGGACAAACGGGCGGCAGCACCTGCCCGGCAGCCAGACTGGCGGCGGTCGCGCTGTACACGCTCCTGCTCACCACGATGTTGCCCGGCGTAAAAACCGTCTGCGCCGAAGCGCTGGCAGCCAGACTTGCGGCCGCGATAATCGAAATTCTGAAGCTCGAAGTTTTCATTTCGTGAGAGTCCGCCCTCCGGCGGCCCCACGAACTTAACAGAGCAAAATGACATAGCGGCTACGGCCCCGTTACAACTGCGCTACAGCTTCCTGAAATTGTATTTATGCGGGCATCGGCCTCGCGAAAGTCTCTGTGAGCGGCACGGCCAGAGCTGTCCCCGCCGCTTCAATAACCTTCAGCATGGCAAGCAGAAGATCCTGCTGTATCGCGAGAAATTCGTCGTAATTCGCCGTCTTCACATATACAGCCACTTCTACATCGAGCGATGAGGAAGTCATAGCCACCAGCCGCACCGGCATCTCGCCGAGTTCGATCTTCTCGTCACCCGCCAGAATTTCACGCACCGATGCCAGCACTTTCGACAGTTGCTCGTAAGTCGTATCGCGCCGCAGACTCAACGTCGGATGAAACAAGACCTTGTCGCGTCCCGAAATGTTCTCGAGTGACATCGTCGAGAACTGTCCGTTCGGCACAATGATAATCGTTCGCTCCGGTGTTCGTATGCGCGTCGATCGCAGCCCGATGTGCATGATCGTGCCCATGCGGTCGCCGAACCGGCAAAAATCTCCCACCAGAACCGGTCTGTCGCCGATCACAGACACTCCACCGAACAGATTCTCGATCGTCTTCTGCGCCGCGAGAGCCACCGCCAGGCCGCCGACGCCCAGTCCAGCCAGAATCGTCGAAGTGTTGTAACCCCACGCGCTGACCACACTCAGCAGCGCAATCAGAAAGATTGTAAGCTTTACGATCTGCCGGCCCAGCGGCAGCACCGAGTAACTAACGGCCTGCACCCGCGGATCGAGTTTCGAGTGCCATCGCCCCGCTCCGTAATCCACCAGCACCGCGAGCGCCCACGCCAGGCCCATCGAGATTCCAAACCCCAGCGCGCGTTCGATAAACAGTCTTGGCAATGAAGACGGCGGCGCGAATTCCATGCCCGCGCGAAACAGCGCCACTGCAAGACAAAGCTCGATTGGGCCCGACAACTCCGGCGCATTCAGAATCGGCCGCAACAATCGCACGGTGAGTCGTCCGATCAGCTTGGAAAACACCCAGGCGGCGGCCGCCAATAACAGGAGCGCTATCCACCGCCACACCGGCGTGTCCAGAATTTCGTAGGTCACCAGCGGCTGCGGCAGCCGCTTCTCGAACGGCGTTTCCGCTACCAGTCCATGTGCTGCCGGGATCATCGCCACACTGCCCGATGAGACCAGCCAAACGCGCAGCCCTGGCTTCAGTTCAACCCGCTCCAGCTGCATTTCGAGCGACTTGCCGTCGACCTTGAACGTATCCAGATGCTCGAATTGCGACCCAAGGCCATCCTCCTGATCGCCCTCCGGAGCCCGGCTCAGCGTTGCGATATCGAATGGCGTATCGTCGAGCAGATCTTCCAGTTGCCGCGCGAGATCGGGCCCGTCCTTGGACCGGTCTGCCGGCAACATCTTTCGCAGATCGAGATAATAAGTGGCCTTGGAATAATCCCGTGAGTGGCACGCCTCAAGGAATTGCAGGATTGCGGACTGGGGCGTGGTGCGCCCGAACGGATCCTTCACCTCCGCGGGCTGAGCAGCCGGAGTCTGGCCGTAAACGAGTCCGGCTAAAGTAAGGCACGCAAGAGCTTTAAGCATTCGCACACATTGTGGGTGCAACTGCGCTGCCGTTCAGAGAAACTGTACTGATTCGCGCGCCAGGCAGGATGATCCCGAGATCAGATTCAGCGGGTCAGCGGGCGCAATATCAACCGCTTCCGAAGCACCTGATTCGCGCCGCACTGACCTGAGTAAGTCGATCGCCTCGGGGAGCGCGTACTGTTCACCCGTGAAACCAGCGACAAATCTCCCGCCGCGAATCGTTCCCTGCGCTTCCATCTTTCGCAACACGGGCAGCAACTCGCGCCATGGGGGCGCCACCGTTTCTCGTGCCAGCAAGTCCCGAAACAAGACACCCCATCGCGCCAGCAACTGCAGCGCGAACTTCCGGGCGCGCTCTTCGGGCGTGATGGCGCTGCCTGATCTTGTCAGGAGCGCCCAGCGTCCCGCGGCCCGCCGCCGTGTCTTTTTCTTTGGGTCGATCAACGCTCGCAAATTCTCGAACCCATCGGCAGTCACAAGGCCGCCCGCAGTCAGTTCCCACAGTGCGTCTTCGACATCACTGGCGGACCGTCCCGTATCACGCACCAGTTCACTGAAGAATGACGCTCCGCGCGCCCGAAGCGCATCCAGCACATCGCGGCCACACGCAGACAGCCCCACCGTCTCCACCAGTCCGAAGGCGGGATCGATCAGCCAGTCCGCGTCTTCGCGTGCGAAAAAGGAAATTGGCGCGTTGCGCGACGGCCGCACCTGTCTTTCCGCGTCGAGCAGCGCCGGGTGCGGCGACAATCTGGCCCAGGCAACTTCACCCGAGAGACAAAGATCGTCCAGATCCTCCGCGCTGTAACCCGCGATCCGCCGCGCCAGCACGCTCTGTTCCCACGCCGCCGCTGGAATCTCGAAGCCCTGCAACTGCCGCACAATTTGCATCGCGCCGTCCGCCCCGTGCAGTTGCGTGTTCTGCGCCAGATGCTGCCACCGCGCCAAAAACTGGTGGAACTGCGCCGCTGTCACCGGTGCGATCTCGCGTCGCAGCCGCCCCAGGGTCAGATGATGAATGCGTGCCAGTATTCGACGGTTGCACCACTCTAATTCCTGACCGATCCTCCGTTTATAGTGGCCTTGAAAAACCTGGCCCTCCGCCTCCAGCGCACCGAGCGCAATCTCCACTTCGCCCGCATCGAGAGCAAGCCGCGCCGCCAGTTCCGCCGCGGTCACTGGCCCCATGCATTCCATCCATCCGCGTACCTTGGCCACCGTATCGTCAACGGCATCCCGCCGCTCGGTCGCAACCCAGAACTCCACATCGCCGCGCAGCAATGCGAAGGCGCGAACGGTTGCGGTTAACTCGCCGAACCAGTGGCGCCACTCCACCACCGCCGGCCCTGTGATGAATGTCAGCAGCGCATCATGCACTTCATCGGCATCTCTCGGCTCCGGCCACACCTCACGCGAAACCTGCGCGATCGCCGCCGGATCCAGAATGCCGTTCGCAACGTCCGTCCGCGAAGTACTTCGCAGCTGCACCGCACGCGCTCTTCGTTCTTCCAGCGGCGCGTCGTCCAGAAACGCGTACGGATTCGCGTTGAGAATCTCATGCGAGAACACCGAGGGCTTCGCGTTCTCCACCGCGACCCGCCGGATCGCTCCGCTTTCCAAACCTTCCAGCACGCGCTTCAGGCCATCAATATCCATCGCCTCGCGCAGGCAGTTGGAAATCGTTTCATTCACCAGCGGATGATCCGGAATCCGGATCGGCCCGGTCAGATTCTCCGCGCAGGCTACCTGATCCGGAAATACCGACGCCAGCAGGTCTTCAGCCCTCATGCGCTGAATGGGCGGCGGCACTTTCGTCCCGCCACGGAACCGCAGTATCGTCAGTGCCCGGCTTGCATTCCAGCGCCACCGCGCGCCAAACATCGGAGCTGTCAGCAGAGCCTCTCGCAGAACATCTTCCACCGTCTCGGAATGCAGAAACTCAAACACCGCCTCAAGCGGAAACGCATGCTGCTCGCTGAGCGAGATCACGATCCCGTTGTCCGTCGCCGCCGCCTGCAGTTCGAAGTTGAAGGTGCGGCAGAACCGCTTGCGCAGCGCCAGTCCCCACGCCCGGTTGATGCGCGAGCCGAACGGCGCATGCAGGATAAGCTGCATCCCGCCCGATTCGTCGAAGAACCGTTCCGCCACCACGGTATCCACTGATGGCAGCGCGCCCAGCGATTCCACGCCGGCCCTCACGTACTCGATTGCCTGCCGCGCGGCCGCCTCAGGAAACCACGCGCTCGCCTTCCCGGCGTTCACCGATTTACGCACGCGCGTGACAGCAGCGGACAACTCCACCGACCGTCCAGGCGCCTCGCCCAGCCAGAACGGAATCGAAGGCTGCGCGCCATGCGCGTCCTCCACCCGCATCTTCCCCTGCCCCACATGCCGCACGCGCCACGATTGCGTGCCCAGCAGGAACACATCGCCCGTAAGGCTCTCGACCGCGAAGTCTTCGTCGATCGTGCCCACCATCTTGCCTTCCGGCTCTGCAATCACCGCGTAGGCAGAGCTTTCCGGAATCGCACCGCCCGACGTAATCGCCGCCAGCTTTGCCCCTCGCCGGCCACGCAGACGGCGGTTGACCTGATCGCGGTGCAGCAGCGCTCCAGCGCGGCCCCGCGAGGTCGCAATGCCGTCCGACAGCATTGTCAGCACATCTTCGTAATCTTTCCGTTCCAGCTCACTGTAAGGGTGCGCCGTGCGGATCAGATCGTATAACCCGTCCTCGCCCCACGGCTCGCAGGAAGTCTCCGCCACAATCTGCTGGGCCAGAATATCCAGCGCGTTCTGCCGGTTTGGATCGCTTCGATCACCGCGCCACATTCAATCAACTCATCGCGAGTGGTCGGAAAAATAATGCCGCGCGGTCGGGCTCCTACCCAGTGTCCCGAGCGCCCGACTCTCTGCAGCGCCACCGCGATCGACCGCGGCGAACCGACCTGAATCGCCAGATCCACGGTGCCGATGTCGATCCCAAGCTCCAGCGATGCCGTTGCCACTACCGCGCGCAATTCGCCGTTCTTCAGCCGCTGTTCCGCATCATGGCGCAGCGTTCGTGACAGGCTTCCGTGATGTGGCAGTACCGCGTTCGGCCCGAGCCGCGATGTCAGCGCATGCGCGATGCGCTCCGACAACCGCCGCGTATTCACGAAAACAATCGTGGTCCGCTCGCGCAGAATATGCGCCGCCAGGCGATCGTAAATCTCCTCCCACATTTCACTGGTAGCCACAGCCCCCAGTTCGTCGTTGGGGATCTCGACCGACAGTTCCATCTCGCGCTTGTGCCCCACGTCGATGATGCTGACGGGGCGTGGCGACAGGTATTTCGCGACTTGCTCAATCGGTCTCACCGTCGCCGACAGTCCGATCCGCTGCGGCTTCACATGCGCCGCCGCATGCAATCGTGCCAGCGTCAGTGCCAGATGCGAACCACGTTTATCGTCCGCGATCGCGTGAATCTCATCCACAATCACCGTCTTCACGCAGCGCAGCATCTCACGCGAACGCTCCGCTGTCATGAGAATGAACAAAGACTCCGGCGTCGTCACCAGAATGTGCGGCGCTTCCCTGCGCATGCGCTGCCGTTCCGCCGCCGGCGTATCGCCCGTTCGCACCGCGGTCCGGATTGGCGCCAGCGCAACGCCACGCAACTCCGCCAATGCCGCGATCTCAGCCAGCGGCCGCTCCAGGTTTTTCTGCACGTCGTTCGAGAGCGCCTTGAGCGGAGAGACGTAAACCACATGCGTCTCTGCCGCCAGAGTGCCGGCCCGCGCCGCGCGCACCAGGCCGTCGAGGCAAATCAGAAATGCCGCCAGCGTTTTGCCCGAACCAGTGGGTGCCGAGATCAGAACGTCCTGGCCGGTGTCAATCTCCCGCCAGCCCGCGATCTGCGGCTCAGTCGGCTGACCGAATTTGCCGCTGAACCATTCCGCAATTAACGGATCGAAATCCGGCAACAGCATAGACAGTTCTCTTACTGGATCGTGCTCGCGCCTTCGACCCCGAATGCTTCCGAAGTCACATTACGGTTCACGTGGTTATCGAGATTGATCGTATAAGTTTCCGGCGCGTCGGCCAGTATTTGCGAGTGGGTGGCGCAGATAATCCGGAAGCCCTTCTTGTCCACAAGTTCCATCAACATCTTCAGGATGCGCCGCTGGTTCGAAACGGAGAGCGCCATCTCAGGCTCATCGAGCAGCAGCGTCGTTCCCTGTTCAAGCGCCGGGAAGTTCTCTTTGAACATCGCCAGCATTACCTGGCCGTGACTTGCCAGCTGCAGGAACTCCAGCATCTCCGGCTGGTCTTTGAAAAACTCCAGCTGCATCCGCGGGTTGTGCTGCTCGGCATCGAAGAGAAAAACCTTCCCCTTCCTGACGCCGCCACGGTCAAGCTTGTAAACGTAACCCTCGGTCTTCTCGTCGCGCAACGCGTAATGAATCGAGTGGAGCAGGGTACTCTTGCCGCAGCCATTCTCACCTGTCAGCATCACAATGGGGTGGGAAAGATCCACCACCATCGGCATGTGAAAGTTGAGATTCTGGAAAACCGGATGCGAGAGGATCTTTAAAAACATCTCTTCCGTCAGGATATCAATGCGTGGCAGCAGCGGTCTTAGGCTACGAGCCCTGAACGCAGCAGTAACGCGTCCGGATCGGGTTCACGGCCCATAAACTTCCTGTACAACTCAGCCGGATCTTCGCTGTCGCCTTTCGAGAGAATGTGCTCGCGGAACGCCGCGCCTGCTTCCGGACTGAAGATCCCTTCGTCGCGGAACCGCGTGAAGGCGTCCGCATCCAGCACCTCGGCCCACTTATACGAGTAGTAGCCCGCGCCATAACCAACCGGGCTCGAAAACAGATGCGTGAAGCCCGCGATCATCGCGTAATTCTCCGGGAACTTCGCCGCCGCGAAAGGCTGCAGCACATCCCGTGCGTAAATGAGCACATCGCCGTCGCGTGCCGGATCGTATTCCCGATGCAGCTTCAGATCCACAAACCCGAAACCCAGTTGCCGCATCTGCACATTGGCGCCGCGATAGGTCCGCGCCAGCACCATCTTCTGGAACAGGTCTTCGGGAATTGCCTCGCCCGTTTCATAATGCCGCGCGAACAGGTCCAGAGCCTCGCGCTCCCAGCACCAGTTCTCCATGATCTGGCTTGGCAGTTCGACGAAGTCCCACGCCACTGCGGTACCCGCCAGACTGCGCACTTCCACCCGGCTCAGCACATGATGCAGCAGATGCCCGAACTCGTGGAAAATCGTCTCCACTTCGCGGTGGGTAAGCAATGCAGGCCGGTCGCCGATCGGCGGCGTCAGGTTGCCGCAGACACACCCCAGATGCGGCTCGAATTTTCCTGCCAGGTAGCTGCCTGTGATGAACCCTTCCATCCAGGCACCGTCGCGTTTCGATTCGCGCGGGTACCAGTCAGCATAGAACGCGCCCAGCATCACGCCATCGCGGTCGTGCACTTCGTAGTAGCGTACGTCCGGATGCCATAACGGCACGCCCTCTCGCCGCTGCACGCTGATCCCGTACAAACGCTCGACAATCGCGAACATACCCTCGACCACACGTTTTGCGGGGAAGTACGGGCGCAATTGTTCTTCGTCGAAATCGTAGAGCGCGCGGCGCTGCTTCTCGGCCCAGTAGGCCACGTCCCACGGCTCCAGTTTCTGGCCCGCGAACGTCTCCAGCGTCGCGTTCTCACGCGCGAAAAACGGGTCGGTCTTCACCTTCATTTCTTCCAGGAATTGCATCGCCCGGGCGCCCTTGTGGGCCATGCGGTCATGGAGCACAAAGTCCGCGAAGTCGGGAAATCCGAGCAGCCGTGCCTTCTCCCGGCGCAGTGCCAGAATACGCTCCAGCAGCGGGCGGTTATCACGTTGGGGTTCGGTCGCGCGCGCTGAGAACGCCCGGTACAACCGTTCCCTGACCGCCCGGTCGTCCAGATAGGTGAGCACGGGAATGTAGCTCGGTGCCTGCAGCGTGAAACGCCAGCCCGCCACTTTCTTCGCTTCCGCGCTTTGTCGCGCAGCGTCGATGGCGCTTAGCGGCAGACCGGCCAGGTGCGCTTCGTCCTCGACAATCAGCTCAAACGAATTTGTGGAATCGAGTACATTTTCCGAAAATTTAGTCGTGACTTTCGTCAGTTCGACATCAATTTCGGCCATGCGTTTCTTTCCTGCGGCATCCAGTTCCGCCCCATGTCGGCGGAAAGAATCCAGCGTCTTCTTTAAAGAACGCCTCCGCGTCCCGGTGAGGGATGCCGCGTCAGCCGTCTCGGCGTACAGCTTGAGTTGACTCCAAAGCCCGGCATTGAGAGGAATCTGCGAATAGAAAGCGCTGGCTTCCGGCTCAACGGTATTCCATGCCGCTCGCAGTTCCGGCGTGGTAGACACTGATTCCAGATGCCTTACCACCCCCAGGGCGTAATCGAGATTCTCAGTCGAAGTCTCCAGCGCCAGCATCGTATTGTCGTAAGAGCGAGGTGCTTTGTCCGCAGTGATCTGGTCAATATTTCTCTGCGAACGCGCGATCAACTCCCGGATACCGGGCTCAACATGCTCGACCTGAATTTGGTCGAAAGGAATCTGGAATTTAACGGCCAACAAAGGGTTATCGGGCATGGGTCTGGTAATAGTACCAATAGTATAGCCAGACCGATTAAGTCCTTTAAATCGAATTAACCATCACCGGGCGAGCGTATGTTTGTTCCAGCACGCCTGAACCGGTGAGAGGCGATAGAATGGAACTGTCTTCCCCGACAGGCAGTTGCTTTGGCGTCGTTTTTCCTATGGCCGAAACCCCATTCGTTCACCTTCATAACCACACCGACTACTCCCTGCTCGATGGGGCCTGCGAAATCGACCAACTCATGGATGTGGTCGCCGAGCAGAAGATGCCTGCCGTCGCCATGACGGATCACGGCAATCTTTTTGGCGCTGTCAGCTTCTATAACGCCGCGAAGGCGAAGGGCATCCAGCCCATAATCGGCTGTGAAGTCTACGTTTCGCAGCAGGGCCACAAGACCCGCTCCGACACCGACCGCTACAACCATCTGGTCCTGCTCTGCGAGAACCAGGAAGGCTACAAGAACCTCATCAAGTTGGTTTCGACGGCCTTTCTGGAAGGGTTCTATTACAAGCCCCGCATAGACAAGGATCTGCTGGCCGCCCATTCCAAAGGCCTCATCTGTCTTTCGGCCTGCCTGCGGGGCGATCTGAACGAGACCATCCTCAACGATAAGTACGACGATGCCCGGCGTCTTGCCTGGACGTACCGCGACATCTTCGGCAAGGACAACTTCTTCCTCGAGATTCAGGATCACGGCCTCGAACAGGACAAGCGCCTGACGCCCCAGGTCAACCGCCTGTCCATCGAGACCGGCATTCCGCTCGTTGCGACGAACGACTCACATTACCTGCGCAAAGAAGACGCGCGCGCCCATGAAATTCTCATGTGCATCCAGACGGGGAAAACCATGTCGGACCCCAACAGGATGCATTGGGACCATCCAGATTTTTACCTGAAGTCACGTGACGAAATGATGGCGCTCTTCGGCGAACTCGAAGATGCAGTCAATCGTCCCTGGGAGATCGCCCAGCGTTGCCACGTCAAGCTGGAAAAAGTCCTCGATCCGTTCCCGCGCTTCGATATTCCAGCCACCGAAACCACCGATTCGTATTTCGCTTACGTCGCCCGCCAGGGTTTCGAAAAACGCCGCCCGCGCCTTGAAGCGCTGCGTGCCTCCGGCCATCTGAAGCACGATCTCGGCGAATATGTCGACCGCCTGAACTTCGAGATCGCCATGATCCAGCAGATGAAGTTCTCGGGCTACTTCCTCATCGTCTGGGATTTCATCCGCTTCTCGAAATCGAAGAGCATCCCGGTCGGTCCGGGCCGCGGTTCGGCGGCTGGCAGTCTGGTCAGCTACGCCATGCAGATTACGGATATCGATCCGCTGCAGTATGGCCTGCTGTTCGAACGCTTCCTGAATCCGGAACGCGTCAGCATGCCCGATATCGACATCGACTTCTGCATGAACCGTCGCGGCGAAGTCATCCAGTATGTGACCGAGAAGTACGGCCGCGAGCAGGTTGCGCAGATCATCACATTCAACACGCTGGCCACCCGGGCGGCGATCAAAGATGTCGGCCGCGTGCTCGACATGAGCTTCGCGGACGTCGACCGGATTACAAAGCTCGTACCCAACGTTCTGAACATCAAGCTCAAGGACGCCATTGCGACGGAGCCCGGGTTCGCGGCGCTGGTGAAACAGGATCCGCGCGTGCAGGAAGTGCTCGACGTGGCGGCCAAGCTCGAAGGATTTGCCCGCAATTCATCGGTGCATGCCGCGGGTGTCGTCATTTCGCCCGAACCTCTGCGCAACATCGTGCCGCTGTACCGCACCAACCGCGAGGAAATCGTAACCCAGTACGACATGAACGGTCTTGACAAGCTCGCGCTTCTCAAGATGGACTTCCTCGGCCTCACCACGCTGACGCTCATCGACGATGCGCTGAAGATGATCGAGAAGCGGCATGGCGTGAAGATCGTGCCGGAAGATCTGCCGCTCGAAGATAAGGCAGCTTACGAGATTTTCAGTAAGGGGTATACCAGCGGCGTGTTTCAGTTTGAATCGCCGGGTATGCGCGACATTTTGCGGCGCTATCAGCCGACACGCATCGAGGACCTGACGGCGCTGAACGCGCTCTATCGCCCCGGCCCGATTCAGGGCGGTATGCTCGACGACTTCATCGAGCGCAAGCACGGCCGCAAAGACGTCAAGTGGGATTTCCCTGAACTGAAGGAAATCCTCGGCGAAACCTACGGCATCATTCTGTACCAGGAACAGGTGATGCAGATTTCGAGCAAGCTGGCGGGCTACTCGCTGGGCGACGCCGACATTCTGCGCCGCGCCATGGGCAAGAAGAAGTTTGAGGAGATGGCGAAGCAGCGCGAACGCTTCCTCAATGGCGCGGCAGAACGCGGGCATCCGGCGAAGAAAGCCGAGAAGATGTTCGACCTGATGGAGCAGTTCGCCGGCTATGGCTTTAACAAGTCGCACTCAGCGGCGTATGCCTTCCTCGCGTTCGTCACCGGCTACCTGAAAGCGCATTATCCGGTCGATTTCATGGCCGCGCTGCTGACGTCGGAAACCGGCAACGTCGCGAAGGTCGTGAAGTACATCAACGAGTGCCGCGAAATGAACATCCGCGTGCTGCCGCCGGATGTGAATGCCAGCGAGTACACCTTCACCCCTGTCCGCGATGCAAAGGGCGATGCCATCCGTTTCGGTCTCGGCGCGGTGAAAAATGTAGGCCAGGGCGCCGTCGAGGCGATCATCAAGGCCCGCAATGAACTGGGTTCTTTCAAATCGATCTATCAGTTCTGCGAACACGCCGACATGCAGGCGATCAACCGTCGCGTAATGGAAAGCCTGGTGAAGGCGGGCGCCATGGATTCGCTGCCGGGCACGCGCGCGCAGTTGCTGCTGGCGCTCGATGCCGCGATCGAAACGGGCAACCGTGCGGCGAAAGATCGTGACAGCGGGCAGGCAGGCTTATTTGGCGGCGGCCCTGCGGAACACGAGCATCCCGAACCCGCACTGCCGAGAGCCAACGACTGGACCAACAAAGAGAAGCTCCAGAACGAAAAGGAACTGTTGGGCTTCTATGTTTCCGGCCATCCTCTCGACAGTTACGAAGAGAAGGTCTGCGAACTGGCGACCCATGATTCCAGCACACTCGAGGGTCTGGAGAAGGGCGCTGAAGTGGCGCTTTGCGGCATGATCACCGGCGTGCAGAAACGGCGCAATCGCGAGCAGAAGCCGTGGGCCTCGCTCGTCATTGAGGACCGCATGGGCAATATCGACGCCATGGTTTTCACCACGCAGTATGAAGCGCTGCAGCACATGCTGATCGAAGATCAGGCGGTGCTCATCCGCGGTATGGCGCTGCCGGAAGAAGGCAATCCGACTAAAGTGTCGGTGAAAGAAATCATTCCGCTCGATGTGGCGCGCGTACCGCTGCCGAGTCTGATCAGCGTTAAGGTTTTCGTGGGCCGAAACGGCATCGACCGCGCCAGCGAACTGCATCAACTGTTCGCGCGCAAGCCGGGGGAGACGCAGGTGCGTTTGCGCCTGGAATCTTCCAGGGACTTTTCCGTGATTCTGGATGTGCCGTCGAAGGTTAGGCCGGACCGCGAATTTCGTGCGGAGCTGAGCCGGATCTGCGGCCCGGACATGATGGAAGTTCTCGGAAGTTAATCAACTTTAACGGCGCTTCGATCGCTTCTTCAGGCCTTCGTCCATCGTGAGCAGTTCGGCGTCGAGATGCCACGCGAGCGCGAGATAGGCCGCGTCATACGCGGTGAGGTCATGCCGTAACGCCCATATTTCCCCGAGCAGAGGGAAGTGGGGATGACGAGTAATCGGTATGGTCAGAAACGAATCAAGCGCTCGCGCGGCGAAGGCCTCTGAAACCTCGCCCCTTGAAACCCAACGTCGCACTGCGTTTGCAACTTCAAGATCTATCAAATGTGGTGCGTCAAGTTCGCGACCGTCCAGTGCTTCGAACAGACCGATGCCAACCGGCGACTGCCTCAAAATCTCAAGGACAGCAGAAGCATCGATAACGATCATCGACCGCGAATCGCTCTGATCGCATCCGCAGAAGACTCACTGATATTTAGTGGTTTCAATTTCGACAGTTTTCTGCGGAACTCCTCCCAGGATGGCTGGTCAGCCAGACGAGCCGCATCGCGCAGGATGTAAGCACTGAGCGACATGCCTTCGGCTGCGGCGCGGGCCTTCAGCTTGCGGTGCAATTCATCGGGGACATTGCGGAGCTGGATCATTACGGGCATGTTAATCACATGTTAGCATGTGCATCACATGTGGCCCAAACGAGGGCGATTGCGGTGGAGGTCGAGCAGCGGTCATCCCACGCGGGGCGGCGGTATACAGTTGAGAAAGATCCATCGGCCGGAGCCTTCGTCAGGGACGACCTCAGTCAAAAACCAAATCCAAAGCCAAGCCCGTCAAACCCGACTGATGCGGATCATCCGGAAGTATTCACGAGGCAAAGATCGGTTTCCTGGCGACAGAGTAGCGCATCGCGCGGCGGAAGTTGCTGTCGCGAGCAGGGCGGAACGGGTCATTGCGCAGCAGGCGTTGGGGATAGCGAACTTTGCCCGGCGTGTGAACGGACCCAGGCGCTCGCGGCTTCGAGCAATGCGGGGATGCGGGCGAGGTCGAGCGGCGGTGCGAAGGTTTGTTTGCTGAGCTTTTCGCCCTGTTCGTTTCGGACGACGGTAATGTG
>ODAK010002708.1_pt1 | contig 18584 bp, 16 predicted proteins | sample 1539591 | NCBI WGS metagenome assembly ODAK01 (sample SAMEA3539303, study PRJEB22396) | soil metagenome | biome: tundra; feature: field; material: soil | place: USA | collected 2010-05 | depth 0.15 m | reverse complement strand
AGCGACGGGCTGTGCCTGGACGTGTTCGGGAACACCACCGCGTCCGGGGCGGCGATCGATCAGTGGACCTGTAACGGGCAGTCCAACCAGCAGTTCCAGTTCGTCCCGGTTTCCGGCGGGTACGGCGAGCTGCAAGCGCAGAACTCCGGCGACGACGTGGCCGTGGCCGGCAACTCCACCGCGCAGGGCACCCCGGACGTGGTCCAGGAGCCCGTCAGCGGCGCGTCCGGCAGCTTGTGGAAACCGGCGCAGCAGTCCGACGGCTCCTGGGAATTCCAGAACTCCAGCAGCGGGCTGTGCCTGGACGTGTACGGCGCCGGCAGCAACACCGGCCAGCAGCTCGACCAGTGGCCGTGCAAGAACGCCCCAGGCACCAACCAGGACTTCACCCCCAACTGACAACAGGGACAGAACATGAAGGAAGGCAGGAGCCGGCATGAAGAGACGGCTGATGGCACTGCTCGCGGTCGGCGTGGCCGTGCTGGTGTCGATCGGGTTCGCCGGGATGGCGCCGTCGGCTAAGGCGGCGTCGCTGGTGCAGGTGACGAACTTCGGCAACAACCCGTCCAACCTGCAGATGTACATTTACGTGCCGAACAATGTCTCCGCCAGCCCGCCCATCCTGCTGGCGCTGCACGGGTGCCAGGGCTCGGGGCCCTACATGTACTCCAGTACCCAGTTCGCCTCGCTGGCCGATCAGTACGGGTTCATCGTGATCTACCCCTCGGTGACCAGGAGCTATGACTGCTGGGACGTCACCTCCAGCCAGGCGCTGACCAGGAACGGCGGCAGCGATCCGGTCGGGCTCATGTCGATGATCACCTACACCGAGCAGCACTACGGCGGCAACCCGAACCAGGTCTACGTCACCGGAGAGTCGTCGGGCGCGATGATGACCAACGTCATGCTCGGTGACTATCCGGACGTGTTCAAGGCCGGCGCCGCGTTCATGGGCGTGCCATTCGGCTGCTTCTACACCGGCACCGTCGGCGGGTGGAACGCCGCATGCGCCCAGGGCCAGGTCACGAACACCCCGCAGGCCTGGGGGAACATGGTCCGCAATGCCGACCCCGGCTACAACGGCTTGCGGCCGCGGGTGCAACTGTGGCACGGCACCGCTGACACCACGCTGAGCTACACGAACTTCGGTGAAGAGATCAAGCAGTGGACGAACGTGCTCGGCGTCAGCCAGACTCCCACGTCCACCGACACCCCGCAGCCGGGGTGGACCCGCACCCGGTACGACAACAGCTCCGGTACCGTGCAGGTCGAGGCGTACAGCATCGCGGGCGCCGGCCACGAACTCCCGTTGTCCGGCATGGCCGCCTACGCGATCAGCTTCTTCGGCCTGGCCGGCACGACGCCCCCGCCGCCACCCGCCGGCTCGATCAGGGCCGGCGACGACAGCGCCAAGTGCGTGGATGACAACGGCCAGTCCACCGCGAACGGCACCAAGATCCAGATGTGGGACTGCAACGGCGGCCCCAGCCAGCAGTGGACGGTGGCGTCCAACGGCACCCTGCAGGTCTACGGCAAGTGCATGGACATCACCGGCGCCAACTACGGCAACGGCACCGGCATCGAGCTGTGGACCTGCAACGGCGGCGCCAACCAGCAATGGAAGGCCACCAACGGCACCCTGGTCAACCCCGCCTCAGGCAAATGCCTGGACGACCCCGGCTCCAACACCGCCAACGGCACCCAGCTCGACCTGTGGACCTGCGACGGCGGCACCAACCAGCAATGGTCCATCCCCTAACTGAGGAATGTCGGACCCGCCCGGGCGGCCGCCGCGGCGCCCGCGGCGGCAGGCCGCCCGGGATAGCGCGTCGATGTGAGCGCTAACAATTGGCGTCCGACTCGGGTAGCGTGACTCCGGCGGGAGACATGGAAGGAGTGCAGGGCAATGCCGGATCAGCTATCAGAGAGCCTTGCGGCGGGCCGGGAGCGTGCCCCCGGCGGGATCGACGCCACTATCCCCAATCCGGCCAGGGTGTATGACTACCTGCTGGGCGGCAAGGACAATTTCGAGGTTGACCGGGTGACGGCCCACGCGGGAATGGGCGCGTTTCCGAAGATCGCGAAGTCGGCCCAGGCTTCCCGGGCGTTCCTGGCCCGGGTGGTCAGCTACCTTGCCGAGTCGGGCATCAGGCAGTTTCTCGACATCGGTACCGGCCTGCCGTCAGCGAACAACGTGCACGAGGTGGCGCAGTCGGTCGCACCCACGTCGAAGATCGTTTACGTGGACAACGACCCGGTCGTTTTGCTGCACGCCCGGACCCTGCTCACCAGCACCCCGGAGGGTGTCACCGAGTTCGTTGACGCCGACATGGGCGAGACCCGCACGGTTCTCCGCGAGGCCGCCAGGACGCTGGACTTCAGCCAGCCGGTGGCGGTGCTGCTGCTGGGCATTCTGCACTTCCTTCGTGATGACCAGCAAGCCGCCGACATCATCGGCGACCTCATGCAAGCCGTACCGGCCGGCAGCTACCTGGCGATCTGCCACCTCACCGCGGATATCTACCCGGAGATGACCGAACTGGCCCGCCGGGTCAACGAACGCCAGGCCCACTCTCCCCTGATACTCCGCGACCACGCACAAGTTACCGGCTTCTTCAACGGACTCGAGCTGATACCTCCCGGTGTCGTCCAGGCTTCCAAATGGCGGCCCGACTCCGACCTCCAAGCCGCCGCACCCGCCGCCCTGTGGGCCGGCGTGGCACGCAAAAACCGCAGCTGAGGACAGCACAGGCACGGCGCTCCGGCAACTACCGGACCTGGGCGGACACGATCATCGGCGGCAGGGTAGAACGGCACGAAGGCTCCTGGCATCGCTGGCTTCGGCGCCCAGGCGATTACCAGGAGCCAGCGGCTTCGGGTCGTCGTTGCTGACGCGGCGGGGTCTGTCAACGTGAGATTACAGTCCCGTACGGTCGAGGAGTGGCTTGGTCACCTGCACCAGGGTCAGCCGGCCGCGGCGGGCAGGCGCCCGAGCTGGTGCTCCCAGCCAGCGCGGTGGCCGCTGATGTGGGTGGACGGCAGGCCGCGGTGCGTGAGCACGACCATCGTGTCGTTGCCGTCAGGGGTCAGCACGACCTCGACGGTCGAACCGCCGGGCGGCAGCGTGTCGCTGCCGGGAATGCCCCAGCTGAACACGACGCGGTACGGCGGGTCGACGGTGATGTAGGCACCGCGGGCCAGGGCCTCGCCCATGTCGAGCGAGAACACGCCGCCAGGCTGCGGGTCGAGCTCGGCCCGGTCGCCGATCCACGTGACGATGAGCGCGGGGTCGGTGAAGTACGGGAACACGACCTCGGGCGGTGCCTTGATGTGCTCGGTCGCGACGATGACGTCGTTGCGGATCTCCGCGGTCACGACTACCTCTTCGGTGGCCGGGGATGGGCCGTCTCGACGGCCTTCTTCAGGCGGCTCAGGGCGTCGGGCCAGAACTCGGAGAGCAGCTCGCGGACCGGCTCGAGCGACTCGTGGTGCAGCGCGTAGAGGCGGCGGGTTCCCTCGCGGCGCTCGGTAAGGAGGCCGGCCTGCTTGAGCACGCCGATGTGCTGGCTGACCGCCTGCTGGGTGAGGGTGAAGGTCGTCGCGATCCGGCCCGCGGGCAGCTCGGTGTGCTGGACGAGGCGCAGGATCTGCCGGCGGTGCGGGTCGGCGAGCGCCCGCAGCACCGCATCGGGTGCCGCGGGCGCCGGCTGCTTCCGCTCGGCCAGGGATCCGGCAGACACGCCCTTCATGTTGCCTCAGGCCCCGAACGGGGTGCCGGTGCGGAACTCCCGCAGCTGCCGCCGTCAATGGCCCAGCTCGGCGGTATGCCATACTCGGGGCAAACATCGGATCTACCAAGGCAGAAGATAGCGGCTGATGGACGGCGTGCAGGGGGCGGGGAGGGGGGTGCGATGCCTTGGCGGTAACTGACGAGGCGATCGAGAAGGTCAAAGCCATGATCACGTCCGGCACACTGCGCGCGGGCGACCGGCTGCCGCGCGAAGCGGACCTGGCGGCCGACCTCGGCCTGTCGCGCAGCTCGCTGCGCGAGGCGGTGCGCGCGCTGTCTCTGGTCAACATCCTCGACGTGCGACGCGGCGACGGGACCTACGTGACCAGCCTGGAACCTCGGCTGCTGCTCGAGGCGCTGAGCTTCATTGTCGACTTCCACCGGGACGACAAGCTGCTCGAGTTCCTCGGAGTCCGGCGCATCCTGGAGCCTGCCGCTACCGCGATGGCGGCGGAGCGGATCACCGACTCCGAAGCTGACAGCCTGCGCGCGCTGCTCGACAGCATCGGGCCCGATCCGGCCGCGGAGGAACTGGTGGCGAACGACCTGGAGTTCCACCGGCGGATCGTGGCCTGTTCGGGCAACTCGGTACTCTCCTCGCTGCTGGAGTCAATGTCCGGGCCGACGACCCGCGCCCGGGTCTGGCGCGGCCTCACCCAGACCGGCGCGCGCTCACAGACGCTGGCCGAGCACCGCTCCATCCTGGACGCGCTCGCCGCTCACGAGCCCGAGGTCGCCAGGTCCTGGGCGACGGTGCACATCGCCGGCGTCGAGCAGTGGCTGGCCTCGGTGCCCTGAGCGGGACGGACACCGTTTCTGTGAGGGACCTGGCGCTTCTTAAATACCATCCAGCTCGGCCCATAGCGCGTCCGGTATGTGCGCCGACAGACAGGAGACGTCGCTGAGGATTTCCGCCGGGGTGCGGGCGCCGACCACGGCGGCCGTGACGGCCGGGTCGCGCAGGGAGAAGCGCAGCGCCGCCGCGGCTAGCGGGACGTCATACCTGGCGCAGGCGTCGCGCATCCGGCGAGCGCGGGCCGCCACGGCCGCTGGAGCCGGGGCGTAGTCGTAGCGCGCGCCTTCGCGCGGGTCGGCGAGGATGCCGCTGTTGAACACGCCGCCGACCAGCACCGCTATCCCGCGCTGGAGGCACAGCGGGAACAGGCGGTCCGCCGCCGAGCGGTCGAGCAGCGTGTACCGGCCGGCCACCAGCACGCAGTCTAGGTCACAGCGCTCGACGAGCCAGGTCAGCGGAGCCGCGGAATTCATCCCGGCACCGATGGCGCCCACGACGCCCTGTGACCGCAGGTCCGCCAGCGCCGGGTACGCGTCATCGAGTGCCGCGGTCATGAAGTCTTCCGGGTCATGGATGAGCGCGATGTCCACCCGGTCCAGCCGCAGCCGCCGGAGGCTTCCTTCGAGCGAGGCGAGCACGCCGTCCCTGCTGTAGTCCCGCACCCGGGACAGGGACGGGGTTCCGTAGAACTCCTCGGCCCCGTCTACGGACCCGGTCGCGGGCACCAGAAGCCGCCCCACCTTGGTGGACACGGTGAATTCGGCTCGGGGCCTGCCCGCCAGGAAATCGCCGATGCGCCGCTCGGACAGCCCGACCCCGTAGTGCGGCGCGGTATCGAAGGCCCGGATGCCCGCTTCCCACCCGGCCTCGAGCGTCTGCGCGGCCTCATCGTCGCTGACCGGCGCGAAGAGGCCGCCGATGGACCCGCCGCCGAAGACGAGCGGGAAGGGGCCCAGCGGGCCAGGGTCCAGCGGGCCAGGGTCCAGCGGGAGAGCCACGGTCAGGGCAACCCGCCGTTGCGCCACGCCGGGCCCGACGGATAGGTGTACTCCGCCAGCGAGTCCGGCAGGATCTCGGTGGACGCCCCCGGCGCCAGCGGCGCGCGGTAGCTGCCGTCCGTGACCCTGGCGGGCGCGGCGAAGTGCTCGTGCAGGTGGTCGATCCATTCGATCCGGCGGCCCTGTGTCGTACCGGACAGCGCCACGTAGTCGAACATCGACAGGTGCTGGACGATCTCGCAGAGGCCGACCCCGCCCGCGTGCGGGCAGACCGGCACGCCGAACTTGGCGGCCAGCAGCAAGTTGGCGATGTTCTCGTTCACCCCGGCCACGCGGCACGCGTCGATCTGCAGGACGTCCAGGGCGCCGGCCTGCAGCAGCTGCTTGAACATGACCGGATTGGCGACATGCTCACCGGTCGCCACCTTGACCGGGTGCACGCCCCGGCGGATGGCGGCCGTGCCGAGGATGTCCTCGGGCGCCGTCGGCTCCTCGACCCAGGCGGGCTGGAATGGCGCCAGTTCCCTGATCCAGGCGATCGCGGTCGGCACGTCCCAGACCTGGTTCGCGTCGATGGCGATGCCGATGTCGTCGCCCACCACCTCCCGGGCGATCGCGCACCGGCGCTTATCGTCCTCAAGCGCCGCGCCGACCTTGATCTTCACCTGGGTGAAGCCCTGGGCGACCGCCTCCGCGCACAGCGCGGCCAGCCGGTCGTCGGAGTAGCCGAGCCAGCCGGGACCGGTCGAGTAGGCGGGGTAGCCATCCCGGCGGAGCGTGGCGATCCGCCCGGCCCGGCCGGCCGCGCCGCGTTCGAGCATGGCCAGCGCCTCGTCCGGGGTGAGCGCGTCGGACAGGTAGCGGAAGTCGACCAGCCCGGTGATCTCCTGCGGGCTCATCTCGGCGAGCAGCAGCCACAGCGGCTTGCCCGCCCGGCGGGCGGCCAGGTCCCAGCACGCGTTGAGCACCGCGCCGGTGGCCATGTGCATGACACCGCAGGACGGGCCGAGCCAGTGCAGCGGGCTGTCGCTGACCATGCGGCGGCCGAGGCCGCCGAGGTCGGCGAGGATTTCGTCCAGGTCCTGCCCGGCCAGGAACGGCTCGAGCAGGCGGATCGCCGCGAGCTGGACGTCGTTACCCCGGCCGATGGTGAACGCGAACCCGTGGCCTGAGAGGGCGGGGTCCGGCGCGTCAGTCCGGATGACAAGGTAGGCGGCGGAGTAGTCGGGGGCCGGGTTCATCGCGTCCGACCCGGCCAGCGTCCTGGAAGTGGGGAATCGCACGTCAAAGGTCTGGAAGCTGGTTATCTTGGTCATTCGGCACTCGCCTCGCCGCCGATGACACGGGCTAGTATCAGCGCGAACAAGATGACGGCGCCGTCGATCGCGTCGATCCAGTAGTTCGGGGCGTTCTCCAGGTCCAGAATGTTCTGCACCACGCCGAGCAGCACCACGCCGGAGGCCGCGCCGACCATGTTGCCCCGGCCGCCCTGCAGCGAGACGCCGCCGATGACCGCGGCGGCGAACACCGCGAAGATGATGCCCTCGCCGTATCCCTGGGAACTCGTCACCGACGACACCCGGCCCGCCTCCATCAGGCCGCCGATCGCGGCCAGCACGCTGCCGGTCACGTAGACGCCGATCCGCACCCGGTCTACCTTGATCCCGGCGGCCCGCGCCGCCTCCCGGTTCCCGCCGATAGCGTAGATGGCCCGGCCAGCCCGGTGATAGCGCAGGAACAACCCGGCGGCGATGAAGATCAGCGCCGCGACAATCAGCGAGACCGGGACGGCTCCGATATTCGCCGCACCGAGATAGCTGAACGCGGCGGGCAGGTTGAACGGGGACTGCCCCTTGACGATGCCGTCCTGGATGCCCGCGAGCAGGATCGTCATGCCGAGGGTGACGATGAAGCCGTTCAGCCTGCCCTTGACGATCAGCAGCCCGTTGACGAACCCGACCGCTACACCGACTGCCAGCAAGATGAGGATGCCGAGATAGGGGTTGAGCAGCAGCCCGTCGCCGAAGGCCGCCACCGGCACGAGCAGCCACGCGGCTGTCATCGGCGCGAGCCCGTAGGTGGCCTCGAGCGACAGGTCCATGCCGCCGATCAGCAGGATCAGCGACTCGCCCACCACCACCACGCCGAGCGCGGAGATCTGCTGGCCGATCCCGGTGAGGTTCGAGACGGTCAGGAAATGGCTGTTCAAGAGGGCGCCCGCGATGATGAGGACGACGAGAACCGGCAGCAGCGCGGCCTCGCGCAGCCACGATATGGCTGCGGCGCTCCGGCTGCGCCGGCGGCTGAGCGTCGACTCGACGTCGGCGGCGAGCGTCGCCAGGCCGTCCTTGATTTCGCTCATGAAGTGTCTCCCAGCCCTTCGGTGGCCGCGATCAGGGCTTCGCGGTCGAAGGGCGGCTCGGTGAACTCGGTGAAGATCTCGCCGCGCACGAGCACCAGCACCCGGTCGCAGATGGCTAGGTCGTCAAGCTCGTCGCTGGCGAGCAGCAGGCTCGCTCCGGTTTCCGACGTGATCCGGTCAAGCTCGGCCAGCAGCAGTTCCTTGGAGGCCACGTCTACGCCGCGGGTCGGGGTGATGGCCACGATCAGCGCGGGATCGCTGGCCAGGGCGCGGGCGACCGTGACCTTCTGCTGGTTGCCGCCGGACAGCTCCCGGACCGGCTGGCCCAGCCCGGCCGACACCAGCGAGAGCCGCCGGGCCAGCGGCGCCGCCCGGCCCTCGCGGCGCTTCGGGCTGACGAAGCCCGCCCGGGCGATTCGGTCGGTGATCGTCATCGCGATGTTCTCCGCCGCGCCGAGCAGCGGCACGAAACCATCGGCCTGCCGGTCTTCCGGGATGTAGCCGATGCCGGCCCGCAGCGCCGCGGCCCGGTCGCCAGCGGCGAGCACGCGGCCGCCGAAGCGCACCTCGCCCGCGTCCAGAGCGGCCGCCCCAGCCACGATCCTGGCCAGCGTGGTTGCCCCCGAGCCGCGCAGCCCGGTGAGGCCGACCCGCTCGCCGCCGCGGACGGTCAGCGAGACACCGGAAAGGCGCACGCCGGTGGACGCCATCGTGACCGAGCTGACGACCAGGTCCGCGGCGCCCGGCCGGCCGCGTGACTCCGGGGGAGCAAGCCCGGGTGCCGGGGCTTGCACCACGGCCCGTTCGGCGTAATGATCTTTCTTCTTTTCCCCCACCATGGCGGTGACCAGACCGTCCTTGGTCATCTCGGTCACCGGGGCGGTCAGCACCAGCTCGCCGTCCCTGAGCACGGCGACGTCGGTGCAGATCTCGAAGACCTCCTCCAGGTGGTGGGAGATGTACATGATGGCCACGCCGGCCTCGCGCAGCTGGCGGATGCGTTCGAACAGGCGCAGCACCGCGCCGCGCTCGAGGGCTGCGGTGGGCTCGTCGAGCAGCAGGCAGCGGGTACCCGCGGCCAGCGCCCGGGTGATCTCGACGACCTGGCGCTGCTCGACGGTGAGGCTGGCGCAGGGGGCGTCGGCGCTCACGTCGAAGCCCCAGTCGGTCATGATCTTCCTGGCCTGCTCGCGCATCCGGCGCCAGTCGACGACGCCGAGGCTCTTCGGGACGCCGCGGCGGAGCGGCTGGCGGCCGAGGAAGACGTTCTCCGCCACGGTCAGGTCGGGCACCACCATGGAGTGCTGGAACACGGTCGCGATGCGCCCGCGCCAGGCGGCGATTTCGCCGAGCGAGGGCGCGGGCGCCCCGTCGAACCGCACCTCGCCCTCGTCCGGGGCGGTGATCCCGGACAGGATCGAGACCAGCGTGGACTTGCCCGCGCCGTTGCGGCCGACCAGGCCGAGGCAGCGGCCTGGGTACAGGCTCAGCCCGACGCCGCGCAGCGCGTACGTGCTGCCGAACCGCTTGTGGATGCCCTCCGCGCTGGCCATCGGGGGGGCGGTGGCCAGCGCGGAGGGAACGTCCGGATCGCTCATCCGGATCAAGCCGAGGAGCTGCAGACGCCGCCGTGCGCGTTTCCGTACACGTTGCCCCAGAGCGACGAGTCGCTGACCGGCGTGGTGGCCACCGACCCGGACAGGCCGTCGACCGGGGTGACGGTCAGGTTCTGCGCGGCCTTGGTGACGAACGGCGGCACGATCGGGTCGCCCAGGTTGCTGTCGCCCGCGAAACTGACCATGGCCAGCGCAGGAGCGCCGCCGCCCGGCTGGCCCGCGCTCAGCTTGACGCCGTTGGCCGCGTCGAGCGCGTACTTCAGCGCCCAGTAGGCGTACAGGTTGGCAGGCTGGGACTGGGAGGCGCTCAGTGTCCCCTGGGAGATGTCGCACATCTCGAACGGCACGCCGTCGTCGCTGATGACCAGCACCTTGCCGGTCAGGCCCTTGGACTTCAGCAGCGGGATGATGCCGGTGTCCGGGCTGGACCACTGCGAGTAGATCGCCTTGAGCTGGCTGCCGTAGGCGTTCACCGCGTTCTGCGCGTCGGTGACCGCGGTGGCCTCGATCCAGTTCGTCGGGTCCTTGAGGATGTGCACGGCCGGGTCGTTCGCCGCCATGCACTGGTCGAAGGCGTTGGTCCGGTCGGCGCCGTTGGAGGAGGTCAGGTCGCCCTCGATGTCAAGCACGTAGCCGGACTTGACCTTCGAGCTGATTTCGGCGCAGGCGTCCAGGCCGTACTGCGTGTTGGACGCGCGGACCACCATGTACACCTTGCCGGCGCCGACGATGGTGTCGACCGACACCAGCTGCACGTGGCGGGCGGCCGCGTAGGCGATGGCCGGCCCGAGGCTGGTCGCCGTCTCCGGGTTCACGATGATCGCCTTGGCGCCCTCGTTGACCAGGTTCTCGATCTGGGTGTTCTGCAGGTTGGCGTTGGCCCCGGCGAGCAGCGGGCCGATGGTGCGGATGTTCAGCTGCGCCGCGTACTGGGTCTCGTAGTTGATGTAGGCGGACCAGAAGGCCGTGTTGTTGTAGGTGAGGTCCACCCCGATCGCGGTCTGAGCGGCGGCCTTGGCCGAGCTGGTAGACGTGGCGCCGGGACTCGAGCTGCTGGAGCTGCAGGCGGCAATCAGGGTGGCCGCGGCGATGGCGGCGGCGGCGGCGGTGACGGTGACGGCGCGGGAGGGACCCACGCCCGGGCGTCTGCGGAAACTCATGGGAAACCTCCTGGTGGTGCTCTCCGGGTCCGCGGCGCGCGTCGGTGCGGGCGGCGGGACAGATACTCGGAGTGCCGTGTGTCAGGAAAATAGATCGGATGTATGAGTGATGTCAATGGGGTGTAACCCGTGATTGCCGGGCTGATACCAAACAGATACGTCTATGTCATCCGATCTTTGCGGCTCATCGAGCCGCCTCGGCTGCTCTCGGAGAGGCCCGCACTCACCGGATCACGCGAGCGGACCGGCCGGCCGCGAGCCGGCGTACCTCCGCCAGCGTGGCCATCGAGGTGTCTCCTGGCGTCGTCATGGCCAGCGCCCCGTGCGCGATGCCGAAGGCCAGAGCGGTGTCGACGTCGAGGTCAGACAGAAGCCCGTACGCCAGCCCGGAGACGAATGAATCACCGCCGCCGACGCGGTCGAAGATCTCGAGGGCCGGCATCCAGCGGCCTTCGTGGAAGGAGTTGCGCGTATGGCACACGCCGCCCCAGTCGTTGACCGAGGCGGTCCGGACCCGGCGGAGAGTCGCGGCGGCGATCGTCAGTCCCGGGAAGTCCGCCACGACCTTCGCCAGCATCCTCTGGTAGATCGCGGTATCGAGATGGAGATGGTCCGGCCCGACACCTTCCAGCGGGTATCCGAGGGCCGCGGCGTAGTCCTCCTCGTTGCCGATGACGACATCGGCATGCTGGACGAGCTGCCGGTTGACTTCGGCCGGAGGTACCTCGGCGTGCCGCCAAAGCGACGGGCGGAAGTTCAGATCGTAGGAGACGACGGTTCCGTGCCGCCTGGCGGCCTGCATCGCCTCGGCGGCCAGGTCACGGGTGCTGGCGGACAGGGCACTGAACACGCCGCCGGTATGGAACCAGCGGGCCCCGCCGGCGCCGAAGATCCGGTCCCAGTCGACATCTCCCGGTTTCAGCTGCGATGCCGCGGAGTGCCCGCGGTCCGAGCAGCCGAGGGCTCCGCGCACGCCGAAGCCGCGCTCGGTGAAGTTGAGCGGGTTCCGGACGGCGCGGCCGACGCCGTCGTACTCCCGCCAGTCCAGGTGCGCCTGCTCGACGCCGCCTTGGTAGAGGAGATCCTCGATGAGGCGCCCGACCGGGTTGTCGGCCAGCGCCGAGACCAGCCCGGCTCGCAGGCCGAAACAGCGCTTCAAGCCGCGCGCCACGTTGTACTCGCCGCCCCCTTCGGAAACGGAGAAGGTCCGTGTCGTGGCCACACGCCCGTCGCCGGGGTCCAGGCGGAGCATCACCTCGCCCAGGGCGATCAGGTCGTACCGGCATTCGCGGGCGGGCCGGAGCTCGAGGATGCTCATGGCGCGGCGGCTCGCGTCGCCGCGGCGCGGCACCTGATCTCGTCGAAGCGCCCGGCGGCGACCAGGGCTTCGTCGCAGAGCCAGCTGCCGCCGCAGGCGATCACGGCGGGCAGCTCGAGGTACTCGCCGATGGTGCTGGCGCTGATGCCCCCGGTCGGGATGAACCGCAGGCCGGGATAGGGCGCCGAGACCGAGCGCAGGAAGGCGGGGCCGCCGAGGGACGACACCGGGAAGACCTTGAGCACCCGGCAGCCCAGGTCGGCGGCCCGGCCGATCTCCGTAGGCGTCGCCACCCCGGGGAAGAACGGCAGGCCGATCTCCCGTGTGGCGGCCACCACGGGCTCGCTGAGGCCGGGCGCGAGGGCGAACCGGGCGCCGGCCTGCGCGGCGGCGACGGCCTGCCCGGCGTCGGTCACGGTCCCGGCCCCGACCAGGAGCCCGGGAATCTGGCTCGCCAGCATGATGGCCTCATTGGCGCACGCGGTCCGGTACGTGATCTCGACGCACGAAACGCCTCCGTCCAGCAGGGCCCGGCAGGTGGCCTCGACCCTCCCCACGTCGGTGACGGTCAGGATCGGCAGCACCCGGACGGCGGCGAGCCACGCCACGATCTGCCGCTCCGTCGCCCGGCTGGCCTCGGGTAGCGGCACCTTGGGCGTCGCCATCACCGGGCCAGCCAGCCGCCGTCGACCGGCAGGACGGTCCCGTGCACGTAATCGGAGGCGCCGCCGGACAGGAAGATGATCGCGCCGACGAGATCGTCCGGGGTACCCCAGCGCCCGGCCGGGATCCGGGCCAGGATCCCGGCGGATCGATCGGGATCGTCCTGAAGCGGCTGCGTGTTATCGGTCCTGATGTAACCGGGGGCGACGGCGTTCACATTGATGCCCTGGCCGGCCCACTCGTTGGCGAAGGCCTTCATCAGCCCCAGCAGCCCGGTCTTGCTCGCGGTGTAACCAGGAACGTTGATGCCTCCCTGGAACGACAGCACGGAGGCGGTGAACACCACCTTCCCGGTGCCGCGGGCCAGCATCCCGCGGCCCAGTTCGCGGGTGAGCACGAACTGCGCGGACAGGTTCACTTCAAGCACCCGGTCCCACAGGTCGTCGGGATGCTCGGCGGCGGGCCTGCGGGCGATCGTGCCCGCGTTGTTGATCAGGATGTCCGGCGGCGGCCCCGCCCGGCCGAGATCGTCCGCCAGCTGGCAGACCGCGCCGCGATCGGAGAAGTCGCAGCGGTAGCCGGTGAACACGCGACCGCACGCGCGGACCGCCGCGCCGACGTCGCCGCCGTCCTCCTCGAGGGCGGCGCTCACGCCGACGATGTCCGCACCCGATGCGGCCAGTCCCAGCGCGGCGGCCCGGCCGATCCCGCGCCGGCACCCGGTCACGAGGGCTGTCTTGCCCGTGAGGTCAAACCAGCTGCCCGGCCCGATCATGCTCACGTCCGGCAATCCACGAGGATCTTCATGGCCGAGGGGTTGTGCTCGAGCTGTTCCAGTGCCGCCGGCATCCGCTGAAGCGGCTCGACGGACGTAATCAGGTCCGCTAGCGGCAGCCGGCCGCCGACCAGAAGATCGATCGCTTTCTGGTAGTCCTCAGGCTCGTAAACTCGCGTACCGAGTACCTCGAGCTCCTTGGCGAAGACGTCGAAGAGGTTGACCGGCGGCGGCGTGGAGAAGATCGCCACGACCACGATCCGGCTGCGCAAACCGGCCAGCCTGGTCATCGTCATGGCCCCGGCGGCGGAGCCGGAGACCTCGAAGACCACGTCGGCTCCGGCTCCGCCGGTGACGTCGTCCACGATCCGGGCCAGGTCGCTTTCGCCTGGATCGACGGCCTCGAGCCCGAGACCTTGCACGAAGACGCGGCGGCTGGCGTTGGTCTCGCTGACAATGACCCGGGCGCCTCGCGCGCGGGCCACCAGGCTGATCATGACCCCGATCGGGCCGCCGCCGATCACGGCGACCGTCTCCCCGGCGGCCACCCGAGCGCGGCGCACATCGTGGCAGGCGACGGCGAGGGGCTCAGTGAGCGCGGCGAGCTTGAGGTCGGTATCCGGCGGGAGCCGGTGGATCGTAAAGGCCGGGACGGTCCACGAACTCTGGAAAGCCCCGGGGGTATCGATGCCGAGGAACTTCAGGTCCCGGCAAATATGGCTGATGCCCTTGTCCGCTGCTGTCTCGCCCCGGCTGTCAAGCGGGCGGACGACCACCTTGTCACCCGCGGCGAGACCCTCTACCCCGGTTCCGATCTCGGCGATCGTCCCGGCCATCTCGTGTCCGATGACCTGCGGCGCTTTCACCCGGGTATCCATGGCGCCGCGCCCGATGTGCAGGTCTGTCCCGCAGAGCCCGCAGTAGGCGACGTCGAGCCTGACCTCGCCGCCGGCCGGCGGCCGGACCTCGCCCCGCCCGATGGTGAATCGCCCGGATCCCTGGTAGTACACGGCGGTCACAGCGCGCTCCTATCTGACCTAGCTGCCGTCCCGCGGCAGGAGGGAACCTCCAGGTGGTAGATCCGCTGCGCGTTCGAGCCGAGCAGGGCTTCGGCGTGGCCTGGCGCTAGGATCTGGACCGCCGTGCGGGTAGCGTCCCATACCCGGGCGTAATCTCCGTTCAGCAGTGCGACCGGCCAGTCGCTGCCACACATCAGCCGATCCGGCCCGAAGCTTTCGAGGGCCACCTCGACCGGCCGGCTCAAGTCCGCCGCGGACCAGCCTGCGTGGGCCACCGTCGTATTCAGCCCGGAGATCTTCGCCATCACGTTCTCGTGCCTGGCGACGTCCCTGAGCAGTGCTTCCCAGCGGGGCAACTCGCTCGTTCCGGTCGGCGGCTTCCCGAGGTGGTCGATGACGACGCGCAGCGCGGGGAAGCGCCTGGCCACCGCGGCGACGTCGTCGAAGTGGCGGGGGAAGACCACCGGGACCTCCAGGATGACGTCCCTCGCCTCGAGCAGCCCGAGGCTCTCGGTGACATCGCTGCGGGTCAGCCAGTGAGCGTCCGGCTCGTTGTGGACCAGGTGCCGGACGGCCCGGAACTTAGGCCTGGCCGCGAGCTCGTCCAGGCGCTCGCGTGCACGGCCCGGCCGGTCCAGGCAGAGCCAGGCGGTCACCGCCGCGATCCAGTCGTGGCGGTCTGCCTCGGCGAAGAGATAGTCCGTGTCAGAGTCGAGGCATGCTCCCTGCACGACGACGGCGGCGTCGATCCCTTCCTGCTCCAGGAGCGGCTTCAGGTCGCCAGGGCCGAACGGACGGGCGATGGCCGCGTGCTCCTGCGTCATCCACGGCTGCGGTGTGTGCCTGACGTCCCACAGATGAACATGGCTGTCAACCATCCCCCTCACGTCCGCACCTCACCGCGGGCAGGCGTAACGACGAGCGGCATGAGACGAACCCCATTTCGGTCGATGACGTCACGCCGTCGGGGGTGACCGGCGCGAGCTCCCTCGCCCCAGTCCGGCGAGGCCGCGTCCCCTGGTGTGACCTAGGTCCGAACTAACGTCCAGCGCTGCGCAGCTTAACCGATTGATCCGATCAATATCAAGATATCGCCCGGAATAGAGCCATGAACGAAGGCTATATGGTACTTATGATCCGACCTTTACCGGCCAGGAGTCCTGCTGGTCCAACTGGTCCGGCGGCGGTTCAGGACGACGGCGTGAGGAAGCCGACGGTCAGCAGGATGTTGGAGTAGAGGCGGTCGTCCCCGGTCGCCACGCAGATCGCCAGGTCAGGTTCCAGGCACGTAGCGTAGAAGTCCAGGCGACCCTGTGGGGTTCCAGAACTCGGCCGCCGGTCCTGAGCTGGGCTTCTATGCGGCTCGCTCGTATTCGTTGATGAGGCCGCCGAGGACAGGCCGGCGCTTGATCCGCTCCTGGGAAAGGTCCGCGACAGGGTGGTCGGGCCGGGGCGGGCGGAGCTGTCGGCTACGATGAGGTCGTCGGCCGTTGTAATGGGTCTCATACTCGGCCAGGATCGTCCGCAGGTGCCGTCAACGTGGGCCGCGTTCGCCGCGCTGGTAGAGCGCAACAACGGTATCCTTGGCGGCTGCTGGTGCATGGCCTTTGATCCGGCGCACCCGACGAGGTGCCCCGGATCAAGAGCCGGGCGGCGTACGAAAAAGGCCGGACGACCTCGCCAGACTGGCGAATCGGCGCTGCTATGCCCCGGCCCGGCGATGTCTATTGGGCCAGTAGATCCAGTCCCAGGTCAAGGGCCGCACTTGAATGGGTGAGAGCGCCGACGGCGACGAAATCTACGCCCGTCTCCGCTATGGCTCTGGCCGCCTCCAGCCGCAGTCCCCCGCTGGCCTCCAGCCGCACCGACGGGTACCGGGCGGCCATCGCCGCAGCCGCACGCAGATTGGCCAGCCCCATGTTGTCGAGCAAGATGAGTCCGGCGCTGGCCTCCAGGGCCTCACCGACCTGCGCCAGGCTGTCGCACTCCACCTCGAGCGGCAGCCCGGGTGCGGCGGCGCGTACGGCCCTGATCGCTGCTGCGATCCCGCCCGCCGCCGCGACGTGGTTGTCTTTTATCAGGGCGGCGTCGCCGAGTCCCATCCGGTGGTTCTGGCCGCCGCCGCACCGCACGGCGTACTTCTCGAGCTGGCGCAGCCCCGGTGTCGTCTTCCTGGTATCACGCACAGCGCATCCGGTGCCCGACAGAGCGTCAGCCCAGGCCCGCGTCGCGGTGGCGATGCCCGACAGGTGGGTGAGGAAGTTGAGCAGGGTTCGTTCGGCACCAAGAAGTTCTCGAAGGGGGGCACGGAGCCGCAGTACCTCGGTGCCTGCGCCGATCCGGTCGCCATCCGCGCGCAGCGGCTCGGCTGCCTCCGGTGCAATCCCGGCGGCATCGAGGACGGCGAGGACGACCGGAAGGCCGGCCAGCACGCCGGGCTCCCGGGCCACGACACCGGCCACGGCCCGCGTGCCCGGCGCGGCGGTCGCGGCCGAGGTGAGATCGGGGCCGTAACGCAGATCCTCATCGAGCGCGCCGCGGACCACCCGCTCTGTGTCCTCGGGCTCCAGGCCCGCGGCCAGGAGTCGTCCGGCTACCGTCGCGTTCAGGGTCATGCGCCGACCTCATCTTTTATCTGAACGGTGCCGACTGCCAACGGCCGGCCCTCGTCCACGCGCATGACCGCATGGCGCGCCCGCTGGTCCGCGATGGCTGGCGGCTCATCCCGCCACCGATGGCATCCGCGGCTCTCCGCGCGGGCCAGGGCGGCCACCGCGACCAGAATCGAGACCGCGTGCAGGTTGGTTGCCTCGACCGTGGCCAGGTCAAGTACTGCGCCTGCGGGGGGAGCCTCCGCCAGCGTCTGGCTGAGACGTTCCAGGTCTTCGTGGTCGCGTATCACCCCGGCGTGCCGTGACATGGCCGCGGCCAGGGCCGGCCGGACCGCGGGGTTCACTCCCGGGCCAGCGGGAGGCTGCCGCAGGCTGGCTGACGGCCCGGGCAGGTTCCGCCCGAGTAGCTCCCCGGCACGCCGTCCGGTGATCAGGGCCTCGGTCAGCGAATTGGAGGCGAGGCGGTTGGCGCCGTGCACGCCGGTGGACGCGGCTTCCCCGACGGCGTAGAGCCCGGCGACCGAGGTCTGCCCGGCCATGTCGGCCCGGATACCGCCGCAGGCGTAGTGCGCGCCGGGCACGACTGGGATCGGCTCGGTCGCCGGATCGATCCCCCGCGCCCGGCACAGAGCGGTCACCGTAGGGAAATCTCGCTCAAGCACGGCCTGGCCCAGTATGGTGGCGTCCAGCCACAGGTGATCGGCTGGGCTGTCCCCGCCTGCCATCCGCTGGTGCATGGCCGACGACACCACATCCCTGGGGGCCAGGTCGCCGAGCGGATGAACACCGGCCATAACGGACCGGCCCGTCGCGTCCACCAGTACGGCGCCGGCCCCGCGCAGGGCCTCGGTGATCAGAGGGCACTGGCCGCGGGCCGTTTCGCGCCACAGCACCGTCGGGTGGAATTGCACGAATTCCACGTCCCGCAGCTCCGCGCCGGCGCGGGCGGCCAGCGCCAGCCCGTCGCCGGTCAGCCCGGCCGGGTTGGTGGTCGTCGCGTAGGCCTGCCCGAAGCCGCCGGTGGCCAGGACGACCGCCCGCGCCCGCACCGCGCCTACCCGCAGCGTCCCGTCGCCGTTTTGCATCCCGGCCAGCACCCCGCCCACCGAGCCGCGGTCGCCGGTCAGGGCGTCCAGGACCACGCAGCGGGTGAGGACGTGGACTCCGCTGGCCGCGACGGCGTCGCGGAGCACGCGGTGGACCTCCGCGCCGATCGCGTCGCCCCCGGCGGTCACGATTCGCTTGCGGCTGTGCCCGCCCTCCAGGTGGAGCGATTTTCGATCCAGCCGGGCACCACGCCTGGCCAGCCGGGCGATCTCGCCCCGGGCCCCGGATACCAGCGTGGCCACGGCGGCCGGATCGCACAGGCCAGCGCCCGCCTCGAGCGTGTCCCGCTGATGCAGCTCCGGATCGTCCCCGGGGCCGATCGCGGCCGCCAGGCCGCCCTGGGCCAGCGGCGTCGCGCCGCCGCCGAT
>ODAK010002705.1_pt1 | contig 18590 bp, 18 predicted proteins | sample 1539591 | NCBI WGS metagenome assembly ODAK01 (sample SAMEA3539303, study PRJEB22396) | soil metagenome | biome: tundra; feature: field; material: soil | place: USA | collected 2010-05 | depth 0.15 m | reverse complement strand
GCGGCGCGAGGTTCGCGCGCACTGGCGGGCTCCCCTCGGTTCGTTGTTCAGCTGCCCCACGTCATGAGCTTATGGCGTCGCCGGACGATGACACCTGCCACGGGAACGAACGGTGCCAGATGCGCGCGCCGAAAATCTCCACGGCTGTGCCCATGCCCGGACCGCGCTGGCCGCCAGGGCCATTGTAATACGTTACGTAACGGAGAATAGAGCATGCCCAGAGGCCGTAAACCAGAGGGCGAATACGCCCTGAGCAACGCTGAGCGCCAGGCTCGCCATCGCGCCAGGCTGCAGGCACACCAGCCAAGGGTTGTGGTCAAACGCCGCAAACCGGTGGACCGCCGGAGCCGGCCCCAACGCTGGGACGACGCCCTCGCCGAAATGCTCGCGGTCCAGGCCGAATGTGCCGCATGGTTCGATGCGCTGCCCGAGAGCCTCCGCGACAGCGCCACCGCGGTGGCGCTGCAGGCGATCGTCGATCTCGACCTCGATGCTCTCGCAGAGGTCGAGCCGCCTCGCGGCTATGGCCGTGATTAAAGGAATGGACCGGGGACCGTTCGGCCGCATCGGTAACAAATCCTGTGCTCTCGTCAAAAACCGCTTGACAGCGGAAACCCCATACAAGGCCCAACCACGTAAAACTGCACGGTAGCATTGCACGCAATATCGAGGGGCGGCACCAATGCCGTTACACCCTTGGGTCTAGCGAGCACGGTCAGCGGTCCTTGCGTGTATTGGACGCAAAGTCATCCCCGGCGTTAGACCCCCGGTTTGCTGCGTGCAATACGGCGTCTCAATAACCGATATCGCGTCCATTTCATCTTGCACGCCATGATTGTACGCAATAAACAGGCAGTTCATGCTGCCGCCGAATTGGAAATGTGACCATGTAGCCTAAATAGGAAATATAGCTCTTAAAGAGCAGCTCTTAACGTGCGGTTTCGCACGGGTGGGCCTTCCGACCCTTTCTTACTTTCTTCCCTTGCGTGAGATGGGGTAATCGGTCGCCGGCCGCTCTCCCCCCGCTAGGCTCGCAACCGACCATCAGTGGAACGCCAGGACACGCCCGGCTGTCAGATCAGAAAGGGGAGTCGTCGGGGTCGCGCTTTTCCCATCGATGCCGATAGACTTTGTCCCGTGAGCTCCTGACTCGGATTTCCCAAGCATCGCGGGTGGCATACCCTGAGTACCCCGATTCGTAAATACAGTGACGTATTCCGGAACCGTATCTTCCGACGTGGCGCTACACTCCCCTGTTAGGACGCTGCCTTTACGCACGGGAACCTTATTTGTCGCGCACAAACCATGTCACCGTATTTATGAAACGGAGTACTGAGCCAGCCAAAGCCTGTCAACGTCTTGCAAGATCCCAACAAAATAGGCAAGCTCCCCCACAGAACGCTGACCAAATGGGAAATGTCGGCCAATCAGATCAAGTGGAGGTACCGATGTCAGATGGGGCTATAGCCAGCACGACATGTGGCAATGGCACCGTGGACCTCAGACCACGGTCGAAGGCAATAGATTTGGTGAAACATCTAGCGTTTTCTGTCAGTTTACTTCTTGGTACTTCGGCAATCGTGCCTTCCGCGAGTGCGCAATCGACGACGACGCTCAATTACGTCCAACCGCTGGCTCCGGCTGCGATCCGCGATGTCCAGCAGCGCTTGCGGCAGGCGGGTGCTTTTAACGGGAATGTAGATGGGATTTGGGGCGCTGATAGCCGCGTATCCTTGCGGCGCTTCCAGCAAACTCACAGCCTGCAGGTAACCGGTGAGCTGAACCAGGCCACCGCCGCGACGCTTGGGCTCCAATGGTCTGATCTGTCTGTCGGGCCGACGCTGCCCGCCGCAGTGCCGGTTCCCCTGCCCGCATCTGACCTCACATTGCACCCGGAGGTGGTGCGCGTGATCCAAGGACGTTTAGGACAACTGGGGTTCTATAGCGGAGCCGTCGATGGCCTCTGGGGACCGAACATGCAAGCCGCAATTGAACGCTTCCAACAGGGGCGAGGATTGCAGGCGACCGGACAGCTCAACCCGGCCACGATCACCGCCATGGGTCTTGATCCCAACAACCTTTCGGCTCCGGCACGGTAAGGTGGCCGGGCGCTGGCTTTATTAAACTTGAACGTGACCGCCTTGATGACGTGGACGTAGATTGTTTTGAGATCGATGCGCAGCGTCGCGGCGTGAGCATCGTCCGGCCAGTTTCCCTGTGGATTGGGCAGCCTGATCATTTCCTCGGCCAGCTTGGCCTTGTCGTAACCTCCGTGCCAAAAGTGCCGATCTGGAAACCTTGTTATTTCAATGCGTTGCGGCTGACCTGGCGGGACCGCCGCGAAACTGGGGGTGCCCGGACGAGTTGGGTATTTTTGCGCCTTTTCTCGGACCAGGGGTGGACGCGTGGCGTGGATTTTGAGGTTGGTGAAAACCGGCGCCGAGGGCGAGGGTGCGTTCACGGACATCATGGAGATCAGGAAGCCCGATGATCTCGGCGCTATCGCCAATCTGGGGTTGACCCTGTCTGAAGCGAAGCTGCTGCTGGCGCGTGTTCAGTAGGAGATCGCCACCGCGCAAGCGAGGGACCACGCGGTCAGGCGGCCGGATTGCCCGCGCTGCGATGGTGTTTGCCGGGTGAAGGATTACCGAGACCATGCGGTCGCGACGCTTTTCGGTCAGGTCACGATGAGGCTGCCCCGCTTTCGCTGTGCCGGGTGTGGCGGGACCGAGGTTGGCATTGGCTGGCCATCGCATTGCCGGTCGACCCGGTCGACACCGGAACTGGACCGGCTTCGGGCGCATCTCTCCGCCCTTATGACCTACCGGGTGGCCGCTGGCCTGCTGGAGCAGATGTTTCCGGTCGACGCCGGAAAGGGCCCTGAGACGTTGCGCCGCCATACCCTGAGGGCTGGCGAAGCGCTCGCGGATTGTGCCGCGGCCAGGCCGGAAACGGCGGCGCCTGCGATCGCTGTCACTCTGGACTCCACCTTCATCCGGAGCTGCGAGGATGGAGAACGCCACCTGGAGGTGCGGGTTGGCAATCTCGAAACGAAATCCGGTGGCCGTCAGGTTTTCGGTGCCGTCGCCAGATCCGGCACCGACATCAAAGTGCCGATCCACCGGAACCTCGAGGCCGTCGGACGAACGGACAGCAGCGCGTTGACTGCCTTCACCGATGGTTGTCCTGGACTTCGGCGCATTCTCGCCGACGCTGGTGTCGCCGAACCGCCGATTCTTGACTGGTTCCACATCGGAATGAGACTTCAACATCTGACGCAAATCACCAGCGCGCTGGCGACCGACGATCCGGCGCGAGTGTCCGCTATGACATAGGCCCGAATCTGCTCCTCGGTGAGGTCCGGCAGGTTGGATCACCGGCACCTCGGCCATCCCCAGCAATTTGGCGGCCTCGGCCCGGCCATTGGCCGGCGATGATCGTGTTTCCACCATCGAGGAGGATCGGGTTGGTGAAACCGAAGACGCGGATGCTCTCGGCAACCTGCCGGATCTGCTTTTTCGTGTGGATTCGGGCGTTGTGGGGCCGGGGTGTCAGAGACCCGGGTGGGCGGTACTCCACCCGTAGCTGGCGGTCGCCGCGACCGGCCACCGCCAAATTATCGAAGGAAAATTGGTCAACATCATAAGCTCCTGGAACGGAGCCGTGCCTAGAGGGTGACGGCTCCACGACGGCGAAACCGCACCTGCCGACCACGGGGACAGCAGAACACGGACCCATCGGGCGTCACGCCCTCACTATGATGCTACCCCTCCCCGTATCGGATCACCCTACCGGCATCACGCCAGCCGAAGAGGCTCACATCAGGCGAATAACTTATGTCATAGACCCTCTATGATTGCAATACTCAGAACAGAACAACCCATCAGGCCGTCCCGTTCGTATCAGGTAACCAGAGGGCCAGAAAGGAGCCGGGCATCACTCATCCCCTCGGCCCGGAGGTGGCGCGACCTGTTCCGCCCGACAATTCCCTGATCGCGCCCTTTTGTTTCCCTGCAACTGCCCATTTAATTCCCTGATGACAGGACGCAGGGAATTCGAAAAAAATCCCCTGGATAACTGGATCTTTTTGCGGGCGACCCCGGTCTGAGTGGCCATATCCGGGCCTTTTCCCTGTTTTTTCCCTGTTTCGCAGGGAATTGCGCCAGAGACGAGTTCGCACCGGACTGTGTCGTCAGCCAGCTAATCTGCTGATTTTACAATGCATCATCTTGGGATGTGGTTCACCCCGGCCGGGATTGGGCTCTGGCTGGGATCCTTGAGAACTCTCTCGACCCCTTGGTCATTGCAGAACGCATTCAGAATACCGTGGAACGAGTGCCACCCAGGAAGGATCACGCAGCTCAGGTTGAGGAAATGCTGGCCACGTTCAGGCAGGATGACCACCGGAAGGAAGCGCAACCCCTGCTCCCTCCGGTCGGTGAAGATGTACCTGGTCCAGATCCGGACGAAGCCGGCGACGAAGTCGAATGCTTGACATCCCGTCGCAATCCGATCGCGTTTTTTTCTCAATTCGGGCTTGAGGTGTTGAGTCGCGAACGGAGGGAGGCCGTACAGGTCGCGAGGAACGCCTGCTGCCCCCACTCCACCACACCGGAAACACCTTCATCAACACTGGCAACCTCACCTCTCGATTGCCGACCATCCAGGATCACCTCTACGATCTCTGGCGCCAGCAGTATCAACCTCAGCACCCGGCTGACGTAGGACTCGTTGATCTTCTCCGCCGCCGCCAGTTGGTTGATTGACCCGTAGCGCCCGCCGTCCATCATCCGCTTCCAGCGGAACGCCCGCGCCAGCGCCTTCACCAGTGCCGGATCGCCACGCGTGGGCGACAGCGTCCGCCCCTCCGGTCCGAACAGCAACCCGCGAAGCAGCGCCGATGTCTGGGCACGCGACCGCGCCGCGTGAGAACGTGGGCTTTCGCGCAACAGGTCATGCACCCGGTCCCAGACATCGCGCAGCACGATGGCGGCATGCTCGCCGGGGTAGGACTGCCCTTTGTGCACGGCCTCGCCGAGATAGACCCGGTTGGTCAGCAGCGTGTACACCGCCCCCTTGTCGAAGGGCCGCCCGGTCCTGGTGACCTCCTGAAGCGTTTTGGCATGAACGTGGAACTCGCGGCCTCCGATTGGGGCACGGTGACGAAGCGCCGCACCAGCCGCGAGCCGAACAGCTGACCGAGGAATGGCTGCTGGCCACCGATGACACGGCCCGCGAAGCGCTGATGGACGCGATCCAGGCCCAGGCGTTCCGGGAGGTCCCGACGGTGCCGCTGGGGCAGTTTCAACTGTACTACGCGTATCGTAAGAACATCACCGGTGTCGTGGAGGCATTCGGCGCGCTGATGTGAAACATCAGGTGCGTGTGATGGGATCGGAGGATACGCTCGCTGACCGCGCGATAACGGCCGCGCGCCGCCGGGACATGCGGCCCAGGCCAAACGAAAGGGAACACCCGCCATGATGATCGCGGACGCGCAAATCCATCTCTGGGCCAAGGGAAAACCATCCGCCCACCATCGTCAGACGCCCTATTTGAAGGAGGAAGCGCTGGCGGACATGGATGCCGCCGGCATCGACCGGGCGGTGATCCACCCGGTCATGTGGGATCCTGACTCCAACGAGCTGGCTGTCGAGGCCGCGCGCGCCCACCCGGACCGCTTCGCGATCATGGGCTGGATCTATCTGGATCAGCCGGAACAGCGTGCTTTGCTGGAAACCTGGAAAAGCCGGCCGGGGATGAAGGGACTGCGTTTCTATTTCTCCGACCCGCGGTCGCGGTCCTGGCCGCATGACGGTACCCTGGACTGGCTATGGCCCGTGGCCGAGCGACTGGGCATCCCGGTATCCCTCGCCGCCGCCGCGTTCCTGCCGAAGGTCGGAGAGATCGCCGAACGGCACCCCGGATTGAGAATCAGCATCGACCACATGGCGGTGCCGCCCGCGACGGAGGGAGCCGAGGCGGCCTGGCGCAACCTGCCGCAACTGCTGGCGCTGGCGAAACACCCGAACGTGGCGGTGAAGGCGACCGGCCAGCCCGGTTATGTCCGGGATCCGTACCCGTTCCCAAGCATCCACGACGCGCTGCACCGGGTGTTCGACGCGTTCGGGCCGCGGCGCATGTTCTGGGGCACCGACATCACCCGCATGCACTGCACCTGGCGGCAATGCGTGACCCTGTTCACCGAGGAACTACCCTGGTTGAAAGGCGCCGACCTGGACCTGGTGATGGGCCAGGCCTTCTGCGATTGGATCGGCTGGGACGCCGCCGCCCGGCAAGCGATGCCGGGAGGCGCCTTCGCGAAGACCTGACACGCGCCGGCCGGCGCGCCGCTACCGGAACACGAATTCCTGGTAGCCGCCTTTGGCGACTTCGTCGGTCTTCCGCCGAAAATGCACGCCATTGCCGTTGTAACCCAGTACGCGGCGCACGCTTCGGCCCTCCACGTTACGGTTCACGCCGGTCTGCCACGAATCGACCTTGGAGGAGAGCAACGGTTCGGCCGCCTTGATCACGGTCCGCGTCCACTCCCGCACCTGCTCCGGCCGGGTTTCCACATGCGTGTAGTTGTGCTCCCGCATGAACCGCAGCATGCCGGTCTGAAATTCCACACTGTGTTCGATGGCCTGCGGGATATTGCCGCGCGCGGTGTGCGGGCCCAGTACCATCAGCATGTTGGGGAAGCCCTCGGCGAGCATGCCGAGGAAGGTGCGCGGGCTTTCGGCCCAGGCATCCTTCAGCCCTATGCCGTTCGTGCCGCGGATGTCGATGCGGTCGAACGCGCCGGTCACGCCGTCGAAGCCGGTGGCGTAGATCAGGATGTCGAATTCGTGTTCCTGCCTGGCCGTCTTGACGCCCTTCGGCGTGATGCACTCGATCGGCTCGTCATTGATGACATCGACCAATGTCACGTTGTCGCGGTTGTAGGCTTCGAAATAACCACTCTCCAGCGGCACGCGGCGGGCGCCGAAGCCGTGGTCTTTCGGGATCAGCTGCTCCGCCACCTTCGGGTCCTTCACGCGCTGGCGGATCTTTTTGGCGATGAATTCGCTGATGGCGGCGTTGGCCTTCTCGTCGGTCAGGATGTCGCGGAAATTGCCCATCCAAATGCCGAATCCGGGCTCGGCGTACAGCTTCTCCCAGAACGCCTCGCGCTCCTCCGGCGGCACGTCCAGGGTCTTGCGGGGGTCGGCCTCGTGGATGAACCAGCTCGGTGTCCTGGCGCAGTGGGCGTAAATCTCGTCGTAACGGGACTTGATCTGTTCCATCTCCTCCTTGCTGATCCTGGAATTGTGCAAGGGCGCGGCCCAGTTCGGCCGGCGCTGGAAGACGGTGAGGTGCTTCGCCTGTTTGGCGATCTCGGGAATCGCCTGAATGGCGGTCGCCCCGGTGCCGATGATGCCGACGCGCTTGCCGGTGAAATCGACCGGCGTGTGCGGCCAGCGCGCCGGGTGGTAGGCCGGGCCCTTGAAACTGTCCCGGCCCGGAATGGCGGGCAGGGTGTAGGCGGAGAGGATGCCGATGGCGGTGAACAGGAACCGCGACTTCGCCCGCTGGCCGCTTTCCAGGGTCACGGTCCACTGATTCGCCGCATCATCCCAATGTGCGGCCGTGACCGTGCCGCGGAACTGCATGTCCCGGCGCAGATCGAACTTGTCGGCGACATGGTTCAGGTATTCCAGCGTGTCGGGCTGGGGGGAGAAATGCTCCTTCCAGTCCCATTCCCGCATCAGCTCCTTGGAAAACGAATAGCCGTAGGTCCAGCTTTCCGAATCGAAGCGGGCGCCGGGGTAGCGGTTCCAGTACCAGGTGCCACCGACATTCGTACCGGCTTCGAAGACCCGCGCCGTCATGCCCAGTTCGCGTAGGCGGTAAAGCATGAAAATGCCGGAAATCCCGGCGCCGATGACGATCGCGTCGTATTCCGCGACCTGATCCTGGCCTGGGCGTTCCGCCAGGACGTGCGTATCTGGCATGATGTGTTTCCCCTCTTTGAGGCGCACGGCCAAAATCCGCGGCGCTTCCCGTCAATCAGCCGGTATTTCCTCAATGAGCCGCCGGCCGTTCCATCGTCGTTGAAAGCTACCGCTTCCACGGGATATGCCGCAAGGTTTGGGAGGCCAGGTTTGGGAGGCCGCCAGAGTGTGAATGGCCCCCAGATACGACCTTGTTGGATTGCCACCTACCTCGTTGACCGCGCGAAAGTTCGTCCATTTTGTTTCGTCATATGGTCGGATTTAAGATTTACTCCTTCTGGCAGCTACAAATCGTCGCAACGCGACACGCGTCGGTTTCCGCGCGAGGGGGTGACCCCGCGATTATGAGTTCCGTTCAGGTTGATCCATGGCGGTCAGGTTGCTTGGCCCATTCCACCGGGAAGCCCTTCAGCATGGCCGGCAGCGTCATCTCCGGGGCTTGCCGCCCATCCAGGATCGCCTCGACAATATCCGGCGCCAACAGCGTCAGCCGCGGCACCCGACTGACATAGGATTTGTTGATCTTCGCCTTCGCCGCGATTTCCTTGATCGTCGCGACGGCGCCGGTTTCCAGCATCCGCCGCCAGCGGAACGCGCGGGCGAGCGCCTTGATCATGGTGCTGTCGATCCGGGCGCGCGGCAGCGCCCACGACGGGACACCGTCAGGCGCGATTAACTGTTTCCGCCCGCCGCGCTCGCGGAAAGTCATCGGCACGCGGACGGTGACGCTATCGTGGGAACCGATGCCGGACATCAGGCGGCCTCGCGCGTTTCTGGCCGCGTGGCCCGAAGATCGGCGACGACGCGTGCCAGCCCCGCCGTGCGCGGCCGGATGGCGATTCCATCGGTGCCGACGTCGACCCGTTCGACCAGGAGATGGACGATCCGCGCCTGTTCGGCCGAGAAGAGTTCGTCCCATAGCGGGTCGAGGCCTTCCAGCGCGTCGCGCACCTCCGCCTCGGTCAGCCCGTCGATCTCCGGCCGCGCCGACCGCCACGTGCCAATGATAACCTTCCACGAACGCCCGCGATTATGCAGCCTGCCGCACGAGTGCGGCATTTACGCGCGCCGGGGTGAACGGCGCTGTGCGCAGTCTCACGCCCGTCGCGTCGTCATCCGCGCGCGGCCTGGACCTCACGGTCTCGAACGGCATTCCCGGCGACAGCGCGAAGCCTGAAGCGCTGGATCTTGCCGGTGGCCGTCTTCGGCAATTCCGGGACAAAATGGAACCACCGCGGATATTTGTAGGCGGCGAGCTTCGCCTTGCAGTGCAGGACAAGCTCACGCTGCATCCCGGCCAGGTCGGTGCATTCCTGTTTCAGCACGACCCACGCTTCGGGCTTGACCAGCCCGTTTGCATCGGCCCGCCCCACCACCGCGGCCTCAAGCACTTCGGGGTGCTCGCCAAGCCTCGCCTCGATCTCGATTGGCGAGCACCAGATGCCGCCGACCTTGAGCATGTCATCGTTGCGCCCGCGGTAAACGTAATAACCGTCGTCGTCCCGCAGGAAGGTATCGCCGGTGAGAAGCCAGCCGTCGACCATGGTACGGCGGGTGCGCTCAGGATTGTTCCAGTAGTATTTCGCCGTGGAGTCACCGCGGATGACGAGCTGCCCGCTTTCGCCCTGCCGCACCGGCTCGCCGTTTTCGCCAATGATCCTGGCCTCATAGCCGGGAACGACGCGTCCGCTGGTGCCGGGCCTCAGGTCATCGGCGCGGTTGGAGATGAAGTTGTGGAGCGCCTCGGTCGAGCCAATACCGTCGAGGATCACGGTGCCGGTGAGCGCCTGCCACTTTCGCAGGATGTGGGCGGGCAGCGGCTCGCCACCCGAAACGCACAGACGAAGCGAGGAGAGATCGGGTTTTGACGTCTCAAGCGCCAGGAGTTGCGAGGCGTAAAGCGTCGGCACACCGAAATAGAGCGATGGCCGGAACCGCTCGATCGTCGCGAAGGTCGATCGCGGCGTCGGCCGGTCCGCCAGCAACACGCTCGTCGCGCCAACCCAAAGCGGGAAAGTCATGGCATTGCCGAGACCATAGGCGAAAAACAGCCTGGCCGCCGAAAAACAAACATCGCCGGAACAAACCCCGAGCGTTTCGACCCCAGAGAACTGGCTCGTTACCACCATGTCGCGGTGGCGATGAACGGCGCCTTTGGGGCGCCCGGTAGAGCCGGAGGAGTATAGCCAGAAGCAGTCGTCGACGGCGCTCGCGGGAGCGGCCGAGAGCGTATCGGGCGCTTCCCCGAGAAGGGCTCGCAAACTGGACCCATCGCCCTCCACGCGCATCACATGGATGGGGCGGTATGCCGCGGCGGCAACCGCCGCCTCGACCTCGTCCGCGAATTCCGGCGAGTAAACGACGGCGCCACAGCCGGAATCCTCAATGATGAATTTGTAGTCGCTGGCGCGCAGAAGCGTGTTGAGCGGCACAGGCAGGATGCCGGCCTTGATGGCGCCCCAGAACAGGTAAAAGAACTCCGGGCAGTCCTTGACCACCATCAGCAGCCGCGCCCCCTGGGCCAGACCCAACCGGAGCAGCGCGTTGCCGCAGCGCGCGACGCGATCGGCGAGCATGGCGTAGGTGACGTCCCCACCGTCGTGGCGGATGCCGACCTTGCCGCCTCTCCCTTCCTCAACGTGACGATCGACGAACGGCACGGCGACGTTGAAGCGGCGGGCAAAGTTGAGCGTGGTTGGATGGGCCGTCTGGTCGGCGATGACGGTATTGTCCCGCATGTGCCATCTCCAGCGCCATCCTGGTGGCGCGCGGTTGGTGGAACCGGGCAACTCCCCAATCATCTATAACGGTACTGATTTGCTCATTTACACTGAACCCGGACGGGACCACGTTGTCAAGCGGTTCGCCAGGGCGCCTTCTACCCGTTATCCCCCTCTCCCCATCATCCCGGGTCGAGCCCGGGGATGACGGGGAGAGCGAGCCAGGGGATGCCAGGGAGAGGGGCTCTGGAACGCCGCGAACCGCCGGCGCCGTGACAGCGTGCGACGTTTCGAAGCGAGAGGAGCAATCAGGATGGCCGCCACGGCCGACGCCGATGAGGCGCTACGCATCAGGCCGGCCGTGGCCGCCGACGTTCCGGCGGTCATCGCGCTTGACGAAGAAGTCACCGTCCTCGCCAAGCCGGCCTATTGGCACGACATGTTCGAACGCTATGGTGCGCGGGGGCGCCGGGCGCGGTTCTTTCTGGTGGCGGAGCGTCTGGATCGCCTGAAAGGCTTCGTCATCGGCGAAACCCGCGCCTGGGAATTCGGTTCGCCGCCCTGTGGCTGGATCTTCGCGATCCAGGTCCGTCCGAAGGGCCGCCTCAAAGGCGTGGGGACCCAACTGTTCAATGCGATCTGCGACCGCTTCCGCGAGACCGGCGTCGTTAATGTCCGCACGATGCTGGCGCTCGACAATATCACAATCCTGTCTTTCTTCCGGAGCCAGGGCATGATGGCGGGTCCCTTCATTGAACTTGAAACCACGCTCGAATCATCAGCGGACCGAACATGAAGCTACAGAAGGCCACCTGCTTCGCGCTGTTCGCCGTGCTCGAACTGGCGGCCGATCCGGCGCGCCAGCTCTCGGCTGCGGAAATCGCCGAAAAGTACGACATTTCGCAGCACCATCTGGCGAAGGTGCTGCGCGATCTCGCGCGCGCCGGGATTGTCGAGTCGGCCCGCGGAGTCGGGGGTGGCTACCGTTTCGCCGGCAATCCGAAACGCCTGACCATGATGGACGTGATCGAACTATTCGAGCCGATCAGGCCGGACCGAGCGGATGGCGACGATCCGCGCCCAAACACCGATATTGGGCGCGCGCTACGCACGGTGCTGAACGAGATCGACGAACACGCCCAGGCCACGTGGCGATCCATCAGCGTTTCGACCATGCTGAAGATCGTCCGTCAGCGGCCCGTGGCCGTGGCGCGCGATCAGACAAAGACATAGTGCATTTCCAGCCTGCACGGTCAGGCTGGAAATGCACTATGCCTCGGCGAACAGTCGCGCGGCGAGGCGGCAGGCGAGTGCGGACGCGACCCGGCGTCGGTAGTGGGCCGGAATGATCGTTGTTCGCATCGGTGCCGCTTGTTTCTGTACGAGCCTGTCTATCTGTCGTAGCGCACTGGCGTCGAGCGGACGTCCGATCAGTGCTTCGCAATCGGAAACCAGCAACGGGCGCGAATTCGTGCCGGTCAGGGCGATGCGCAACACGGTCAGCATACCGTCCGCTTGCCGTAACGATACCGCGACCCCGGCCAGGGGAAAGTCGATGGCGCCGCGGAAGCGTGCCTTCTCGTATCCGGCCAGCAACCCAGGCTCCACCGGCAGCCGGACCGAGAGCAGCACTTCATCGGCGCCGAGCGCGAGATGCGCGGCGCCGTCCTCGCGGAAGAGTTCGTCCAGCGCGATCCAGCGCGTGCCGCCGTCGCCGGCCAGTTCGACCGATGCGCCGAGCACCAGAAGGACCGGCGCGATATCGCCGCTGTAGGCGGCATGGCAACGGTTTCCCGTCGGCGCCACGTGGCAGACCGTGCCGCGATGCTTCAGGCAGAATTCGTTGCTTTTCCGCCACCATTCGCTTTCGTTGTAGAACACGCAGCGCGTATCCAGGCAGAGATTGCCGCCGATCGTGGCGCTGGTCCGGTGCGCCGGGCCGGCGACGGTGGCGGCGGCATCGGCCAGGGCCGGGAAGCGGCACCGGATGAGAGGGTCCTCAATCAGACGCGCCAGCGTCACGCCGGCGCCGATGCGGATGCCGTCCGGCTCGGCCGCGATATCCCGCATGCCGGGCAACCCGGTGATGTCGACCAGCGCAGTGGGACCGCCAATACCGCGGCGCAGGTTGGCGATGAGATCGGTGCCGCCGGCAAGCAGGCGGCAGTCCAAATGGCCGCGACGCGCGGCGGCGACGTCGCTGACGCTCGCGGCGCGGATCAGTTCGAAGGACGGCAGTTCGCTCATGCGACGGTTTCCCGCGCCGCGGCGATCCGGCGCTCGCGCCGCTTTCGTGCCAATGCCTCAAGAATGCGGTCCGGCGTGATCGGCAGTTCGGTCATGCGCAGTCCGATGGCGTCGGCCACGGCGTTGGTCACCGCCGGCAGGAAGCCGGCCAGCGATCCCTCGCTCGCCTCCTTGGCGCCGAAGGGACCGTTGGGATCGAGGCATTCGACGATATGCACCTCGATCGGCGGCGATTCCACGATCGTCGGTATGGGATACCCCAGCAGGCTGGCATGCAGCGGCAGCCCATCCTCGTATCGCGTTTCCTCCCCCAACGCCTGGGCCATCCCCATCCAAACGGAGCCCTGCACCTGGCCCTCGACCGCGAGCGGGTTGATCGCGCGCCCGCAATCGTGCGCGACCCACACTTTCTCGACGCGGACCATGCCGGTGTCAGGATCGATCTCGACCTCGACGACCTGCGCGGCATAGCTAAATGCCATGGTAGCGCCCACGGCGCCGCCGCGATGCTTGCCGCCCTGGTATTCGATGGGCACCGTGAAGGTCCCCTTCACGGTGATGCTGCCACCCTCCGCGAGCGCGGCCGCCGCGACCTCGCGGAACGTGAGTCCAGGGCCTTCCGCGCCGCTGACACGAAACCGCTCCCCGACACGCTCGATCAGGTCCGCACGGCTCGCGAGCCGGCGCGCCGCGGCCGCGAGAAGGAGGTCGCGCAGCTTCTCCGCGGCGTCGATCGCGGCGTTGCCGACCATGAAGGTAACGCGCGAGGAGTACGAGCCATTGTCCTTCGGCGTCACCGCGCTGTCGGCGGAGATGACACGCAACCGGCCGAGATCGACCCCCACGATTTCGGCCACGGTCTGAACGAGGACGGTGGACGAACCCTGGCCGATATCGGCGGCCCCGCTCAGGATGGTGATGCCGCCATCGAAGTCGAGCCGAAGCTCCACCACCGCGTGCGGCTCGCCGGTGCGGTGGATCGGCGACGCGGCGCCGCTGACGTAATGCGAGCACGCCATGCCCAGACCGCGCCCAGGGGGCAGGCGGCCCTTGCGTTGCCGCCAACCGCTCGCGTTTTGCACGCGGTCGAGGCACTCGGGCAGGCCGTACGAATTGACGACGATGCCATTGGCCGTTTTGGTTGGCGTCGTGAGCAGATTGGCGCGGCGAACGGCGAAGGGGTCGAGGCCAAGTTCGGCGGCCATGGTGTCGAGTAGCGATTCGAAAGCATGCCGCGCATCGACCGAACCGTGCCCGCGCATCGCGCCGCAGGGCGGCGTGTTGGTGAAGACGCGGCAGCCGTCGTATTTCACCGCCGGAATGTCATAGATGCCGTGCAACAGCGCGCCGCCGTAGAGAATAGTGACAATACCGTAACTTGAATAAGCGCCGCCGCGCTGAACCGTGTCGCAGGCCGCGGCTGTCAGGCGTCCGTCGCGTGTCATGCCGAGTTTTAAATGGATGCCGGTCTCGGGCCGGCCTCGATGGGTCAGGAACGTCTCCTCGCGCGAAAGATTGAGCCGCACCGTGCCGCGTGCCGCGCGTGCCAGCAGCGCGGCGATGATCTCGAAGTTGAGCGGTTCGACGCGAGCACCGAAGCCGCCGCCGATGAAGGGCTTCACCACGCGGATCCGCGATTCCTCGATATCCAGGCAGTGCGCGAGCATGAGGTGAACGTAGTACGGCACTTGCGTGACGCTGTGCAGCGTCAGCCGCTCCCGTTCGGCGTCGTACTCGGCCAGCGCCGCGTGCGGCTCGATCTGCCCATGCGCCACCTCGGCATAGCGGAAGCGCGCCTCGCGCACGAGATCGGCACAGGCGAATCCGGCGGCGGTGTCGCCGAACTCGTCATGCACCTCGCGCAACACATTGCCAGCGCGTTTGTCGTGCAATCGCACCGCGTCCGGCGCGCGCGCCGCGGCGGCCGAATAATACGCGGGCAATTCACGGACCTTCAATTGGATCAGCGCCAGCGCTCGTTCGGCGGTCTCTTCGTCAACGGCGGCGACGGCGGCCACCGGCTCGCCGCGGTAGCGCAGGCGTTCGCGTGCCAACGGGTATTCGTCCATGGTGATCGGCAGCACGCCGAAGGTCTTGTCGCAATCGGCGCCCGTGATGACGGCAATGACCCCCGGCAGCGCCCGTGCGGCGTCCGTTTCGACACCGAGCAGTTCGGCATGGGAATACGGGCTGCGCAGGATGCGGCCCACCAGCGCATGCGCCGGAAGGTCGGCGGTGTAGATCGCGCGTCCCGATACTTTCTCGATGCCGTCGATAAGCGGCAGCCGGCGCCCGACGGCGGGCTCGCGTTGCCCGGTCATGACGCGTTCTCCGCTGCTGCCTGAACCGACTCGATGATCTTGATATAGCCGGTGCAGCGGCACAGATTGCCGGCGAGGGCCGCGCGAATTTGTGCCTCATCCGGACTGGGAGTTCGGCGGAGCAAGGCCTCCGCGGCCATGATCATGCCAGGGGTGCAGAAGCCACATTGCGTGCCCAGTTTCTCGTGGAAGGCTCGTTGCAGCGGCGACAACCGGCCGGGTGATCCGATGCCCTCGATCGTTTCGACGTGCTGCCCGTCGCAGCGCGCGGCGAGCGTCAGGCAGGCGTGCCGCGGCTCGCCGTCGATCAGCACCGTGCAGGCGCCGCATTCGCCACCGTCGCAGCCGCGCTTGGTGCCGGGGAGGCCGGCCACGTCGCGGACATACTCGATCAGCAACAAATTGTCCGGAACCAGATCCGTCCGCGGCCTGCCGTTGAGCGTCAGTGAAAGGATCAGGCTCATCGCGCGTATCCCCTCGGACGGTGGAGACACACGACCTTCTCAGATCCGCGGACCGGCCCGGCCGCGGGGGCCGGGAACAAAATGACCGAACCGAGAGGAGCGGCGCACCAGCCTCTCCGCATCATGGCGCTCCATCACCTGAAGGGGAATGGCTAGGCGGGGGGGCGAAGGTTGTCAATCAGCATCCACACCATTACACTCGCGGCATAAAGATTGACTCGCCGACGGCGCCCGCACCGTCATGCCGGCTCACGGGTCCGCCGGTTCGGTTCGTTGGTGCGGGTGGCGATCGGAGAAAACGATGAGTCAAACCGCGGCGGCCCCCACGGTCATCGACGGGCCGGCGCTGTCGGACGACCGGAAGATCGGCGCGTTCCAAATCCGCGTGGTGATGCTGTGCGCGGCCGTGGTGTTCATGGATGGGTTCGATGCGCAGGCGATCGGCTACGTGGCGCCAAGCAGTCGGGCGCGAAGCAAATCGAGGCCGGCACGGCCGTACATTTGTCGTTTCGGCGGCTCGACCCGTCCACCATCACCGCCCGCTGGATCCTGGCATAGAGTTCCACTGTGAACATCCTTCCAGCCCCTCCATGCCCGGCATGGACATCGAGAAGGCCTGGCAGGACCGGTACACTTTGGCGCCGCCTTCCGGGGCGGGATCACCACCGGTTCAGTGGTACAATTGGCGGCCGCTGTTTATAGGTGGCACGCGTAACCCAGATTTGAACCACGCCCGCGGGTTTATGGGGCAAGCATATTGGACAATCTTTGGGGCTCGCCATGAATTACCAATTACACGTCCCGTGCACGAATCTCGGATGAGGAGCTGTCAAAGCGGAAACGGTGCTCCGGGATTTCGCTGAAGAGATCGGCATAGCGGCGCGGCACGGGGATGTCGCTCAGCGTGCGTACGCGCGCCGCGGCGTCGATGCGCACGGCCACCAGAAAGCTGCCCCCGGAATTAGCGATTTCCTCGAGCGCGACGTGCATTCGAACCTCATCATCGCCATAATATTTCGGCGCGACCAGCCGCTCCGCTGTATCCGCCCCAATCACAAACGTAGTCCTCGGAAACAAGCGCGACTTCTCGACGAAGGTGGGCGCTCTCGTCAGTTCGACCGGCGACTTCCAGGCGAATTGCGCGAGCCGTTGTCTCACCGTTTTGCCCGCCAGCGGCGGCTTGTCGACGTTAGTGACGGAGATTTCGAACGCCAAGGGCTGCTGCTTGTGCTCTTCGGCGACCCGCGCCAGCAACACATGCCCAGAGTGCAGCGGGTTAAAAGAACCTGGCAACAACACAAGGGGCCGCGGAGCTAACAGCGTCATTTGGCCATCGGGCTGGACGGTGACGCGATCGCGCTCGCCGGCCAGGAGCTGATCGATCGTATCCACGGTCGCGACGACCGTCTCCTCAAAATGTTCATCCGCATCGAGCAGGCCGCGGGGCGACGGTGCGGCAATCCCGCATGCATGGGCCAGCCACAGGACGATCGCGCGCGAAACGAGGTCTTCTTCAGCGGCGCGATCACGTCTGCCCTTGGCCATCACGCCCGTGCAGTGCGCGATGCCGGCGGAGTTGGCGAATGCGATGTGAAACCGATGCTCGCCTTTACGCGGGCGATCGCTGACCAGTGCCGCGGTCGCACCGAGGCCAACCAGATCGGTGTCCGCTGGCACCAGCCTGGCTGCGCGTGCCCGAACGCTCCGTGCCATCGCGATCGCGGTATCAGCACTGCATGCCTGTGCCGGTGCAAAGCCGAGAAACGTCGCAAGCGCCAGCGCGTCGTAGGGAACCTGTGCCTCGATCAGCAGCCGAGATCCTCCGGGAACACGAAGCAACTCGCCGATCGCCCCACTGCCGCCCCCGGTGATCGCGAGTGCGGCCTTGCGGCCGGACGCGTGTAATGTGGAGATCAATTGTTGCCACGCAGCGTCCGACGGTCTCATGGTGTGTGTGGTCCGAAGGTGAATATCGCGTCGCGGATGGTGAAAGACAATTCTGACATAGTCAACAGACTCTGCTTAGAGGCGTAGGGAGCGCATCATCGTATCGTGCTGAACCATGGAGGTCTCGGCGCCGCTGTCGCAGAGATCAGCTGAAACAACAGAGGCACAAAGCTCCTCGACGCTGAGGTCCAGGAGTTCCGCGGGCTGCTACACCTCCGTGCCCTCAGCGAGGGCGAGCGCATCCGATACGTCGACGCCCAGATAGCGAACGGTACTCTCGATCTTCGTGTGGCCGAGCAAGATTTGCACAGCGCGCAGGTTGCCTGTCTGCTTGTCGATGATGGACGCCTTGGTTCGGCGCAGCGAATGGGTTCGGTAATCCTCCGAGCGCAATCCGATCCCGGTCACCCACTCATCAACAAGTCGAGCATATTGCCGAGTGCTGATATGATCGGCGTGATCAATGCCGCTCGGAAAGACGCATTCGCCAGGCGTGTCGCCTCGGCGTTCGAGCCAGGCCAGAATGCTGATGCGGGCAGGCTCAGGAAGCTCAAACTGAACCGGCCGGCCGGTGTTCTGCTGGATGACGATCGCGCGTGACCGAACCCGACCGCCGCTGACAAGGTCACCGATCTTGACCTTCACGACGTCACATCCGCGCGATTTGCCATCTATAGCGAAATCAAACATTGCGCGGTCGGGTGTTCTACGTCGGCGCACCACCCCGTGTGGACATTCTGACTGACCCACTACCGCCGGCTGGCAGGACTTTCACGCATCGTTTTTGGCCGACCTGTCCCCCCAAGCGGGACTCGGCCAGATTCACTTCACCAACTTGTGGCCGGTGATGCGCTCGAGATTCTTGTAGAAGATCTTGTCGCTGGTTTCCTTGTC